>Ga0208690_1000545_pt1 | contig 10794 bp, 11 predicted proteins | sample June2015DPH_16_1_2_FD_184712 | JGI IMG/M metagenome (GOLD analysis project Ga0208690, IMG submission 184712) | Peatland microbial communities from SPRUCE experiment site at the Marcell Experimental Forest, Minnesota, USA - June2015DPH_16_10... | ecosystem: Environmental > Terrestrial > Soil >...
TTTCAAATTGACTACGTGCATCATCTCCCTTCGCGTACCCGGCGCTGGTGCGTGCTCGGGATGCGCATATCTTCGCGATATTTCGCTACGGTGCGGCGCGTTACCTGGATGCCTTGCGATTGCAGGATGCGCGTGAGTTGCTCGTCGGTGAGCGGGCGGGCGGAATCTTCCTCGTCGATTAGTTTTTTTACACGGCGCTTCAGAATCAGCAGGCTCGTGTTGCTGCCTTCGGGGCCTTGCACGCTTTCGCTGAAGAAGTAGCGCAGTTCGAAGACACCTTGCGGGGTGTGGGCGTATTTGCTGGCCACCGCGCGGCTTACGGTGGAGGGATGCACGCCGATTTCTTCGGCCACTTCTTTAATCATCATCGGCTTCAACTGGTCGATGCCTCGTTCCAAGAAATCCTGCTGGCGGGCAACGATGGAGTAGCAGACTTTGGTGATGGTCTGCTTGCGCTGCTCGATATTTTTGATGAGCTGGATGGCGCTCTTGTAACGCTCTTTCACGTAGTCGCGCGTGTTCTTGTCGTTGGTGTCGCGGGTGACCAGCTTTTTGTAGGCCGGGTTGAGGCGAAGCTGAGGCAGGTCGTCATCGTTCATCAGGACCAGCCACTCGTCTCCATGCTTGACGAAGGCGACATCGGGCTCGATGAGTCGCACCTGGCTCTTGTTGTATTGCAGGCCGGGGCGGGGATCAAGCGTGCGGATATAGTCGAGCGCCTGCTGCACGGCCTCGATGGGACGTCCAATGGCTTTCGCGATTTCTTTGTGCTGCTTGTTTTGCACGGCGCGCAGGTGCTGATCGACGACGGCGATGGCATCTTGCAAAACGTGCGCGGTTCCGTTGAGCGGCCTGTCGCTATTTTTATTCTGCGCGAGCTGTTGTTGGTGATAGCGCAGTTGGCGGAGCAAGCACTCGCGAAGATCGCGGCAGCCTACGCCGGGAGGGTCAAGCTGGCGGATTACTTCGATGGCTTCGTGGAGATCGGCAAGGGTGAAGTTGGCTTTGTAGGCCGGCGGCGGAGGCGCGGAGGCGACCTCGGGTGCGGGAGCAACGGCCGCGGCGGAATCTCCGTTACGCGAGACGATAGAGGCATCAACAGGCAAGGACGGAGTTTCCGGTTCACTTGCGGAATTCTCGATCACCCCGTGCGAGGCGGGAAGTTCGGGCCCGTCTGATACAACGACGGCTGGCTCCTGAGTTGGTTCATTCGATTCGATCGCCGTCAGCTCTTCCGATAAGGTTTCGCTCGATACTTCACCTTCCACCAAACCCAGTGCTGCAGCCTCGCTGACGATGGCGCTGGCTGCCACGGCGTCGGCTTCCGGCGGAGCGGGGGGTGCTACTCCCAGCATCTCTTCGTCGCTGGCGATCAGATATCCGTCTTCGTTCAGGTTGCCGATGATTTCTGCGGCGGCCTCGCGAACCTCCGGGCGCAGACTCAGCGCTCCCACTTGCCAGTTGAGATGGTCGGTGAGAGTTGTCGGCTTGGAGAGGAAATTCTCGAACGACGGGCGTTCGATGTCTTCCGTCTCGCCGCGGGTACGATAGCCGGGGTCGAGGTAGTCCTGAAAGAACGAGCCGAAGTCGATCTCCTCGAACGGATCTTTCTTCTCGGCCGTGATCGGAGTCTCCTCGGTGGAGGTCTTGGTGGCGCGGTCGCGGTCTTCTTCTTTGCGGCCGACTTCGTCGATCAGCGGGACGGATTCTTCGAGCTCTTCGAGAACCGGATTCTCGACCATCTCGGAGTTGATCATGTCCTTGAGCTCAAGCTTGTTGAGCGCGAGGACGGAGACCATCTGGACCAGACCCGGGGTAAGGATCTGGCGCTGGGAGAGCTTTACGCTTAGTTTGTGCTGGAGTAGGACCATGTTTCAAAGTTTCAAGATTTCAATGTTACGGCGCTAGTCCTAGATCGCAATTCTTCAATCATCGACTTAAGCTCCGCAACTGCTGCTTCGTCCATCTCCCCTGGCCTATTCGCCAGCGGACTCAACTTATCGCAACGTTTCCTGTAGCGCTCGACCCTCGGGTCCTGTTGTCTCGTCTCTGCAAAATCACACCACTCTATTGAGTCGGGTGTTTCCCCTAGGAAGCGCTCGATAACCGCTGCCGCCTCCTCGGGAGTCATATCTGGTTTCCACTGCACCCCAGAAGCATGCGTCGACGTAGACCACATCGACGGGGGCCAAAGATTTATGTGAGGATTACGCATTTCCCCGGTCTTTGAAACTTTGAAACCTTGAAACCTTAGACCAATGAAAAGCTCTCTCCCAAATACACCCTTCTCACTTCCGGATCTCCCGCCAACTGCTCGGGCGGGCCGTGGCGGAAAATTCTGCCGTCGTCGATGATGTAGGCGCGATCCGTCACTGTTAGCGTTTCGCGCACGTTGTGGTCGGTGATCAGCACTCCAATGCCGCTCGCGCGCAGGCCGCTGATGATTTTCTGCAGGTCGAGGACGGCGATGGGGTCGATCCCGGAAAATGGTTCGTCGAGGAGGATGAAGGTGGGATTGATGCACAGGCAGCGGGCGATTTCCACGCGGCGGCGTTCGCCGCCCGAGAGCGCGTAACCGCGATTTTGCCGAATATGCTCCAGCCCAAGCTCATCGATGAATTTCTCCATCTTCTCGCGGCGCTCGTGCCAGGACATCGGCTGCGCCTCCAGCACCGCGAGGATGTTTTCCTCAACCGTAAGTTTGCGAAAGACCGAAGGTTCTTGTGGGAGATAGCTGATTCCATACTGGCGCGCCCGCAGGTACATGGGAACGTCAGTGATGTCCTGGCCGTCATACAGCACGCGGCCAGTGTCCGGGGGGATCAGGCCAACAATGGCGTAAAAAGTTGTCGTCTTGCCAGCACCGTTAGGGCCTAATAAACCAACAACTTCGCCCTGTTCCACGCGCAGGCTGACACCGTTTACAACGCGGCGGCCACGGTATGACTTGCCGATCTCATCGGTGGCCAGGGTACGCATTTAGCTTGCCACTTACCGTGTCACTCGCGTTTGAGTTACCACAGGAGTACTTTTTTCGCCTTCTACGAGCACCCTATCACCGGCTCTAAAGAAAGTCAACGAAACCCCGGTAATCTTGCCGTGTTCGGCATCAAAAATGCTAGGCGGTCCGCCGATGAGGACGAATTTGTCATCGGAGGCGGTGTAAATGAGGTTTTCGCCGTTGGCGCGGCGTCCCGGTTCATGGATTACGACGTTGCCTTCGGCGCGCATTCGATCAAGATGGCCTGAGGTGCCAAGTGCTTGATTAGCAGGAGATTGGCTCCGCGGCAGGAAGTAGATATCCATTTGTTTGGCGGTTGCAGTGAAATCAGTTCCACGGGCTGTTACGCCGCCGTCATAGTGAGCTTTTCGCTCGGGGTCGGCGTAGGTTAAGCGCATTGCCGTGATCGTGATCGGACTCGCTTGGCCGAGATCGTCTTCCGATTTTTTTTTCGATTTGCCTGCGCCATGATTGCCTGCCGCGCTAGCGGGCTTGACGGGACTGGGTTCAGCGTTTTGCTCTTGAGTGGGCTTCTCCTGAACTAACACAGTCGAAACTGGCTGCGCGGAATTGCCTTGGGCAACCAATGAGCGGTTCTGTCGATCGAATTGGATGGACGGAGCTTCGATAAGGTTTGCGTCCTGCCAGAGACGTGCATTGCCCTCGTAGAGGGCGACGGCAGGCGAGTTGTGCGCGGTCATCTTGCTCGAAGTTACGTGGATGGGCGACGAAGAGGCCAGCAATGCGCCGTCGGGCTGCTCTTTCACTTCGCTGTAAGTGCTCCTCACATTGCCATCGGCGAAAGCGTCGCCGGTGGCGTGGTTGATGCGAATGGTTTTCGCGGTCGTCACCATGCCGCCGTCAGAAACTCGCGGACTGCCGGTGAGAAGCACATTCTGATCGCCGGGGGTGTAGACGGCTTTGTCAGCCCAGGCCTGCGTGCGCTTGTCGGCGGGCTGACCATCGGAATAAGCGACGCTTCCCTGCTGGATGAGAGATGCGATTCCACCGTCAGGGAGAAACGTCGCATCGAGAGTTTGGCTGGTGCTGACGCGGTCAGGCTGTCCGGGAGCGATGTCGACGATCTTCGCGTCGGGTGCGCCGTGAACCGATGCGAGGCGGCTCGCGCCTTTGGGTGTTACGGCAAATTTCGCGTCGAAGCGTCCTGCCGTGACCACGGTGCGTTGCGGAGACAGGGTCCCGGTATGTAGAGCTGCTGAATTATTCGCGTTCTTCGCCGGCGAAATAACGATTTGCGCGGCCCCGGAAGTTTGCGCACGTTCCAGCCGTTTTCCCTCAGCGACGAAGAAATCAATCGCGCCCGCGGTGATGTCGAAATCCTGCGAGCCGGAGCCGTCCGACGCGGCATTCGCGTGGCCACGCTGTGCCAAGTGAACTCCATCTGCCGCGTGAGCCTTCTGCAACACGTTTTGGCCGAGAAAGTCGAGCACGACACTCCCGGCATCGCCTCGCATCGGCTGATCTCCGGCGCGCTCCACGTGAACATTTCCGGTCAGGGTTGCGGTGCGCAGCAGATTTTGCTTGCTCACCAGCAACAGTTCGGCCTGGTCTGCGCGGGCGCGCATTTTCTCTGCGTCCGGCCCGGCACTTTCCGCGTGTACGTCTCCGGTGGCTAACACACGCTGTACGACATTCTCCGGCCCCAAAAAGAATGTGGCTTCGTCCGATTGGAGGGTTCCACTCTCACGCACCATGCGTGGATGAGCGAGCACAATTTCGCGCGGCTGGCGGGTGATGACGCCGCTTGCGGCGGAGAGTTTGGCGTCATCTTGATCGCTGAGAATTACGTGCACGTCCGACGTGAGCGTGAGCACGCCGGGTTTTGCGGAGTAACGCACGCCCACGGCCCAGCCGGTGGCCTGCGGTGTGCTGAAATCGACGCGGGCATCGGTAGAGGCGTCTCCGCTGTCGCGGTTGAAGACCAGATCGCGGGTCTTGAGATGAATCGGGTTCTTGAGGTCTTTAGGCACCGCCTGATCGGGGGCCGTGCCACCGGTGGGGTTGGCTTGGAGATCGATCTGGACCTCGCCTTTGGCGGTAACGTTGCCGGACTTGGGGTCGAAGGTGAAGTCGTCGCCGTAAATCTGGTCAAAGCGGGACGTATCGCGGCCGTAAAGAATGATGCTGACATCGTGCAGATCGGCGCGGCCGTTGAGCTTGAATTCTTTGACGTCTTTGGCGCGAATCGTGAACATCGTGCGCCCGGCCTCGGACTTGGAAAACTGGAAGCCGCTGGCCGTCTGTTTGATTTCGTAGGCAATTTTGTTGGGAACTTCTCTTAAAGTGCTGTGCTGCCGCATCCGCGCATAGAAATACATACCTGCAACCACGGCCGAGAACAGCACCGTGATAACTGCGAGCCAGCGGCGGAGGCGGTAGATGGGGAGGGGCATCTGCCTTTAGTTTACGGCAGTGGGCTGGCGGACACCGCCCTGAAGTCTCGAAGCTCCAGCTCGATTCCACCAAACTCAGAATGATCGTTTTGCCCGACGGTAAAGGCGATATCGATGGGGTCTCCGGCGAGAAGCGGGGATTGCTGCAGGCGCTCGGCCATGTGCCAGCCGAGAGCATCGAAGACTGGACTCAGCCTTCGCTTTTCAGTCCGCAATCCGCCGATGGCCTCGACTCTTTCACTTCGACGAATTGCCGCGCCATCTGGGTGGCAGCGGGGCGTGGTGAGGAGCGCGACTGCGGAGAGTTCTTCCTGGACCGGCTCGGCCCGCTCATTCGCCTTTAGCTTTAGCTTGATGTGTTTATCTTTCAGAATCTTTGGCGGAGCGATCAGGCGGACGTTGCGCGCGGCGAATGCGGGTTCGTGATTTCCGGTGCCGTAAGGCTCCAGCAGCGAGAGCATTTGAAACAATGCGGGAGTAACATCATCCAGATGCAATTCCGCTTCGATGTCGAGCACGGGATCGAAATCAGCAGCAGTGAGACGCGCACGAGCGAAAGCATCGAGCTCTGACCGAAGCTGTCCAACATTTGCCGAGGGCATGGCAAAGCCGCATGCGTGCGAGTGCCCGCCAAAGCGAGTGAAAAGATTGCTGCTGGCTTCGACGGCTTCGAGTAGATGAAAAGGTCGAATCGAACGTCCGGACCCGAATGCTTCTTCACCCTCGCGCGAGATGACGATCGCTGGCCGGTGATAGCGCTCAACCACCCGGGTGGCGGCGATGCCTATTACGCCGCGGTGCCAGCCCTCACCATCCACCACAATGCAGAAAGCGTCGCAGAGCGCGGGATCGCCCGCGATACGCTCTTCAATCGCCAGCAGAATGCGGCGCTCTTCTTCCTGCCGCTCGGCGTTCAGACGATCAAGCTTTCCGGCAAGTAGGCGCGCGCGCTCCGCGTCTTTCACGCTGAATAGATCAATTACATCGCGCGCAATATCCATGCGTCCCGCGGCATTAATGCGCGGCGCAATGCGGAACGCAACTTCGGTGGAGTTGGGAGGACGTTTCGTGGAAATCTGCGCGACTTCGAGGAGTGCCTTCAATCCCGGGTTAACGGCGCGTCGCAGGGCATCGAGGCCTAATTTTGCAAACACTCGATTTTCGCCGGTCAGCGGAACCGCATCGGCAATGGTCGCAATCGCTACAATTTTCATGAACGACAGCAGCAGGCGAGTCTGATCTCTATCGGGAAGGCGGCGCTGCATTAATCCCTGCGCGATTTTGAACGCGACGCCCGCGCCGCAAAGTTGCTTGTAGGGATACGTGCATCCCGCTTGATTCGGGTTAATGACCGCATGCGCCTTGGGCACGCCATCCGGCCCCGGCAAGTGATGGTCGGTGACGATGAGGTCAACACCCAGGCGGTGCGCGGTTTCCGCAGGCGCGAACGCGCGAATGCCCATATCAACGCTGATGATCAGGCGGATGCCTGCGGCGGCGGCGCGCTCGATCACGTCGTCGCGCATGTCGTAGCCTTCGCGAATGCGGTGCGGAACGTGAAAATCGGCTGCCCCGGCGCAGAGTTCGATTGCCGTTTTCAGAATGATGATCGCCATCGTCCCGTCGACATCGTAGTCACCGTAGATCAGCATGGGATCCTTGCGCTCGATGGCGGCGTCGATGCGATCGACGGCGGCGCGCACGCCGGTCATCTGTTCGGGCGTATGAAGATGATCGAGGGATGGAAAGAGATAGCGGGCGGCGCAGTCGGCGTCGGTCAATCCGCGACGCAAGAGCAACTGAGCAAGAGTGTGAAGAGCGGTACGATCGAAGCCGTTCGACTTCTGACTTCCGAGATTAGAAAGCTGGGGAAAATCTTGAAGTCCCAATGCAAGCGCATGCACACGCGCCGGATCTGCCGCGGCCAGTTCCCAGCGCACGGTTAGTTCTCTTCGTCCTGGTCCGGTTCGTCGATGGGGATGCCCCCGAAATCATCGGAAAGTTCCAGCAGGCGCTGGTAACGGTCGTACCATTCGGTGCTGGATTCGCAGAGGAACATCGATCCCTGATAGGCCCAGCCGAGCTGCAGAAATCCGACTTTGCCGACGTGGGTACGGAGCCAGCGAGCCTCTTCCACATCGTCGCCGTCGCTGAACTCGGAATTCCCGAGGCGCTCCATCAGTTCATCCAGTTCCTCGCGTTCCAGCTTCCAGGAATGCATAGTAAGAAATCGCGTGCCCGCGCTCTTGGCCAGCTCGACAAAGTCCTTCCAGCCGTCGGGATTGTCGCCCATCTCCCACATGATGCACTGCACTTCTTCGTAGTCGACGTAGCCGTGGAAGCGGCTCATGCCATGGCCTTCGATGAAGGCAACCATGTCATCTTTTACGGTGGTTAAATCTTCAGGTGTGGGAGGCATAGTAGAAAACGGCCTAAAAAGTATTGTATGACGTTTGGGCGTCAATCTCCAGTTCATGTGGTTCTTCCGTGGCATAACCGCCATGTTACACTCTATGTTTCGCAAACAACCCCAGCTGATACAGGACATTCCATCCGCACATGCTTTTGTCCAAAGAATATGTGGGCTACCTGGCCCGCGAAGTTACCAAGAAACTGATCGCCGCCAAGGCCATCGAAACGGACGCCGTGCCGAAAGTCACCGAGCGCGTCCATGCCGCGCTGCTCGAGGAGCTTACGCTGGAAGACCGCATCAACGATGAAGTGCGCGTCATTCTCGAAGCCTACTCCGATGAGATGAATAAAACCGGAGCCAACTACCAGGAGATGTTCCGCAAGGTGAAAACGGAACTGGTGCGCAAATATAAGGCGGTGCTGTGAGACTAAGCCGCGACAAAGTAAACGTGCTGGCGCGCGCCGTGGCCGACGCACTCAAGCAGATGGATGAAGTCGAGTTCATCGAAGACCCCAACACCATCCGCCAGGAAACCCGCAAAATTCTTGAAGAACTGCTCAACCACGAAGCCCGGATCGACCAGAGCGCACGGCTTAAGATCGAGAGCCAAAAGCGGACCATCCTCGAAGGCTCGCAGGAGTGGGACATTCTCTACCGCAAGTATTACAACGAGGAAGTGAAGAAGCTGGGGGTGTAGTACCAGGACCTCGCTTCTCTCGGCAGAGGGACGAAAGCGTCCGTCCCTCCACAAACAATTTGGCTACACCTACTCCGCCATCTTCAACTCCAGGCTCACCAGATTGCGTACCGATCGCGCCGGTCGCGTGTCTTCCGTAACGACGAGTTTGAACGGACCAGAATGGGCATCAAGCGCCCTACCATTCACCGCATCGGCGACTATGACCTCGCCTGGATGAAAGCTCGGATCAATTTCCGCCAGAGCAACGACCGCGCGGTAACCATCAGACCCGGTTGCAACAATGTAACCAGCCAGAGCCTTCCCTCGCAGTTCACTGCCCAGCGGCACGCCCATTTTCAGTTTTGTAAACAGATCAGCGAGGCGAACGCCTGCGTATTTCTCATCCGCGTTCGTATGAGAATTGTGAATTGAAATCTCAATGTGCGGTAATGCCTTCAGATTGTCGCGTGCCAGGCTACTCGGGGCGTGCGATGGAGCCAGCAGTTGTAGCGTGCTCGCTCCGACAGACGCGGTCTGCTGGGCGCTTAGAGCGGCAAGGGGAATCAGTGAAACGTACAGAATCGTGATAGCAATTTTTCTTGGGAGCATGCCGCAAGAATATTCCTTCGACGCGGCCGCCGTCAGCACCATCTCCGTAAAAGTTTTGTCCGCATTCACCGTCGGCAAAAGGCGAGCAACGGAACCGCAACCAGTCCCTCGCCAAAACCGAAGGAGAGACGAATCAGCGTAGCAATAAAAACAATGCAAACACTAGTAGTACGGGATTCATGGTATTCAGGTCGGACGTCGCAGAGCGCTAAGCTGGGTGATCAGTCAGAAAACGGCAATTCCTATCTTGTTACGAATTACGAACTGAATGTGAACCCTCGATTCCCGGAGGGAAGTTTTGCAGTATTGTATCCCTCAAAAGGGGACGCGGATCGCGCGATGGCTACCGTGCTACTTCCTGTTCTCGGTTTCGGAGATCCGCACGCAGACCACTTCCAGCGACTGCCACTGCTGAGCTTGTCGCCGATTTCCATCTCTGTAATGTGTCTCGCAGGAATCGGCGCAGATGTTGTAAACACCAAAGGAGGGAACCGATGAAACGTAATGACGACAATCGGGTGCTGGGTCGAACCGGCGCCCGAGAGTTAACTCCGGAAGAACTGGCTCGCATCAGTGCCGGCGGGCCTCTCATCACGAACGTGATCACTATAAACCCAAAAACCGGCCAAAGGGACGGTGACGGCTAGAGGAGGACGAGATGCAGACAAAAAGCAAACGTGTGCTGGGCCGTGAAGGCGCGCGTGAACTTACTGCTGAAGAAATTCAAAATGTGGTCGGAGGAATTCACACCAACACGGCGTGCACCTTCGATTCGACAACCCAGAAGCCTGACGGAGACGTCGGCGAGTGCTGAAACGGAGAGGCGGCGCACAGCGCGCCGCCTTTCGTACTTTTTGGGAGGCGCGATGAAGATCGTCATCATAGCTGAGGCCAACGACAATCACACCGCTCCGCTGAAATGGGCGCTGGAGAAGGCTGGATACACCGTGGTTTGCTGGGCGGGCGTTGGCTGGACTGAGAATAGACAGGCAACGCTTTCTATAAACGGCGAAGCGCAAATCTCACTCGGCCCCTACAGCGTAGACCCCGGCGACGTGATATGGATTCGGCGTCCTAATCCTCCGCTGGCAAACTCCAACGTAGCCGCTCCGGATAAAGCCTTTGCCGCCGAAGAGTACCGCTGGTTTTCGCTTTCCATCATGTACCTGCTGGAACAAATACCAGTGCGCTGCATCAATCCTTATTCGGCATCGCGGGTCATTAATAACAAGGCCGTACAGCTTTTTATTGCCGCAAGAAGCGGCCTCAGAATTCCCTCCACGGTTATGACGAATTCTCCTTCGGCTGTTAGAAATGTTCTCAGCGATCCTTCACAACGAATAGTCTGCAAGGCATTCTTTCCGCACATTTGGAAAAAAGAATACAGTGGAACGCTCGCAGTGACTGAAACGTTCGAAATTACAGCGGATGCGCTGCCCGAGGATGAGGTGCTGACCTACGCTCCGGCAATTTATCAGGAGATGGTGGTCAAGGCTTTTGATGTGCGCATGGTGCTGCTGGGAAGAACCGTTTACTCGTTCTCTCTTCACACACCGAACCGGGCGCTCGATTGGCGGCAGGAAGTGGGGCAAGGTCATGTCACCATCGAGGAAGTCGCCACGCCGCCTGATGTGAAACGAGCGGTGCTGCGATTTGCGCAGGAGGCCAGGATCGAGTT
>Ga0208690_1000552_pt1 | contig 10734 bp, 8 predicted proteins | sample June2015DPH_16_1_2_FD_184712 | JGI IMG/M metagenome (GOLD analysis project Ga0208690, IMG submission 184712) | Peatland microbial communities from SPRUCE experiment site at the Marcell Experimental Forest, Minnesota, USA - June2015DPH_16_10... | ecosystem: Environmental > Terrestrial > Soil >...
TGCAAGTAGAGCCGGGATGGCGGAACTGGCAGACGCAGCGGACTCAAAATCCGCCGGGCTTCGGCCCTTGGGGGTTCGACTCCCCCTCCCGGCACCATTCCGGGAGTCTTTTGGAGTCGCCGTCCAGCCGCCCTGGTTGGGCTCGCGTGATCGGGGAGGCAATGCCGAAAGGGCCTTCACTGTGCCCAACTTGTGCCCTTATCCGCTCCTGTCATTCCCCTGCTGGCAGTCTCTCCTGCTCTACTCGGGTTCTCCGACTCCTGCAACTTCAGAATCGCGTCATTCCTGTCCGAGCGGCTCGCGATGGCGTACCGTTCAAACAGGCTGCGAGCCCGGCACCGCCAATCTTTATGATCATGCCCTCGGCAACTCCTGCTCTGCGAAGATTCCTTGCTCAGGTTCGTCGCGGATCATGAAATAGCAACTCCGGCACTCCTGCGTCGTTATCGAGCGGTATAACGGATGACGATGGCACGCAAATCTCCGCGCAACGAAGTGCCTCGGTCCGATTCCAAGGCGTGGGCGTCTGCTCAGATAATCCGGATATTGTGGAAGACCGCGGCACTAGAGACCCTGGTTTCGGCTGTAATCTGTCGCCCGGTGAGTCGTTCCTCATAAAGGGCAGTTCTGCCCGGTGCTGAGGCTGCTGGGCCGCCGAGTGCTGGTCTCTAGTCCTTCCTAAAGTCTCATCCCTTCCTCGCCGATATACCAACAGGCCGCCTTGGAAAAAAGACGCAGCCCAGAAACTCGTCTGGCGGGGGGAAAGGGATATTACTTCATGGCGAGCATACGAGCCCTGATCGTGGATGATTCCTCGGTCATGCGGAAAATTGTGGCGCGCTCGCTGCGCCAGGCCGGCATCGAGCTGAGCGAGGTATTGGAGGCCGGAAACGGGGTCGAGGCTTTGGGCGTTCTCCAGGAAAACCAAGTCGATCTGATTCTGTGTGATATCAACATGCCCGTTATGGACGGCCTGGAGTTTATCAAGCAGCTTTCCACCGTCGAGAAGGCAAAAGGAGTGCCGGTGATCATGGTCACGACCGAGGGTAGTGAGTCTCATGTGGTACAGGCGCTGTCCAGCGGAGCATGCGGCTACCTGCGCAAGCCCTTCACCGCAGACCAGGTCAAGGAGCACGTGCTCCCGTTCTTAGGAGGGACGTCATGAGGCCGACGAGCGAATCTCCCGCTGCCAGCCAGCGCCACCAAACCTGGACTCCGTTGCTGGAAGTGGCGGCGCGGGAAGTCTTTGAACTCATGCTGGGGTGCCAGCTGACCGAATGGTCCGCGGAGCAGGATGTAGCACTAGACATTACTGCCATGGTTGGACTTGCAGGGCAAATGTGTGGGTTGCTGAGCCTGCGTTGCGACCAGGAGTCGGCCACGCTCATGGCTTCCAAAATGCTGGGCCTGGAGCCCCACCACGTGGGTACGGAGATGGGAGATGCGATCGGCGAAGTCTGCAACATGGTCGCGGGCAATTTCAAGAACAAGATCTCTGGCATGGAAAGCGGCTGCATGCTTTCTGTGCCCACGGTGATTACGGGCACAAACTATAACCTGTACTCTCATACGGACTCCCCTGGCCTTGAGGTCAGGCTGCTGTTCGAAAGCAAGCCCGTTGTCATTTCTCTCCAGATCCGGGGCTGATTTTGAGGTCGCTTGACCATCTGGTGGTCTATCGAACCAAAGCCGCTGGGCCAGAAGTTAAGACAGTGGTCACGACGATGTTCAGTGCCCCGCGCAAATAGGGAAAGGCTTTTCCCGGCCAGCAATGCCGGGCCGGCAATGCCCGGCCAGCAATGTCCGGCCTGCAATGCCCGCGAAACGCGGACTCCTATGGCTTGAATACTGCGTCGACGACGGCGACGATCTCCCCCATTGATTCGTCGATGTCCATGGTGAGGCGTGCCAGGTCTATGTTGGTGAGCGCCGGATAGCTCTCCACCAGAGTTGCCCACGCGCTGTCCCCGGCGAAATCAACGCCCATGGCTTCGTAGTATCCATAGCCGAGGTCCCGCAACCGGCACAACAAATCACTAAGATGGACCAGCGCCACCAAGGTCGCTCCCGCCGGCGCCGCCGCACTGTGGTGAAATTCGATCACGTCGATCACATCCCCAGAGAAGTGCCAGTGTTCGGCCAGCATTTTTCCACTTTCACAGTGGGTGAATCCCAGATGCTCTTCCTCGCTTCGGTACAGCGCCATGTGACCATCGCGCGCGGCCTGGATGCAATTGCGAAAATCGTCGGTGGACACCAGCGTGTTCACCAGCATTCCCAGGTCGTGAAGCAGGCCGGCGAGATATGCTTTCTCCGGGTCGGGATATCCAATCAGATTTGCCATCTTGCGACTCACCAGCGCACAGCCCAGCGAGTGGCGCCAGAAGGTCGCCGGATCGAAAGCCCACTTGTCGGGTGGCACGATGCGGTTCAGGCAGCAACCCAGCAAGATGGCCTCAATTCGTTTGAGGCCCAGCGCCAGAATCGCGCCGCGCACCGTGTCCGCGTTCCTGCGGCCGAACAAAGGTGAGTTGGCCATGCGCAGGCACTGGGCTGCGATGGTTCCGTCGTAGGAAACCAGCTCGACTATCTTTTCCATGTTCACTTGATCGGCCGGCAACTGAAGCATGGCAGTCAGCGGCAGGACGATCGCCGGGACCGCCGGCATGGCTTCCAGAGCTTCGATCTTGCTCCGGATTTGCTGGAGTCGTTGCGGGTTCATGGCTTGCCTCCGCCGGTATACCCGATGGGTGGTTTCAAATACCCGGTGCTCCCCGGAAAATGCACCAGGTGAAATCTGTCGTCCACTTGATATAGCGTTTCGGAATGACCGAGGAACAGGTAGCCGCCGGGCAGCAGATTCGCGAAGAAGTGCTGCAGGACCTTGCGCTTTGAGCCCAGATCAAAATAGATGAGCACATTGCAGCAGAAGATCAGATCCATTCCCTTCAGGAACGTCATCTTCATGTCATCATTCAGATTGACGCGGTCAAACCGGATCAGCGACTTCAGTTGTTCGGTGGCCTGCAGTTGCTTGTCATCGTAGGGCCGGAAGTACTTCTTCCTTAAGCGGTCAGTGGTACTGCGCAAAGCATATTCTCCGTAGATCCCGGCCTTGGCAGCCGCCAGAGAGCGGTCGTTTAAGTCCGTGGCCAGAATGTCGAAGGTCCACCCTGCCAACATCTTTTCGCTTTCCTCCAGCAGAAACATGGCAAGGGTGTGGGGCTCTTCCCCCGTCGAGCAGCCGGCGCTCCAAATGTGGAGACGCTTGAAGCCCATGGCCTTCTTGGCTTGTAGAATCTGGGGAAGAATCACATTGCGCAGCGCCTCCAGTTGGGGCGGGCTGCGAAACATGTAAGTCTCCCCAATGGTGATTTCGTTCAGCAGCAGCCGCAACTCCGCTTCCCGGTTTCCCCGGATGGTGAGGTATTCCAGGTATTCGGTCGGAGTCTTCGCATTCAGCGCGCTCATGCGCCGCGCACACCGGGAAGCCAGCAGATACAGTTTTTCCTCCGGCTGATAGATCCCCGAGATCTGGTAGATGGCATCACGGATCTTCAAGTACGCGGGATCGCGCAGATCCTCAGACTCCATCGTCGGTCTTGCTATTCCCGTGGCCACAATGTCATCTCACTCCCCGGTTGGGTTTCGTTTCCGCTTCCTTCAGATTGGCTGAGCCGCCGTCACGCCCGACACTCGCGTCCGGCTGAAAGCAACCCGACGAACAATTTCCTGGCTGATCTCCGTGAGTGGGCAGATTTTGTCCACCACGCCCGCCTCGACCACTGAGCCCGGCATACCCCACACGATCGAAGTTGCTTCATCCTGTACCAGTATCCCGCCGCCGCCATCCCGGATGTGCAGGGCGCCACGAGCGCCGTCGGAACCCATGCCGGTCATCACCACCGCCAGCACGCTCGCCCCATAGGTTTGGGCCACGGAGCGAAACAGGACATCCACCGCCGGACGGCAGGAGTTCTCCGGTGGCTCCTGATTCAGATTCAGCACGGCTGCGGTTCCCCGGCGCGCGACCGTCATGTGATAGTTACCGGGAGCAATCCACACCTGTCCTGGTTCGAGCAGCTTGCCTGCTTCTCCTTCGCGCACCGAAAGTGGAGAGCAGGAATTCAGACGGTCGGCCAGCAGCCGGGTGAACACCGGCGGCATGTGTTGCACGATCACCACCGGAACGGGAAAATCAGCAGGCAGGTGAGGAATCACTTCGCCGAGCGCATTGGGTCCACCCGTTGAAGCACCGATGGCGAGGATGCCAATGGGCTGCCCACTCGGTTTTTTCTTGAGAGGAGCGCGGGCGAGCAAGGACACGGCTGGGGTGAAGCGGTTTGTCAGGCCGAGGATCTTGGCGACGAGTTCCTGCCGCAGTTGTTCGAGGGCGCTGCGCAGACTCTCGCTATTGCTGGGTTTAGTTACGTAATCGGAAGCTCCCGCGGACAAAGCCTCCAGCGTAATCGCGGCGCCCCGTTCGGTCAGGGTGCTGCACATAATTACCGGCAGCTTGGGGTACAGCTTGCGAATCTCCACCAAGGTCTGGATTCCGTTCAGCCCGGGCATTTCAATGTCGAGCGTGATCACATCGGGATTCAATTGCGGAATCTTGGCCAGCGCGATGGTCCCATTCGACGCGGTCCCAGCCACGGTGACCGCCGCGTTGTTGGCAAGGGCTTCGCACAACAACTTACGGACGACCGCGGAATCGTCGACGATCAGGACCCGAACTGGCGGCATAAGGTGTGTACTTTCTTGGCAGAGGATGCCGCGTTTCTAACGCGGGATCCGCCGGTAAACCGTGACATTGCCGGAGTGATCAGTGATCTATGCCCCCGCGCGGAAGCTCATAGCCCTCGGGTCGTGGGATGTCGACTGGAGCGCGGAACGCACATCCTGGTCGATCTTGAACTTCTGCACCAGTTCGCGAAGCTCGGTCGACATCTGCGCCAGGGACTGGGCAGCTTTCAAGGAATCGTTAGCTCCATGGGTTGTGCTTTTGGCCGCCTCGGCCACGCCCCCGATGTTTTTGGTGATCTCGCCCGAGCCTCGGGCCGCCTCGCTGACATTGCGCGCCATCTCGTTGGTGGTGGCGTTCTGCTCTTCGACGGCCGTGGCAATGGTGTTGGAGATGTCGTTCACCTGACGGATGACTCCGCTGATCTGCGCGATGGCGCCCACCGCGTTCTTGGTATCACCCTGGATAGCTTCGATCTTGCGGCTGATGTCCTCGGTAGCCTTGGCCGTCTGCTTGGCCAGTTCCTTGACCTCGTTGGCCACGACCGCGAAGCCCTTGCCGGCTTCCCCGGCGCGCGCGGCTTCAATCGTGGCATTCAGAGCCAGCAGGTTGGTCTGCTGGGCAATCGAGGTGATGACCTTGATGACCTGCCCGATCTCGATCGAGGAATCTCCCAGTTTGCTTACGACCTGGTTGGTGTCTTCCGCGACTTTGACTGCGGCGGTGGCGACCCGGGCCGATTCGTGAGCGTTCTTGGCGATCTCCTTGATGCTGGCGCTCATTTCCTCGGTGCCGGTGGCCACGGTCTGCAGGTTCTTGTTGACCTGGTCGGCGCCGTCGGAAACCACATTGGCCTGGGCCGAGGTTTCTTCCGCGTTGGCGCTCATCTGCTGGCTGGTGTTAGAGAGTTCCTCGGAAGCGCTGGCCAGAGATTGCGCGTTTTGTGCAATCGACTGCATGCTGCCGCGCAGGTCCTTGAAAAAAACCGCCAGGCCTTCCCCCATTTGTCCGATCGCGTCCCGGCCTTTCACCGTGATCTCGTGAGTCAGGTCACCTTTGGCAGCAGCCGACACCACTTCCAACATGCTGTCGATTTTGTTCTTCAGCTCTTCGGAAGCTGCGGCTTCGCGCTTCGCCGCTTCCTTGACCTGATTTTCCGTGGCTACTCTTGCCGTAACGACGTCCCAGTTCATCATGAAGCCCGTGACTTTCTTGTCTTTGTCGTAGATAGCACAGACTTGCAGGTCGAGGTTTTCGGGACCGATCACAATTTGCGCCCGGTGGGGAAGGTTCTTGTCGTCGGCCAGCATCCTGCGCTGGTGGGACGGGTCTTTGTGAAAAATATCGATCGACTGGCCGATCATCTGCGAAGCTTTGATCGGCAAATATCGTTCCAGCATCGACAGAGTCTTGCTCGAAGCCGGGTTCAGGTATTGGATTTTCAGATCCTTGTCGGCATAGATGATGTTAGCGGGCGAATTCTCTACCATGGCGGAAATGCGGGTCATTTCCACCCGAGCCGCCACCTGCTGGGTGACATCGGTCGCGTACTTTACGACCTTGAAGGGCTTGCCGTTCAAGTCCAGAATCGGGGTATAGGAGGCCTGGATCCAGATTTCTTTTCCGCCCTTGCCGGTGCGCTTGTATTCCGACGACTGGTACTCGCCCCGGTTCAGCTTGGCCCAGAATTCCTTGTAGTCCGAGCTCTGCCGGTAGGCTTCATCCACGAACATGCCGTGGTGCCTGCCCTCGATCTCGTCCAGCCGGTAGCCCATGAGCTTGACGAAGTTATCGTTGGCCGCGGCCACGGTCCCGTCCATCTTGAATTCGATCACCGCCTGCGACCGGTCAATCGCCGCCAGTTGATTGGCGAACTCGGTGCTGGCCGATCTTTGCTTTGTGTCCATAGCGGTGATGCTACGGATCAGGAAAAATGCCAGGGTAATTCCGATGCCCAAGGCCGCGATCGTGGATAGGGTGGTGGTCAGGTTCATGGACCGGATGTTGCCATCCATTTCCTGGATATCGCCCTGCAACAATTGCTGGGTGGAATCCGCCATTTCACCGATGGTATTCCGGATCGCGTCCGAGGATGCCGTAGCCATGTCGGTAAATTCTTTTCCCGCCTTCATGATCGCGTCATGATCGCCGCTCGCCGCTTTCTTCATGGCCGCCTCCTGGAGTTCGCGCAGGGAGCCAAGCTCCTGATTGACCTCCAGAAGACGGTCCTTGTTAGCCTGAGCCGTCCATCGGACAGACAGTTCGTTGAGTCGGGCAAAATCTTTGCCAACATTGTTCCATGCTTCCTCGAACAGCTTCTGCGCAGCCTGCCTTCGCTCCGCGTCCGCCCCGGCCAGAATCACCTGGCGGCCCTTGTTTTGGGTCTGGTTCAAGTCTCTTTGCACGTCTTTCACGGCATCGACGGTGGGCACGCGCAGCGTCATGGCACGGGACTGCGTGTCCTGGATAGCCTTGGCTCTAAGAAAAGTGAGGATCGCGCTGAGCACCATGAGGGCCAGGATCGCTCCAAAGCCCAGTCCTAATTTCCTTCCGAGTGTAAGTTGCATCACTTTCCTCCCTTAGCGCTCCGCACCTGACATCTGTAAACCTAAGCATCGTCCCAAGCCACTGTCGGCAAACCTAACCCGACCGAACGATCGTCCTACTGTGCGACCGCTGCCTGTTGCCGCCATCACGCCCGAACCATTGGCCGCTTCAGCTGGCCTTGCGGACGCCGCCATCCTCGCCCCCGACGGCCCGCTCGGTGTCGAGTACCAGCATCAGCCGCTCCCGCAGCTTGTACACCCCCAGCACCAGTTCGCGGGTTTGTCTCTCGACGGTGTCGGGTGGCCTTTCAAAACTTTCTTCGTCGACTTCGAGCACATCCCCAATCTCATCCACCAGGAAGCTGACCGGCCCATCCTCGGTGCGCACCACCACATTCATCGGCAGTTGCGTCTCGGGACGGTCCTCCATGGCAAAGCGCCGGCGCAAGTCGATCGCCAGCACGATTTGCCCTCTTAGGTTGATGAGTCCGCGGATGACCGGCGGGGTCAGGGGCACGCGCGTCATCTCCTGGTAGCGAATCACTTCCTGCACCTTCTGCACGGGCACACCGAAAAATTGGTCCTTCAGGAAGAATGTGCAAAATTGCTGTATGTTGGCCACGCGTGCACTCCTCCTTTTTCCTTACGCCGAAGCCCCGGCCGCGAGCGGCCTGCGTTCGGCCGCTGCGATCAGACCGGGCACATCCAAAATGTCGGTCACGCGTTTCTGAATCACGGCGGAGCCCAGCGTGCCCGTCCGTCCCTCTTGCCGGTGCATGACGTACGATTCCTCGACGATGTCGAGAATCCGGTCGACCACCAGCCCCACGCTGCTCCGCCCCTGATCGGCATAAACCACCACGTGCAACGATTCCTGGCTGCCCTCTCCCGCCGGGCTGCGCTTGTTCTCAAGCACATCGGAAACCCGGATCAGGGGCATGATCTGGCCGCGGTACTGCACCACTTCCCGATCGCCGGCCACCTCGATGGTTTCGCGGGGAAATTCCTCGAGGCGCGCCACCAGGGAGAGGTCGATGGCCATTCTTCCGTTTGCCCCGTACTGGAACAGGAGCACGGCATTGCGCTGATACCCCTCATCCGCGCCCAGCGTTTGTTTTTCATCCTGGTCGGCCCCGGTTCGGTCCCGCGCTTCACTGACCACGTTGGCGCGTTGTGCCAGGCCCAGCACATCCAGAATCAGGGCAACCTTGCCGTCTCCCATGATGGTGGCGCCGGCAAACGTGTTAATGCTCTTCAACTGTTTGCTCAGCGGCTTAACCACGATTTCCTCGGTGTCGTTAATCTCGTCGACGACCAGCCCGAACTGCTGGTCATCGGCCCGCAGCACCACGATGTTGGCGTTCTCGGATTCGAGCACTCGGTTCTCGACGGCGGTCAACAGCTTCATAATTCTTTCTGATGTCCGTTCGACATTGCCCAGCTCCTGTGCCGCCCGGGCAAGATCGCCCTGCTGCTTCAGATTCAGAGTTTCGCGGACCAGCGCGTGAAAGTGTTTGTGGATGTCTTCGAGCGCGCGGATTTCAGAGAAGGCGCCATATTCCTTCAATCCCACCGGGTACAGCCATTGCCCCAGCGCGCACTTCTCGGGGTAGCCAGCCTCTTCCGGCGTCATGCCGAGCTTCTCGCCGAGGACTTGCTGCAGCGTGCGGATCCACGCCCGGTGCTCGTCGCGCGCGATGGTGAAGTCCAGGTCTTTCGAAGCCACCTCGGAACCAGGCGAAGACGAGGCGGCAGTTTCGATTTTCAGCTCTCGAATCAGGTAAGCCAGGGGAAGCAGACGTCCGCGCAGCCGGTAGACCGGCGCCCCGTTGACCAGTTCAATGCCTTTGCGCGCCTGTTCTCCTTCGAGGCGCACCAGTTCGAGCAAACTCACCTGAGGGATGGCGTAGCGGTCTCCGGCTGTGGTCACAATCAGGGCGGGGATGATCGCCAGAGTCAGCGGTATCTTCATGCGAACGGTGGATCCGCGTCCCGGTTTCGACTGCAGGTCCACGGTGCCGCCGATCTTCTCGATGTTGGTTTTCACCACGTCCATGCCCACGCCCCGGCCCGACACGTTGGTGACTTTTTCCGCCGTGGAGAAGCCCGGCAGCCAGATGAGGTTGGTGATCTCGCGCTCGGTCATGCGCGCCGCCTGATCGGCGGTGACCAATCCCTTCTGCAGGGCTTTGTTGCGGATTCTCTCCTGGTCCAATCCGGCGCCGTCATCTGAGATTTCGATGTTGACCTGACCGCCCTCGTGAAACGCTCGCAAGGACAGCTGACCCTCCGGACTTTTGCCCGCTGCGATCCGCACTTCCGGGCTCTCGATGCCATGGTCCACGGAATTGCGCACGATGTGGATGAGAGGGTCCTTGATGGCCTCAATGATGGTTTTATCCAGCTCGGTTTCCTTGCCTTCCATCTCGATCCGGACCTGCTTGCCACACCCCTGGGCCACGTCCCGCACCGTGCGCGGAAACTTGCTCCAGATGTTGCCGATGGGCTGCATCCGGGTCTTCATGACGCCTTCTTGCAGTTCCGTGGTTAGGAGGTTGAGGCGTTGGCTGGTGGCCAACAGCCCGTTGTTTTCGCTGGAGTTGGTAAACTGCACGATCTGGTTGCGGAGCAGGACCAGTTCGCCCATCCGATTCATCAGCCGGTCGAGCTGGGCGACGTCGACGCGAATGGTGCTGTCGCTGGCGCTCTGCCCGCGAGCCTGCTGCGGAAGGTTCTGCGCTTCCACCGCATCCTGCGGTTTCGCGGGTCCTGGCGGCGGCAAGTCCTTGGGCTGGTCTTCCGCTTGGTCTTCCCCATGGTCTTCCGCCTGGCATTCCGCCTGGACCGGCGCCGGGCCTGAGATCGGGTTTGCTGCCGTCTTGGCCTGCAGCAGCCGGGTCAGGTTGGCGATCAGTTCCTGGTCGTTGCGCTCACCTTCGCTGCCGGTTGAGTCAATGCTTCCCAGTATCTGCCGGACCGCGTCTACCATGGCCAGCAACGCGCTTGTGATTTCGGAATTGAGTACGAGCAGACCATCGCGCAGGCGCGAGAGCAAGCTTTCGCCGACGTGGGCCACCGCCTCAAGTTTGTTAAAGGCCAGAAAACCCGAGGTCCCCTTTATGGTGTGAATGGTGCGAAAAACGCTGGCCAGAATCTGCGGGTTGCCGGGGTCTTTCTCGAGCGCAACCAAGTCCCGGTCCAAGCGATCGAGGTTCTCGTAACTCTCAACTAAGAATTCCTTAACGATCTCTAAATCGCTCATCAGCGAAAGTCCTCTTGGGCACTCAGGCTTGGCCGGCCTCGGCTCCCCGGCTATTCCTCAGTCGCGCGAACCCGAATACTGATCACAGGCTTCTCTATCGGTCATACAGACCGAACCTTTAGCTAGACTGCACCTGGGACCAAACCAGCGTCTGTGATTGCGCAACCCGTGAACTGCAGTCC
>Ga0208690_1000559_pt1 | contig 10706 bp, 11 predicted proteins | sample June2015DPH_16_1_2_FD_184712 | JGI IMG/M metagenome (GOLD analysis project Ga0208690, IMG submission 184712) | Peatland microbial communities from SPRUCE experiment site at the Marcell Experimental Forest, Minnesota, USA - June2015DPH_16_10... | ecosystem: Environmental > Terrestrial > Soil >...
CTGACGCACCCGCGGGATTGCCATGCGTCGACGAAGTGCTAGAACCGGCTCAACCCATGAGGTGGGCAACGGTCGGGTGCGGATGCGCGGCTGTCCTCGCATTTGCGTCGATCGCGCAGGCCGTCGATGTGGACGGCAGTTCTGCGGGCTGGCTGGGTGCGTTTCATCCCGAAGCGGCGGCTCGGATGACGTACGGCCCGTTCAGCCGCATGGCCTCGGCCTTCCCCTTGGCGAGTGGCGGCATCGGCGTCCGCGTCGGACTGTCGTATCTCGGCGTCTACGGTGGCTTGTCGTACATGGACTACTTTTCGGAGGGAAGCTGCCTCGACAGTACCGGCCTTAGCTGTGGGTCGTCGCACGGGCGCTCCTTCGGTCTCGAAGGCGGCTACAGTCGTACTTTTTTTCGGATGGTGATGGTTCGCGTGCAATTCGGCATCGGCGACTACCTGATGACGAGTGAAAGCACGAGCATGGCGGCGTGTGCCGACATCGCATGCTCGACGCCCCTGACGATGTCGTCGCAGTCTTCGACGAATAGCATTTACCTTCAACCCGAAATTCTGCTTGCGCTGACACTGGGGCCCGTACTCGTGGGTCCCGACGCGAGTCTCTTTTATATGCCCACACCCGCCGTTTGGGACGGGACCGGCCGGTCCTTTGCGGCGTTCATGATGGGCCTGCAATTGGGTATCCGGCTGTAGTGGCGTGAGCGCAAGAGGGAAGGGGTCCCGAGAAGTCGCTGGAGGGCGTGTCTCGGTCCCCGCGGGCGGGCTTCTCGTCGTAGGCTTTGCGCCGCGGGCTGCGTCTCATTGGGTCGTTCGAAGTCGTCTTGGACTCGGACGCCCATGATCGGTAAAAAGGGCCCATGTGTACCCAAGGGCCGGGGTCGGGTTCTGTCGCCCATCGTGCGCGACGACTCGGTTTCCCCCGTCGCATAGGGCTGAGACCCTACTGTCCGGCCGCTGGGCTGCGGTCGGCGACACCTCGGGCCCCTTCGCCGGCGAAGTCGTCGTATGATCGCGTAGAATGGGTCGCTTACGCGCTGCGCTCCTGGGTGCTCTCTTCACGCTCACTACCGGAGCTTGCGCCGGCGGAGCCTTCTCTCTTGCACCGCCCCCGCCGGAGATGGACGGGGGCCCCGATGACTCTGGGGCGCCCGTCGATGCATCGTCAACGGACACCACGGTGGTCGGTGACGCCGCCGCCGACGCTACGTTGTCCGAGGGTGCTCCATCGATCGATCCGGACGCTGCCGACGCTACGGCGCCCGAAGACGCGGAATCGATCGGGCCGGACGCTGCAGACGCCACGGCGCCCGAAGACGCTCCCGCCAACCATCCCGATGCTGCCGATGCGGCGCCGCCCGAGGATGCTCCGTCGAGCGGTTCGGACGCGTCCGGCAGTGACGCCCCCGTCACCTCGCATTGCGGCAATTCTCATGCCTGCGTGCCGGCGGTGCCGCCGAACTTCACGGGCCCGCTCGAGCTCTACGTAGGGACCGACGCGGCGCCGCCATGCGGGCTGGCTTTCCAGGCACAGACGATCGACGGAAACGACCTGCTGAGCGCGCCTGCGGCCACGTGCGGCTGCGCCTGCGGCCCCGTACAGGACGCGGGCTGCGCGACGCCGTCGATCGCCTTCTCCACGCTCAAAGACTGCGCTACGGCGTGCGCGAGCGCCGTCCCTCGAGCGGGCTGCTCGACGGTCACCGCAACATCGGCTTGTCCAGCGACGGCAGGGATCTGGATGACCGCCGCGGCCCCGGCCGTTGCGAGCGGCTCGTGTCCACCGGTGCCGACCAGCACCGTGACCGCCGCACAGTGGGGCGAGAACGCTCGTGCGTGCGTTGCCTCGGTGGTCGTAGCGGGCACGGACTGCCCCGCGAGCACCGTGTGCGCCCCGGTTCCCGCGACTCCGTTCCGCACAGCCACGTGCGTCGCTCAATCGGGAGACGTTGTCTGCCCGTTGACGGACTATACGGTTAGGCATGTCTATTACGGTGGCGTCGACGACCAGCGCGGCTGCTCTGCGTGCACGTGCGGCGACGCCACCGGCACGTCGTGCAGCGGAAGCGTTGACGTCTACGACTCGGCCGACGCGTCCTGCTCAGGCTTCGACACCACGTACCTACTGCCGTTCGCGTGCGACCCGATCAATCAGGGTCCCGCCGACTTCCGGGTCAACCTGGCTCTCACGAGTGGCTCGTGCACGCCCAACGCCGTATCAGCGATCGGCGCAGCGACACCGATCGAACCGACGACGTTCTGCTGCACGCCGTGACTCAGTGCCCCCCGCAATCAGTCCGGCTATGGTTCCGAGTGACCGAGCACTGCGAAGGCTCGTCCGTCCCAGCGGATGCGGCACACCTCGCCGTTCGCGAACGGCGCGGGCAACGTCCCCGTCGCGGCGTGCACGAACGCGCGAATCGCTCCGCCGTGGGTCACGACAACTGCGGCGGCGCCCTCGTACGCGACCCGCTCAGCGACCTCCGCGATAGCGGTCGTCATCCGTGCCGCGACGCGCGCCGTATCCTCGGCGTCCGGCGGCGGCCGCCGCTCGGTGACCCAGAGGCGCCAGGCTTCGGCATGCCGTTCTTCGCACTCTTCTCGCGTGAGCCCTTCGAAGCATCCAAACGATCGCTCCCGCAGCGCCGGATCGACATACACCAGCGGTACATGCAGGGCGTCGGCCACGACACGCGCCGTCTCGCTCGCCCGCGCGAGATCGCTCGCGACGACGCCCGCCACCGCCACCCCTCGTAGCGCCCCCGCGATCGCAAGCGCCTGAGCACGCCCAGCCGCGTTGAGCGCCACGTCGGTTTGACCTTGCCACCGCCGCGCCGCATTCCAGTCAGTCTCGCCATGGCGCACGAGGTAGATCAATCGGTTCGGCATCGTTCACCTACCGTGCGTAGGACGTGCGCATTCTAGCACCCTCTCTCCGATCGAGCCGAACCTCGCGCCCGCTCTTGCGATTGCCGTCCGCTCACGGCAATAGTCCTCGGCAGCAGAATGAGGGCGGCTGGATTCCACACGCGGATGCGGGCGGCGACGGCCGCGACATTGGTCATTTCCCTCCAGGATGGCTGCGGCGGGAGAATCGAGCCGCTTGCCGCCAAGTCCGCGTCCGAATCGGAAGGCGGCACCAGCCAGAACGTGCCTGCATCCGGCTCCACTGGTTCGGCCTCGAGCGGCTCGGGTGCCGATGCGGCCACCACGAGCAGTTCCTTGGCCACGAGCGCTTCGGGCGCGAATGGCGCTAGTGCGAGCGTTCCCAGTTCGAGCGCCTCCGGTTCGAGCGTTCCCAGCTCGAGCGCTTCCGGTTCGAGCGTTCCCAGCTCGAGCGCCTCCGGTTCGAGCGCTTCCGCTTCGGGCTTGTCGACTTCCGCGAGTGGTTCTTCCGCTCCAACGAACGGGCCGCCCAGTTGCCAGCCTGGAGGTCCGGGCATGACGAACTGCGGTCCGGGAGGAAGCGGGAACGAGAGCTGTTGCACGAGCTTGGAGGTGACGGGAGGGGCGTACGATCGGACGTACACGAACAGCGGCACGGGCCCGACGGGCGTGGCCGATCCGGCGACCGTGAGCACATTCCGGATGGACAAATACTTGGTCACGGTGGGTCGTTTTCGGCAATACGTGAACTACGTAACGGGTAGTACGGGCGCGCCCCCGGTGAACGGCAGCGGGATTCATACCCACCTGAACGGGGGCCTGGGCCTGGCCAATAGCGAGAGCGTGGGGACGTACGAGACGGGCTGGGACGCGACCGACTGGAACACGTACATTGCGACGGGACCGGGCGCGGCGAGCACGTGGAACGCGAACCTGGCCTGTGGGCCGAACTACCCAACGTGGACGGCCTCGGCGGCTAGCCAAGAAAATCGACCGATCAACTGCGTGGACTGGTACGAGTCGTACGCGTTTTGCATTTGGGACGGGGGTTCTTTGCCGAGCGAAGCCGAGTGGGAATACGCTGCAGCGGGCGGGAGCCAGCAACGTGAGTATCCGTGGGGCTCAACGGATCCGGGGGCCGCAAGTCAGTACGCCATCTACGGAGACGACTCGGAGATGGACTGTTACTACCCCACCGGCACGTTGGCACCGTGCACGGGCGTGGCGAACATCGCGCCGGTGGGCGCGGCGCCGCTCGGAGCGGGTGAGTGGGGTCAGCTGGATCTGGCGGGGGAAGTCTGGGAGTGGAACCTGGATGGGTATGCCCCGTACGTCGATCCTTGTGCCGATTGCGCCTATCTCACGACAGGCGCGAGCCGGGTGTTCCGGGGCGGCTACTTCTACGGCGCCTCGGCGCTTTTGCTCCCCCCGTATCGCTACGACTACTCCCCGACGTACCACGACCCAGGGATCGGGTTCCGCTGCCTAAGGACGCCATGACCGCTGGCCGGCATTTGCGAGAGGTGAGCGGCCGTTCGTCGCAGGGTTCGTTCGTTCGGGTCTTGCGGTCTCGTCGATGAGTCACCGCAAGCAGGCGCGATCGTGGCCAACGGGACCCAAACCGCGGACGATTCATCGCCTTTGCGACTCGCCTTCGTCCATTGGGCGAATCGAGAGTGAGGCGGGCAACCCGAGCCTCGATAGCGCGTTGCACGATGCCCAGGTAGGCTTTTGGCCGAAAATGCACAGCCGTTTTTTGGTCCCTGGCTTGGTCGTGGCCTTGGCGGCATGCGGATCGCACGGCGACAAGACCCTGGGGCACGCGAGTTTGCCGCTTCTGACGTACGAAGGAGGCCCTCTGCTGACGGCGCCCGCAATCGTCACGGTGACGTTCCCTGGCGACCCGATGGCCGCGCAACTTGAAACCTTCGGTGAAACGGTTGCGTCCTCGGGGTGGTGGGACGGGATCCGGGCGGGCCTGTGTGCCTCGGGCGGACAAATGTGCGTCGGCGACGGCCCGCCGGGCGCCGGCGTGGAACTGAGCACGGCTGCCTCGATGCAGTACACCGATGCGACCCTCCAGGCGTGGCTCGCGAGTGCCATCACCGGTGGCGTATTGCCCAAGCCGGATGCGAATGCGACATCGAATACGGTATACGTCCTGTACTTTCCAAGCACGACCACCATCACCTTCGACGGCGTCGACAGCTGCGTCGGCTTCACCGGTTATCACAATGCGATGCCGTTCGGGTCGCAACAATTGCCCTACGCGGTCGCCATGGAATGCGGAGCCATGCCTTCGCTGGTTCCGAACGTGGCGCCACTCACGGCGCTCCAGAATACGACGATGAGCGCGAGCCACGAGATCGTCGAAGCGGTGACGGACCCCATCGCCTTTACCGGTTGGGTAATCGACGAGACCAATCCGAACAACCGAGGCTGGATCGACATGACGGGCGGCGGGGAAGCCGCCGATATGTGTTTCGATGTCCTGGGGCTCGACCAAGACGAAACGAGCGATGGTGCGTTTTCGGTTCAGCGGATCTGGTCGAACGCCCAAGCGGCCGCCGGAGAGGACCCGTGCCATCCGCTGTTGCCGGACGCTGACGTGTACTTCAACGCGGCGCCGAAGCAGGCGTTCTTCGTCGTCGGCGTCGGCGAGAGCGTGACGTTCGAAGTCGACGCGTTCTCGTCTGCGCCGATGGGGGACTGGACCTTGACGGCGCAAGACTGGAGCGACCCGACGACTGCGTATCTGAGCTTCACGCTTGCCGGCGGAATCGAGACCGAGGCAGGTCCCGAGATTCAAGTGAGCGACGGCTCGCAGGTCCAGGTGACGATGACGCTTCTGCGAGATCCCGGATCGCTCGGCTTTGGCGAGGCCGACGGGATGCTCATCTCAACCTCCGGTAGCGTCGCGGATCCGCAAGCGGGTCATTTCTGGCCGATCGCTGTGATGTCGCCCGCCGACGCCGCCGATGCCGGCATCAACCCGGGCACGAACTCCAAAAAACATCGTTCGCGGACACGCTTGGCACGTCCCGTTCATTCGCCTCACGTGGAGCCAGCGCGATGAACGTGCCCGCGCGTCTCCAGTCAGCGGCAAGAGGGGGGCGCTCGCGGCATCTGGTCGGCCGGCGTCACGCACGACGACAGATTGAACACGAGGAACTCGAGCGCCGTCTCTTGCGGCGATAGGTCGCCTGTGGCGCACTCATCCGGCACGGGCAGACCGGGGTCGTCGTTCGACGCTGCACCGACGTGCATGGCCGTGTAAACGACCTGCCCGCACTGGCTCGGGGTTGGGGCGTCGAGTGGCGTATTGAACGAGAAAGCCTGCGAAGCCCCCGGCGCGCTCGCGTCCGCGTCCGCCACGAGCCAGGACTGGGACGCTGTATTGGCCGGCGACAGGTCCGCGTTGTCACGCGCTTGCTCGACGGCAAGCTCTCCGTTGGGAAGCAGCGAGCCTACCGTGCCGAGCCATTGTGCGAGCGCGTTGCCCTTCGCGAACGGGGCTCCGTTCGGGAGAGTGGTCGTCACCACCGTGTCGATGTCACCGATGTTGCCCATGCCGGGCAGCCACGTCGCCAGATTCCAAATCCCGAACGGTCCGCTGTCGAACCAGGCGTAGTGGAAGTGAGACGCAAACACGCGACCACCGGACGCCGCATAATCGAAGAGCGCCTGCTGGTTCATGTTCGACGTCTCTTGGCCCTCGCAGGAAAGAAACACCATGTCGTAACGCTCGAGGTCAGCGACGGAGTCCCAGAGTGCGCTCGCACTGCTCGGCGCCGGATCGGCTGTATTGGGCGCACTCTCCCCTCCAATCTTTCCGGTGCCCTGAAACACGTGGATCCGCCCGGCGCCCAACGGGTCGCCCGTGTACTCGCTCGCGTCGACGCCGATGCGTCGAAACAGGCACTCAAGCGTGTCGGAACCGCCTGTCGAGATGGCGATGGCAGGGATGTCACCTTCGCTCTGGTTTTTTGGCAAGGTGAGCGACCCGTCCGTAAGCGGGTTCTGCTGGCAAGCTACGACCGTGGGAATTCGGAGCTGGCGGCGCCATTTGCCGATCTGCAGAACCAGCGGCACGTCGTTGCCCGATGGCACGTCGTTCAGAACGAAATGCCCGGCTGCGTCGGTCAAGGTCGTGGCGATCGGGCTGCCGGTGTATAGGTCCGAGCACGAGTCGCACGTCGCGCCCGACGGCAGGGGAGCCGGAGCGCTTCCAGGCACATAAACGACTACGTTGTAGAGTGGATTGTGCCCCGCCGGGTCGTAGACCGTGCCGTCTAGCGTGGTCGACTGGCCATCGCAGGCGGGCACCAGGCTCTGCGCTGGGGTCGCGCACGCTGGAGGCGCGTCGTCAAAGAGCAAGAGGCCCGTTCGAGCCCCACACGAGCTCGCGACGAGGGCGACGGAAACTCGGCCAAGGAGCAAGGCGTACGATCGGCGAGTCCCCATTGGGCGCGAGTATGCCTCTCGGTCGCGGCTTGTGCGAAGAGGCTCGCGCTCGCATTCGACATTATGTGCGTACAACCGATCAACCGCCCTAGCGGAAGGTCAGCGCTCTCGCGTGGCGTGTCGTCGCAATCGTGCGCTGCCGACAGACCCGTGCGCACGGGCTCGACCGATCGGTCGGACCGGGACGCGCTCGGCTCCGCGTCGCTCCGGAAGGGAGCCGTAAGCGTCCCCGATCGCCGGGTGGAGCCGATTGAGCGCCCGAGAGCCCCGCACCGACGACGCCCAAAGCCGCACCCGCGGATCGCCGAACCGACCCCGCCAAGGAAACGCCAGCCCTTGTGGTAGGATGGCCCAAGTTCTCGGGCGAGCTGTCCGTGGCCCGAGGCGAGAAACGAGAGCGATGCGCGCGCGGACGCCTGTCTCGCGGGTCGGGCAAGGGTCAGCCGGGCTTGCGAGTCGGGGCTTGCAGGGCCACCAGGCCCGATGGATCGGGGTACCGCGTCTTCTCCCATTCAACCCGTGGACCTGCCGCACGTACCGCGAACACTGAGGTCGCTGAAGGAAAAGTGATGGACAAACGCATGGTGATCGGTGGCACGGTGGTGGTTCTCGTGGCCGCCGGCGTGTGGGTGTTTCTGGGCACGCAAAGGGACGATGCGACGACCGTGGGGACTCGTGCCGCACCGCCACCAAGCGCTTCCGCCTCCGTCCCGCTCGCGAACGGATCGGCTCGCTTTCGCGTTCAGGACAACGGAACCGCCACGTTGCTCATCGATGCGCCACTCGAGAAGATCAAGGGGCGCTGGACGAAGTTCCGAGGCGCGATCGACTTCGACGTCACCGATCTCTCGAAGAGTCACGGCGAGGTCGATTTGGATCTGGACGATCTGAAGACGGAGACGTTCGGCGACAAGGACAAGGACTCCAGGCAGACGGAGCACGCTCACAACTGGCTCGAGATCGGGGCGGACGCCAAGGAGCGCGACATCAACCGCTGGGCGCGCTTCACGTTCAGTTCCCTCGAATCCGCAGTTCCCGCCAGCCTCTCAGACGCGCCGGATCAGAACGGCGCGCGCATCCTGAAGGTCGTCGCCAAGGGCGACATGTGGTTGCACGGGGTCACGTCTGCGAAGACAGTGAAGCTGACAGTGGCCGTCAGCGGGCCGCCGTCGGCCCCGACCGCCATCCAGATCAGCACGGACGAGCCCATGCGCATTTCCATGAAGGAGCACGACGTGAAGCCCCGCGACGTCGCCGGCAAGTTTCTGGACGGCGCGCTCGAGAGGGTAGGCAAGAAGATCGACGACGTCGCGCAGATCTCGCTCGACGTCTCCGCGTCGCGCACTGCTGGACCCTCGGGCGCCGAGGCACGCACTCCGTGAAACGGCTCTCAACATCGCAACGGTGTTGTCCACTCAACAGCCCATGTTCACGACCCCACCCACGGCGCCTCCTGCGGGCGGCCCGACGACGACCGTAACGGTGACCCACGTCGCGGGCGGCGCCGAGAATCTCTCCCGTTCCGGCAAATCAACGCGCAAACGGCGCTCGTCTAGGCGACCTTCTGAAACGAGAAGGTCACTCCCAAGGACGGTAGGCTCCTATTGGCCGACGATGATGGGGGCGCCGTAGAGGGGACGGATCGAGATGTGATCCTCCACGTGGGCATCGATGGGGGCGGCAGAGTCGACAGTTGCGCTCGCGTCGTCGACGCTGGCGTCCTGGGCCTCGTTGGCGTCTGCAGCGACGGCAGAATCGAGATGGGCGCTCGCATCGTCGGCGCCGGTGTCTACGGCCACGTCGCCATCGGCAGGGACGGCAGAATCGCGACGGACCCGCGCGTCGTCGACCCGGGCGTCGAGAACCACGCCGGCATCGAAAGGGGCGGCAGAATCGAGACTGCCGCTCGCGTCGTCGACGTCGGCGTCCACAGGGATGTCCGCATCGTTCCCGAACGGCGGCAACCCGTAGGGGACGGCCAACCCTTCCTCGGACGAGAAGGGGCTTCCACACGCCGCGGTGGCGGAGAGCGCTCCCACGCCCAAGGCGTAGAGAGCCGCGCGACTCAGACGCTTGGCCGGCGACGGTGGTGGTGGCAGCTGCCGAAACGACGCCGGCAACTCCGCCCGGCAAAATGGACACGCCGGTTCATTGACCCGAACGTGCCGGGCGCATCCGGGACAAGCAGCCAACGGAGTCCGGGTCACGTGCGACCTCCGTTGAATGCAGGCTCGACGAGCATTCCGAATGCGTCGCGCTGGACCGGCGTTCCGGAGGCAGGGGTGACGGTGCCTACCCGCGCGCACGGCCCAGACCACGCCTCTCGCATGCCTGCGCCCGCACTCTCGATCGCGCGGGGGTGCGAGAAGGAATTGTTCTCCGGCCTGCCGACCGTGACGACTCTCGTCCACGAGCAGTCTCTCATGCGCTCCTCGGCATTGAAATCGCGCTCCTCGCCATTGAAATCGAACCTATTCCCCTTCAAGCACAGCACGTTTCGCGCCGCATGACCATCGGTCCAACACCGCTTCCTTTTCAGTGCCGAGCGGCCGCCACGATGATCCGGGTGAAAGCGGACGGCACAGAGTGGCGCAGGGATCCGACGGCGAATGTGTCTTCGGGCCGAAACGTGCGGGTCCACGCGCGTGGAGCGCTCATCCAGTCCTCGACTGTTTCGAAGCTCATCCCATTCAAGTACAGCACGTTCCAAGCCGCGCGACCATCCATCCGAAAGACGGCGGACGACTGGCAGACGCGCGCGGCCCATCCGGAACGCGGGGCTACGCGGACTCCGAACGCACGATAGCCCACCCTCGCGCGCTGCCGACGTCGGGGGCCGTCGAGGCTCGAGATCGTTTGCGTCATGTCCGAACCTCTCCCGATCGGGGCTCTCCGGCGGCTCTAGAAGGCGACGCCTGCGCACCTTTCTACCGAGGAGATCCAGTTTGGCATGGTGCACGACCTCGTAGACGGCTACAGACGCTCTCCAGGAGATTGAACATGGCAGTCAAAACAGCACCCACGCAGACCAAAGCAGCTTTCGTGCGTTCCGTGGATCCCAGGTTGTCCGCCAGGGACGTGGTCGCCAAGGCCAAGGCGGCTGGGATCACCCTCACAGACACCTACGTCTACAATGTTCGCGGGGCGGCCAAAGCCGCCGCGAATGCCAAAGCCACCCCGAACAAGGTGACCGCGAAGCCAGCGACACCGATCAAGACATCCGGTGCCCTGCCGGCGGTGAAGAACGGTGCGAGCACGTACTCCGTCGAATCCCTGCTCAAGGCGCTCGCGGCCGAGATCGGTCTCGGACGAGCGTCCGAGATTCTGGCGGGCGAAAGGGCGAGGGTCCAG
>Ga0208690_1000561_pt1 | contig 10640 bp, 14 predicted proteins | sample June2015DPH_16_1_2_FD_184712 | JGI IMG/M metagenome (GOLD analysis project Ga0208690, IMG submission 184712) | Peatland microbial communities from SPRUCE experiment site at the Marcell Experimental Forest, Minnesota, USA - June2015DPH_16_10... | ecosystem: Environmental > Terrestrial > Soil >...
GAAAAGCAAATATCCGAGGAACGCCGTGAGCACGGCGGGCCGGACGATACTGTGAAGGCGTTCGACGTTGAAAAGGTAAACTGCTCCGACAATGCAGAATCCGCCGGCCGCCAGCATCACTCCGCAAAGGCAGTCGAAGCCGATCCAGAACCCCCAGGGAAACTGGTCTGTCATATTCGAGACTGCGCCAAGGCCCCGGAGATAACGAACGTAGGTCGAGTAGAGGCCCATCGCCATGATTACAAGAAATACGCCCTTCCAGAAAGTGAGCTTGATCTTCATCGCAAACTCCCGTTCTTCTTTTTTCTTTCTTCGGCTTCAACAGCCGCCACTTCATCGCGGCGATGCGAAATCCAGTAGATGCCGCCCAGGACCAGCGACCAGACCGGTATGAAGTCTGGAATCCTTTCCATGACTCGTCCGGTGTATTCAGGCATCGGAGTTTCGCCGAGCTTTGTCGCGGAGGGGTACCCGTACTTTTCCGGGTTCACGCTAGAAAGAATCAGCACGCAGGTGCCGCCTACTTCGTTCAAGCCATAAATTCGTGGCACATAGGTCGATGGATTTAGCCGAATGCGCTCCTGCGCTTCTTTGACCAGGTCGTCACGGTCTCCAAATTTTGTGGCGCCGGTGGGACAAATTTCGGCGCACGCCGTTTGTTTGCCGGCCACAATGCGGTCGGGGCACATAATGCACTTGCGCACACAAGGATTCAGCGATTGCCATTCATACTTCGGCTGACCGAATGCGCAAGCCACCATGCAGTAGCGACACCCAATGCACTTCCAGACGTCGTAGACGACCGGGCCTTCTTTTGTTTTGTGCAACGCGCCTACAGGGCAAACCGACGCGCAGGCTGGTTTCTCGCAGTGCATGCACAGCCGACGCATAAATTTGTCATCTTTGGTCAGGACGACCGTGAACTTATGCTCCGACTGCACCGGCTCCGCCGCTACCGCGTCGTCATAGGGCAACTTGTTCTGTGTAGCGCAAGCCTGCTCACACTGCTTGCAGCCGATACACATTGTCGCGTCATACAGCAATGCCTTACTCATGGAATTGGCTCCTGGACGCTCCGATGCGGGATTCTCTTCCCGTGTGGCTGAAGGCGGAATGCAATGCGCGCCTCCGTGGAGTCACGCCGACAACGGTGCACTGGAATTGCTCAAAAAAGAAAAGCCCAGACCCAAGGGATGTGCGCCTTGGGTCCGGGCGGGCTGTTTCGGTTGGCAGAGTGGGCGAGGCAGAAACGGGCCGGACGGCTTTCGATCGGAAAAAATTCCGTTCGAGCCGAGACTCACCGGATCCCGTCATGACAACACCTCACACTTCTCCTCGGCGATCGTTTCACCGCGGTGCCGGGCGCAACTGAACAGCCAAGCGCTTACTTCTGCAGAGTGCGGATGTAAGCAACGACCGCTCTCACGTCATCAGTGGGCAAGCCCTTAACTCCGGCAGGATGCTTCGCTGTGTCGGCGACCTTTTTGGTGAGGTCTTCGTCCGAAGCCTTCTTGGCTTCGTCCGAGACTAGGCTGGGAATCTTGGCGGCGGGTTTGCCGGCGGCATCAGCACCGTGGCAGGCGGCGCATTTTGCTTTGTAGATGCCCGCGCCGTCGTCACCGGCCCACGATAGGTGAGGGATCAAAATGAATAGGGCTACTGCGATGGTCATGATCAACATCATGAGTTTCTTCGTATTCATGATTTCGTTCGTCTCCTTATTAAGTTTTTACAACCGCACAAAAGCAGCAGCCCATCTCGCGGCCCTGCGGGTGTTGCGAAAGTTGACCACTGGTACGAGCCTAAGAAACTTGCACGTAAGAAAACTCGGCAGCTTTACGGCTGCCCAGTTGAAAGTTTCAACGTTTGCGGGAAAGTGCGCAGTGATTACAGTCACTCTTAGCCGTGATAGTTGGGCGGGCCCCGGCCCTGGACTTGGCGTTAAAGCAACATTCAGCCCTGTGACCGTAGAGTGAGTACCGGGCATTTTGCGTGCGCTACCACTTGGTGCACAGTCGACCACGGCAAATGCGTAGTTCCATCACTGGGCTGGGCTCCCAGCACGATCAGGTCGGCGTCGCGCACCGCCGCCGTGGTCACGATTGCCTGCCATGCAGAACCGTATTCGATGACAGTGGCCGGCGCATATGCCAGAGTAGCGTCCTTGGGTACCATTCCCTGCAACCGGCAAGTGCACTCTTCAGTCTGACTCGGACTGGAATCGCAGGTCGAAGAGCTCTCGAGGACGTGCATCAGCGTGAGCCGCGCCCCAAACTCTTCGGCCATTGCGATCGCGAACGGAGCAACTTTGAGCGATGCAGCCGTAAGGTTCGCAGCGTATAGGATATGCTGCAACTCCAGTTCAACTGGCGCAAGCGCTTTTGCCTTGCCCTCGAATTGCGGCAACCGGACTCTGCCGGTGGTTCGCGGGCCGACCGTCAGAACGGGGCAGGGCGCATGCCGGAGAATGTCCTCGGCTACGGAACCAAGCAGTAACTTTTCGAATCCGATTCGCCCGCGGGTTCCAACCACAATCAAATCAATCTCGTTCTCCGCAATAATGCTTCGAAGATTCGGCCAAACTTTTCCATGACGGAGGTAGCTGCGCCACGGAATTCCACTCCCTCTGGTGATGATTGCATCGATCTTTTCTTTCGCCGTCGTGTTGGCGTCTTCGTACAGGGTTCCGAAGGTCACGTAGTCGACACCGCCGGTCATGAGCAGCAGGCCTGTATCGGAAATAACGTGCACCACATGCAGTGTGCTTCCAAATTTGCGGCAAATCGCCGTGGCGTAGGGCAGCGCGGCTTCGGATGTGGTCGAGAAATCTGTTGCGTACAGAACGTTTTTGACGGAAATCGCGGCTAATTGCTCTTTGGTTTCGGGTGTGTCTTGCTTGAACGCCAGAACGTGCATGTGACACCTCCCCGCATAACTTATGGTTACACCTTGGGAAGTGTTTCGGCGATGGCGGGTGATACTGATGGCCGTGACCGCCGTCACATTAAGCGCATTGAGCATTGCCAACAGCAGAATCGGACGAGAACCGGTTTTAAGCAAAGCCGTCGGGCTGGCTCACCGGTCCCAGTCTTCGCTGGTGATCCACCACGTCAGACCCAGCCGCAATCGCCTTCAGATCAACTTCGAGGAGCATAGGAGTTTTTACCTTTGCCTCCAGGAACCGCGACGCGGTTGCCAGGTCAAAGCAGCCGGTTTGCTCCAGCAAGGCGCCCATCATGACGATATTGGCAGCTTTCGCCGAGCCAAGCTTGTCGGCGATTTCTGAGGCGGGAATGCAATATACCTGCGCGTCCGGAGCAGGGAGGTCCGCGGGCAGGTCGTGACTGTTATAGAGAATGAACCCGCCCGCGGGAACCTGATGGGCAAACCTTCGAAGGGATAGTTCATTCATCGCGATCAACACATCCGGCTTCGAGGTCAGCGGCGAGCCTATACGATTCTTGGAGAGTGATACCCAGCAGTGTGCGCTGCCCGAGCGCATTTCGGGACCGTACGAGGGCAACCAACTCACCTCAAGTCCTTGCTCCGTCCCCATCTCAGCCAGCAGTTGACCGAGTAGCAGAACACCCTGTCCTCCAAAACCGGCGATGTTGACGCTGAGATCCTTGAATGAGCGATTGCGCTTGCCTGGGGCCTGACCGGCGTTGGTTTCCGCAGAGATTCCCAGAACGTCCGCGACTGGTCTCTGCGCCGGAGCATTGTCCATGGGTAATGGTTCTTTACGATCACGGAAGACGGCGAGCGGGAACTCCGGAACCATTTTTTCGAGCACCCATTTTCGCGCCACGATTGGGTCCTTATTCCAAATTGTTGGGCAGGGCGAAAGAATCTCGACGAAGGAGAAGCCGGCTCCATCGCGCTGCAGCTCCAGTGCCCTGCGCACCGCTTTCCGCGCACGCATAATATTTTTGTTGTCGCATAGGGCCACGCGCTCGATGTAGACCGGAGCTCGTAACGTCGCGAGAAGCTCGGCCATGTGTATGGGAAAGCCCTCATTGGCCGGGCGGCGTCCCCATGGCGAAGTTGTACTCTTTTCTCCTACCAGCGTCGTCGGCGCCATCTGGCCGCCGGTCATGCCGTAGATTCCGTTATTCACGAAAAATACCGTGATCTTTTCCCCGCGATTGGCTGCGTGGATAATTTCCGCAGTGCCGATGGCAGCCAGGTCCCCATCACCCTGATACGAAATGACGATTTTGTCCGGAGAGGCGCGCTTGATTCCCGTTGCTGCCGCCGGTGCGCGGCCATGCGCCACCTGCACATTTCCTACATCGAAGTAGTAGTAAGCGAAAACGGAGCAGCCGACGGGACTCACAAAAATGGTGTGGTCCTGCAAACTCAAATCTTGCAGAGCTTCCGCGATCAGCTTGTGTACAACGCCGTGGCCGCATCCCGGGCAATAGTGCGTTTGGTGCTGCAGGTCAGATTTGCGTTCGAAGAGATCGAAGAACACTGTAGGCCGGGAGTGAACCGGAACGTAGGTTTCCGCGCTTGTCACTTCATATTTGTCTTTGACGTCAGTCGCCATTTTCTCGTACCTCCGGCCGGTCTAGGAGCCTATGTTCGCGAAAACTTCTGTACGCGAAGGAATGCGTACTTCCACTTGCTCGCGCAACTCCTCCACCGATGGAACGTTGCCGCCCATGCGGGCGTAGAAATCGACGCGATTTTTTCTATTCAATGACAGCCGCACGTCTTCCAGCATTTGGCCGTTGCTCAACTCCACAACCAAGACATCGGAGACTCCGGCTGCGGCTTTGAGCAATGCCTTCGCGGGAAAAGGCCAGAGCGTGATGGGCCGAAACAAGCCTACAGGCAAGCCTTCCGCTCGCGCTTTTTCCACCATCGACCGCAGAACACGGGAGACGATACCATAGCCAACTACCAGGATCTCAGCGTCGTCGGTGCAATATTGTTCCCATCGCGGCTCGCTGTTTTGCGCGCGGATGTACTTTGCCTCCATTTGCCGATTGTGCTCTTCCAGTTCGTCGCTTTCCAGGTAAATGGAACTGACCACGTTGGCGCGGGTTTCAGGGGTTCCCTTCACCGCCCACGGTCTAGGAGGAACTTTAGTGTCGAAATATTCGAGATCGAGCGCTTCCATCATTTGACCGATGAAGCCGTCAGCCAGCACAACAGCAGGATTGCGGTATTTGTCGGCGAGATCGAAGGCCAACATCGTAAGGTTGGCCATCTCTTGTACAGAAGCCGGCGCCAACACGATGTTGCGGTAGTTCCCGTGGCCTCCGCCCTTTACCGTGGCAAAATAGTCGCTCTGCTCGGGAGCTATGTTGCCAAGGCCCGGTCCGCCGCGCATTACATCGACAACAACGCATGGCAGCTCTGCTCCCGCCAGGTACGACATACCCTCTTGCATCAGGCTGAGGCCGGGGCCCGAGGAGGCGGTCATTACGCGGACCCCGGCAGCCGCTGCGCCATAGACCATGTTGATGGCGGCGACTTCGCTTTCAGCCTGTACAAAAGTCCCACCGACCTGCGGCAAGTAGCGGGCCGCAGCCTCGGCGATCTCGCTGGCCGGCGTAATGGGATACCCATAATAGGCGCTGCAGCCGGCGAGAATTGCTCCCTTCATTACCGCTACGTTGCCTTTGCAGAGTTGCCGCATAGTTTTCTGCGCCTCCTCAGCTTTTCCAGTTCTTCAGCCAACCAGCGAGAAAATAACGGTGATGGTGGTCTCCACCTCAACCGGTTGTCCGTTCAACAGGTATGGCTTGTAACGCCATTGCCGAACCGCCTCAATAGCGGCAGGCACCAGCATCGGGTGTCCACTCACCAATTGCAGATCCTGAATGTTGCCTTCTCTATCGATAATGGCCTTCAAGATAACGCTGCCTTCAATGCGGGCCGCCTTGGCTAACGTAGGATACGGCGGCTGCACTTTGTGCAGCAGCAAGCCCGCGGTCACGCCTTGGGAAATTCGTATTCTCTGTGGCACCAGCGGCTGAAATTTCGGCACGAAAGCTGTGTTTGCTGAGTTGACGATGCCACCAATCACGCCTCCCAGTTGCCCACCCGGAATTCCACCGGGCACACCTCCGACCACACCACCTGCTCCGGGCATTGGAGGGGGCGCTTCCTCTTCCTTTATCATTTGCACTTTCTGCGGAATTTTGGATGGAGTGCGCAGTGATCCGCTGGAAAGCAAGTCGCTTTCAATCTGTTTCGTTATCTTGGCGACTTGTTGCTCCGCCGACGGTGGAGGTGGTGGTGGCGGCGGAGCCTCCAAGAATGTCAGCAGCTGCGATTTCGGTAGCTGTTCAGTGAAATAGAGCGGTATGAGGAGCAACACGCCCAGCATCATGCACTGAATAATAAAAGACGTGACTGTCGCCCACGTCTGCCGGCCCCTCTGGCCATCGTACTGAAGCAGGCTGTCCGAGAACATTGGGCGGAACTGCACTGGCTCTGTCATCAGACGTTCCACCGAGGCTGCCGGAATCTCGCGCCGCTGCACCTGCTGAGTCCCTCTAACTTCTGGCTCCCGGACTTCGATTGTGCCTTTCATGGCCGCTCACCCTCTCTCGAGCAATTTATGAAACAAGAATTTTTCCTCAAGATCTGCAACGCCTTCCCCCGCCGGCGCACCCACTCTGGCTTTGACTGTCGATGCCAGCCGGTAAACTGTGATCGCCCCTGGCTCCGGGCAGCAATAAAAACAGATACCGCATCCGGAACATTCGTTTCCTCTATAATGTGCCGGGTGCACGCCGTACGAACTCAACTCCTCGGCGAGTTCAAGACACTTGGGCGGGCACGACTCCACACAGAGCCCGCAGCCTTTACACTCATCGACGTTGATTGTGACCTTGCCTCGTGCCTGCGGTGCCATCTTCACCTCGACGCGGCCAGTTCCGCTCCCTGAGGCCGCTTCAACCATTTGGTCTTCTCGCAGTAGTCGTACAGCCCTTCGCGAAACTTGGGATGGGCAATCTCGATCAGCGCCTTCGCCCGATCGCGCACCGTCTTGCCGTGGAGGAAAGCGACTCCGTACTCCGTCACCACATATCGAATCAGGCCTCGCGAAGTAACCACTCCTGCTCCGAGACTCAGGGTCGGCACAATTCGCGAAATCCTGCCGTCTTTGGCGGTTGAACATAAGGCGATGATTGGCTTGCCGCCTTTCGAACTGGCAGCGCCCCGAATGAAATCGACCTGTCCACCAATCCCGCTGTAGAACTGGGTGCCGATCGAATCAGAGGATACTTGGCCAGTCAGATCGACCTGTAACGCAGAATTGATTGCGACCATGTTGTCATTGCGGGCAATCGACAATGGAGAATTCGTGTAGGAGGTGGGATGAAATTCAAAGATTGGGTTGTTATCGACGAAATCGAACAGCTTCCTTGTGCCCAGCGCAAAACCTAAGATGATTTTGCGCGGCTTGAAGTTCTTGCGGGCGCCAGTGATCACACCCGTCTCGATGAGAGGTATCACACCCTCCGACACCATCTCGCTATGCACTCCAAGATCTTTGCGGTCTCTAAGGAATGACAGAACTGCGTCGGGGATGCCACCAATGCCTGTCTGCAAAACAGCGCCGTCGTCGATAAGACTAGCCACGTTCTCAGCGATGGCGATTTGTGTATCGCCAATCTTCGCGCCGGTTGCTTCGCACAACGGGCGTGACGATTCCACGATCGCATTAATGTCATTCACGTGGATAAAACTGTCGCCAAACGTCCGCGGCATCTGGTCATTGATTTGGGCGATCACATAGCGGGCGCATTTAGCGGCGGTGAGAGACGTGTCCACACCAACGCCAAAACTGCAGAATCCATGCGAGTCGGGCGGGCAAAGCTCTATCAGTGCAACGTCGATCGGCATTGCGCCGCTTTCAAAAAGATCTTCTATCTCACTTAGATTGATTGGCGTGTAGTCGGCACGCCCGTCGTTGATGGCCTCCCGCACATTGGGGCCGATGAACATGGCGTTGTGCCGGAAGTGCGCCGCCATTTCAGGTGCCGCGTAAGGAGCGCAACCCATGGTCATCATGTGAACGATTTCCACGTCATTCACATAAGGAGCACGCCGAATTAGCGCTTGCACCAGAGTTTCCGGTTCGGCGCAACCGGGCTGGATGTACACTCGCATTCCTGAGTGCACCCGCTCCAGCGCTTTATCAGCGGTTTGAACCTTGTTCTTGTATTCCGTCTCCCACGACATTTTCATGTCCCCGGCTGGTCCGCGTTTCGTTTCTTATCTCCAATCCCGGCAGGTTCTTCGATTGCCCACTCATAGCCCACAGCAGCGGAATGGATGGCGCGGTCAAAAAATTGATCCAGCAGTTGCAACAATTCCTGTCTTCCCAGGATCTCTACGGGCCGGCCGGGATAAGCCTCGTCCAAAATGAACTCCCAGAGATTGTGCTTCGTTAAGATGATGGCCCAGATCAGCTCACTCAGCGGCACCCCTTGTTGGGCGCGACGAGTACCGATCGCCGTATAGCGCTCTGCAATATCCGCTTCGTTTTTGTGGAGCAACCACTCGCCCAAGTGGCGATAAATCTCGTTCACCATGCGCTTGAGGTCTTCGGCGGGAACCTTGCCGTAGTTTTCGGTGTGGGGGGACTGCTGAACCTTCCGCAACAGGCTGCTGGCCAAGGCGTCGGAGCGGTCTTCAATGAGACGGACGAACCTGTAGGTGATAATCATGGCCGCCTCCCTCCACCTCTTCATCGTGATTTTCGATCTGCAGGATCGAAAACGGCGATGATGTACAACACGCCTGCTTGTGACTGGGGTCACCAAAAACTACGTGTCGCGGAGGTGCCGTAACGTTGACCGTCACCGTCCCTCCCGCCACGACCGTGGGCGGCGTTGGGGCAGCGATCACGGTGAAGGCTGTCACTGCGGTCTCGAAGTCTAGGAAAATTAAAATTTCGTGTTCGATGCGAAACGAGGCATTTGGCAGCCGGTAGAGTGACTGTCGCCAATTGGAACTAGCACTCCAGATCGTTCTGCGGAAGCGAAGTTATGGCTGTTTGGGATTAAAGGGGACAAACGGTCGGCTGGACGATCGGAACGGTGGGATTCCGGGGGCGAGCTGAATGGTTTTGCTGTCTTCACACATGCGCACGTGGCATTAAGACTTGTTCGAAGAGAAATGACTTCGTGGCTAAGGAGGCCGTATACGACTCGCATCAGTTTCCAGAAAGGCAATGTATTCACCCGGACAACGGAGCGCGGAACGGTCCACGTTATTCGTTATCGGGTGCGTTCGGCAGATGGCAAGTGGCGGCACAAAGCCGAGACAGTAAATACTCTGCGCCGCAAGGATGCGGAGCGGATATCGGCAGAGCGTCTGCGAGAGGTCAACAGGGGGCTGAGGCTCCCGGTTGAAATCACTTTCGCCAAATATGCCGCTGGACACTGGGAGACTTACATCTCTCAAAACCTGAAACCTTCAACCCAGGCATCTCATCGCTCAAACGTGAAAGCGCATCTTTTGCCAATGTTCGGTAAACGTCGGCTCTCGGAAATCAGTCCTGTCCAAGTGATGGATTTGCCCAAGGACAAGGCTGCTGGAGGATTAAAGCCGAAGTCTCCGCTGAACCTGTATGTCCTGTTGCAGAAGATGCTCAACCTGGCGGTGGCCTTGGAACTCTTGAACTTGAATCCGATGCAACGGGTTCCGAAGCCCAAGGTCGAGCGAATCGGGAAGCCGTCTCTCTCGCCAGCTCAAGTCAAAACGATTGCAGACAACATGCCTCAGAATCTCAAAGCGCTTGTTGCGCTTCTGTACTTGACAGGGTTGCGAATCGGGGAAGTCTTGGCTCTGAAATGGTCGGAGGTGAATTTCGATCAGTCCAAACTCTACGTCCGCAGATCGGTATGGCGTGGCAAGGAACAAACGCCGAAGAGCCGAAAGAGCATTCGCGCAAAACACCTTCTCGGTGGATTGAAGCGAGTTCTCCAGAGTCATCGTGAACTATGCGCTGTGGGAAAGCCGAGGAATACTTGTTTGTGAATGCTGCGGGACGATCCTACGACTCCGACGATCTACGCAGACGAGTGCTCTATCCGGCGCTGGACAAGGCTGGAATTGAACGCAAGGTTGCGCGGTCGTATGGCTTCCATCTGTTCCGGCATTCAGCCGGATCACAGATGCAGGAAGTCACGGGCGACTTGAAACAGACGCAGAGCTTTCTTGGGCAGGCGAATATCGGGATCACAGGTGACGTTTACGTTGACTTGCAACCCGACTCCGAAGTTGAGTCGATGAAGAAGCTGGAAGAGACATTTTTCAGCGAGTTGTGCTCAACTGTGCTCAAAGGCGGGGGTGAAGTTCAAAAGGCAATGGTGAATTAGGAGGAACGATCGTGAATTGCAATGCTCATAACCTGCAAATACTGAAGGGGTTACCAGCCGATTTAGGCCAGCAACCCCGTTGGTTGCGGGGGGTGGATTTGAACCACCGACCTTTGGGTTATGAGCCGAGAAAAATAACAGCCCGTCTTTGCTTTTCAATTACTTAGCTATACCTTGATACACGGTTTTCTCTCCTGTTCGGGGGTATTCTGTTCCAAGTTTGTTCCACATTCTGTTCCACGATTCTGCCGGCCCTTCCAGATAATTTTCTCTAGCGATGAAGTATTCCCC
>Ga0208690_1000567_pt1 | contig 10556 bp, 9 predicted proteins | sample June2015DPH_16_1_2_FD_184712 | JGI IMG/M metagenome (GOLD analysis project Ga0208690, IMG submission 184712) | Peatland microbial communities from SPRUCE experiment site at the Marcell Experimental Forest, Minnesota, USA - June2015DPH_16_10... | ecosystem: Environmental > Terrestrial > Soil >...
CGTGATGATGCTCGAGCCAGGAGCCACCTTGTGGGCAAAGTTGTCATATGCGGCCGGTTCAGAAAGCTTCTTCTCGATTTCGTAGAAGAACTCCCGAAATGCCGAAACCCTTCACGGAGGCCTTTGTCGTCACTCGCTTTTCCAACGCAACCATCCGCTTCATTCATTCCAGCTGCGGAGGTGATCGAGTGGATGGCGGATCCAATGGTCCGATAGAGATTCGACTGAACCGCGATGTAATCGCTTATCAACCGACGGTCGTGACCGTGATGTTGAGAATGAATGATGGCGGCTACCGTGCGTTCGATACTGGGCTGTTCAAAAGTTATACCGCTGGATATGAACACATTGTCAAGACTCTGAAAACAGCCCTGCCCAAGGCGCGCATTACGGCGATCCAACCTTCGCCTTATGACGACGTCACGCGGCCCCCGCTATTCGACGGCGGATACAACAGCGTGTTGACGCGCTACGGCGCGTTTGTGCGCGAACTTGCGGTCCGCGAAGGGCTTCTGTATGCCGATGATCCGGCAGGGTTGGTGTTTACACCGTGAACTGATCGGTGGTTCCTTTGGCCTGACTTCGATTGCGATCTCGGCGCCATCGACATCGATCGCCAAAGGAACCACCGATCAGTTCTGGTCCACTGCGATCCTGGTGGCGATGTCGTCGCCACTTCCGCCGAGATATGTGTTGATTTTCAAGACTCTTTCACTTACTCTATCAGCGGAGTTTACCCTCGTTTCGCATCCGCAGGCATCGCCGTCCGCAAGCTTGCTTGGCTTGCGGCCACGCACTAAAAGGAGCACTATTGTGAAGAAGAACTGTTTGGTCTTATCCCTGAGCGTTGCACTCGGTTGCGCAATGGCGCGTGCAGATGTGATCGACATTGCCTTCGATCATTCCTCCGAGACGGGTTCGCCGGGCGACACACTGAGATTCTTCGGCACACTGACGAACCCGGGCTCTGACACTGTCTTCCTTAATAGCGACAGTCTTAATTTGAGTGGATTTCCCCTAAGTTCGATCACCGACCTGTTTGCGAATACCCCGCTCTCGCTGGCGGGAGGCGCCCACACCGGCGACATCGAGCTCTTCGACGTTGCGATTCCCAGCGTCCTTCCTGAGCAGTAGCAACCCCGGAAATTATGCGCTCCTCGGCGGCGGAGTCTCGGATCTGAACATAGTCGGAGCGGATGATTTCGCTGTTGATGTCGAGGGTATTTCCAGTGTGCCGGAGCCCTCTTTCAGAGGGTTATTGGCGCTTGGCTTAGCTCTCTTGGCCACTGTCGGATGGATTTCCACGCACAAAATCGGGATTAACAGGCCTGACCGCGACCCGGGGTGAAATGTCCCGGCTAAGGGATGGATTCGTCGCAGTCAATTCGGATAGGATTTCAAATCCAAGAGCAAGCAAACAGCTACGGGCCGGCTAGTATTCCGGGCAGCCACGGTTCTCATAACCGGGTTCTCCTTTTCATTAACCATGGCGCCAATCATATGGATGTCAATATAGTTGATGGCGTATACTTCAGGGAGAATGAGAGCAGCTTCAGATCGGGCGGTTAGCTCAGCTGGTTAGAGCGCCTGCCTTACAAGCAGGAGGTCCGCGGTTCGAGCCCGCGACCGCCCACCACAACTCTCGCTGACTCCAAGAGTTGTTTGCTGTGCCCGATCGTCTTCGTTTCCCATTTCACTCAACTGTGTCCTAAACTGTGCCAAAACCCTGCTCAGTTTGTTTGCGCTGTGCCAAAACTCAATCCGCCTTCATTTGCCGGACGATTCAATTTGGTCAACGCCTCTCGTTTCATCTGCAGCTTCATTTGCGAGTACTTCTTGAACACCTGCGCATCGCCCGGTCGGAGCAACTGCGTGACCCACTCGTCCGCGACACCGCCGGCACTGAGCCGTGTGGCGTAAGCCGAGCGGAGATCGTAAATGCGACAGTAGTGAATGCCTGCCCTCCACAACGCGAGACCGTCTTGAACGATTTCTGATGGATGTCTGGCTTCTTGTCGCTTGGGAAACAGGTAAGGACCTGGTCCTGAGATTGCGAGTGGTTGCCTAAGGGCATCGGCCTGATTGCGGCGCTGACGATAGGCGTCCGGAACCTATGGTTCCACACGCGCGAACGTGACGCGGAACGGCCCGCGTTCGTCGGCGAACGCTACGCGCTCGATCGCGTGGTCGCGCAACACGTGCACGCTATACTCGCCGCCGGCCACCACCCAAGGTATGGATATGCTGACGCCAGGCGGAAGCAGCGGCTTCAGGTTCCCGGCCAGCACGTTGGCCAGTTCACCTATGCCGTCGCGCGCGTCTTCCTCCGTTGGATCTGGAAGGTCCATGATGTGCGAGCTCCAGGCGCTTGCCTGCTGCTCGGAACATTCGATAAGCAAGGCGCCCTGCCATAGCCCGGCGTAGTAGATCGCGGCCGTCAAAGCGAATGCCGGCGCGGCGGAGGTTGCATCCGGCGAGGTTGCATCCAGCGAGGTTGCATCCGGCGAGGTTGCATCCAGCGAGGTTGCATCCAGCGAGGTTGCATCCGGCGAGGTTGCATCCGGCGAGGTTGCATCCAGCGGAGTTGCATCCAGCACCGTGACGGGCGTGTTCAAGAGCGTCTCAAAAACCGTCTCGGTCACCTGAATCATCCCGGCGCGATACGACTCGGTAGTGATCTGCGAAGTCATTGGGAACCTCCTGGCGAGCCGCCTGCAGTCGGCTTCTGATAGACGGTAGTTCCGCCCAGGGTTTTTCTCTCTAGGATCGTATCGAGATTGAAAGTGGTTTCACTCGATCCAAGAATCAAATATCCGCCGGCGTACATCTGTCCGCGAATACCGGTCAGTATGCGCCGGCGCGTTTCGAGGTCGAAGTAAATGAGAACGTTTCGGCACAGCACCAGGTCGAAATAGCCGAGGGCATCCATTTTGTCGCGCAGATCGAAAGTCTGAAAGCGAGCCATGCGCCGGAGGTTTTGCTTGACCTGCCAGTCCAGCCCGGCGCGCTCAAAATGCTTCACCAGCAAAGCGGCCGGCAAGCCCCGGTTCATCTCCAGTTGCAGATAGCGGGCGGCGCGCGCTCGCTCGAGAATCTGGTTCGACAGGTCGGTGCCGACGATTTCGATATTCCAGTCCGAAATCCCATGCTCCACCAGCAGCATGGCGAGGCTATAGGTCTCCTGCCCCGACGAGCACGCCGCCGACCAGATGCGTAACGATTTCGTGGACTGTCTTCGCGCCGCCAGTTCAGGAATCAGGTGAGTGCGTAATGTGTCGAAAACCTGCGGATCGCGAAAGAACAGCGTTTCGTGTGTGGTCATCGACTCGACGACCCGCCGCCGGAGCGACTCTTGAGGTGCCTTTTGCAGCCTGACGCACAGTTCATCGAGCGAAGCCAGCTTTTCCTGAGCCAGCACCGGCATCAGACGAGCCTGGATGAGGTACAGCTTGTCGTCTCCCAGGGCGATGCCCGATTCTCGCTGAATGTATTGCTGCAGAAAACGGTAGTTGTCCGCGCTCAAAGCGCCACCAGGGGCGGCGAGGGGCGATGCTGTGTCAGAAGCGGATGGAGCAGGCATGGACTTACTCGGTACTCAGCCGAACCAGCGCCGCGGGAATTTCGTTTAGCGGAAGCACCTGATCGGCCAGCCCGGCTTCGGCCACGGCGCCGGGCATTCCCCAAACTACGCTGGTCTCCCGATCCTGGACCAGGCTGCGTGCGCCCGCATTCTTAAGCAGGTATGTGCCCTTGAGACCGTCCGAGCCCATTCCAGTGAGCATCACGGCGAAGGCACTTGCACCGTAGACCTGGGCCGCGGAACGGAACATAACATCCACCGAAGGCCGGCAGGAATTCTCCGGTTCTCCCTGATCCAGGGTAGTAGCAACGGCGGCGCCAGTGCGGCGGAAGCGAAGATGATGGTCGCCCCGCGCCACCAGCACCAAGCCCGGCCGCAGCTCCATGCCCTCCTGAGCCTCCACCACTTTGAGCGGGCTGCTGGAGTCCAACCGCTCGGCGAGCAGGCGAGTGAACATCGGAGGCATGTGTTGCACGATCACCACGGGAAGCGCGAACGTCGCGGGCAGCCGCGGGATCAATTCACCGAGCGCCTGCGGACCACCCGTCGATACGCCAATCACCACCACCTGCGCCTTAGCATGCGGCGTGCTCTTGGCGCTGGCGGGCGGATTGACGGTTTCGAGCCGCGGCAAACGCGCGGGCTCCGGCGTCGCGAAAAACTGCTTGATCTTGGGAATCAGATCGCTGCGGAGACTCACCAGCGATTTGTCCAGCGAACCCGCGTTGGCTGCCTTTGCTACGTAATCGTCGGCGCCGCTGGCCAGCGCCTCGAGCGTTACCCCCGCGCCTCGCTTGGTGAGCGTGCTGAACATGATGGTGCGGAGCCTAGGGTGCAGCTTGCGAATCTGCCGGAGCGTCTCCAGGCCGTTCATCACCGGCATCTCAATGTCCAGCGTGACGACGTGGGGTTTCAGTTCGGGAATCCGTGCGAGCGCGAGTGCGCCGTTGGCTTCGGCGCCCACAATCTCGATCGCCGGATCGGCGCCCAAAGCCTCCATGATCAGGTGGCGGATCACGAGCGAGTCGTCGACAATCAGCACACGGATGCGCTCGGCACGCTGGGTGCTGCGTGGTACCAACTGCGCGAGGGGAATCACGTCAAAACTCCCGTCATGCTAAAACTCCGAGCAGGCGCAGCTTTTCCTGGAGCGCTTCCGTAGTAAAGGGCTTCATGATGTATTCGTCCGCGCCCGCCTCGAGCGCGCGGACCATCTGCTCGATTTCGGTCTCGGTGGTCACCATCATGAGTTTTACGCCGGACAGGGTAGCCTGCGCCCGGACGTTTTTGACGAACTCCAATCCGTCCATTCCGGCCATGTTCCAATCCACGAGAACTACGTGTATGCCGGTGCCTTCGCTCGCGAGCGCGTCGAGGCCCTGCTGGCCGTTGGCAAATTCGACCACGCTAAACCCGGACGCGGTAAGGGTGCGGGCCAAGAGCATCCGCATGGCGCGCGAATCGTCTACTACCATTGCTCGCGACATAGAGTTATATGCTGAAGCGCCCTACCAGACTTTGCAGAATCGTAGCCATTTCGCTCAGCGCTTTGGCGGCGACTTGCGTGTCCGTGGCGCCTCTGGTGGTGTCATGAGCGGCCGTCGCTACTCCCGCGATGTTGTGCGCGATCTCGCCGGTCCCCGATGCGGCCTCCGTCACGTTCCGGCTGATTTCGTTGGTCGTAACCGTTTGCTCCTCCACCGCCGCAGCGATGTTGTTGGAGATATCGTTCACGTGCTTGATGATGTTTCCGATCTGCGCGATCGCCTCCACCGCGCTCTGCGTATCGTTCTGGATGGCTTCGATCTTCTGTCCGATCTCCTCGGTGGCTCGGGCCGTCCCTTTGGCCAGTTCCTTCACTTCGTTCGCCACCACAGCGAAGCCCTTGCCCGCCTCTCCGGCGCGAGCGGCCTCGATGGTCGCATTCAGGGCCAGCAGATTGGTTTGTTGTGCGATGGAGGTGATTACTTTAATCACCTTGCCGATCCCCACGCTCGATTCGCCCAGCCTTTGGATGGTTTGGTTGGCCGAGTCCGCGGCTCCTACCGCGTTGTGCGCCACACTCGCAGCCTCGTTGGCGGCCTTGGAAATCTCGCGGATGGAAGTCTGCATTTCATCCGAACTGGCGGCCACCACCGAAACGCGCCGCGACACATCGTCGCTCGCGTGGGCCACCACATTGGCCTGCACCGAAGTCTCTTCGGCGTTGCCCGCCATCTGCTGGCTAACGGCGGTTAGTTCCTCAGCCGAACTGGCGAGCGCGGCGGCGTTTTGCGCAATGCGCGACATGCTGTCACGGAAGGTTTCGCGGATCCGCGCAAAGGCCGTGCCGAAACGGCCGGCGCAGGGCGCCGAAACCTCGAACACCGGATCGTTCAGGCGGCCTTCCGCCAGCGCCGTGCACTGATCGGTCAGCACATGAATGGCCTCCTTGACCTGATTCAGATTCTCTGTTTTGTCGCCGCCGTCGCGTTCCTGGATGGCAGTGACGTTCAGGCCCATGGATTCGAGCGTGTTCAACACGAAGGAATCACCGACGGATTGGATATCGTAGTTGAACACCCGGCCGATGGCTTCGTCCGCCTCCCAAAGGGTCTCGGCATCGGGAAGCTCCTCACGCAGGTGCCGGCGAATCAGGCGCTGCATCTCGGCGTAGGAGCCGATGTACCACTTGAACGGCAGGTTGATTTGATCGTGCACCCAGCCGATGATGAGGCGATGCTCGAAATACTCGATGCCCCAGTTCTGGCGGGCGCCTGAAAAAATACCTGCGATATAGTTGGACTGCGCTGCCTCCAGCGCCTGCCGCAAGGCTGCGAGCGGCATGTTCCGAGATGCGGCCATTGCCTCAAAGAACGCTCGAGTCGGAGCAAACGAGAACTGCCAGTCGTAGAACTCGCGGGCGATTGTGGGCGCAACCTGCAGGCTCCATTGCTCCAACCCAGCCAGCAGCGCGCGGGCACTTTCATCCATGCGGACAAATTCCCGGCGGCGTGCGAGATTGGCTTCGCTAATCCCGAACTGCACTGCGAGCGACCTGCCGGGAGAATGCCCGGCCTTGAACTGCGCCGGCGAATTCGCAACCTCCCCAGCCGGCGCCCGGTTCCGCTCCGCCGGCGCGGCCGCCGGTGCTTTGCTCCCGTTCTTCCGCGCCTTGATCGCCGGGCGAGCGTCTTTATGTTGCTTGGTTAAAGTAGCCATGAGATTATTCAATTCCGTTCCTGTGAGATTCCCCGCTCGACTGTCCGTCCGGTGTCCAGCACCAGTAACAGACGCCCTTCCAATTTGTGGACCCCGGCAAAGAGCGTTCGCAGCGCGCCATCGATATTGGGCGGCGGCGCCTCGAACGAGCCCGCGTCCAGCTCAATCACATCCTCGATTTCGTCTACTTGCAGGCTGACCGCGCCATGCGCCGAGCGCACAACTACGCTTACTGCTCCTTGGCTGACGGCTCCTGGGCTGACAGCTCCCGGGCTGACGGCCGCTGCGCTTTCATTGCCGCCCGGGTCTCGAGGGCGCGGCGGCAATCCCAGAACGCAGCGCATATCGAGCGCCGGGACAATTTGGCCACGCAAGTTGATCAACCCTTCCACCACCGGCGGGGCCAGCGGAACCCGCGTCATACTCTGCCCCCGCAGCACCTCCTGCACCTCGGTCACGTCCACCCCAAGAAACTGGCCGGCCACAACGAAAGTGGCATATTGATGGGAAGTGTGCTGGCTGGCGCTCATGAAGCTACCTCGCCCATGACGCCCTTTTCAGCGGCAGGTTGCTCGCCGGCCGAGAGCATTCTGCGCAGGTTGGCGAGCGAACCTTCGCCCGCCAGATTGGCCCATCCGGCCACCGCGTCGAGATCCAGAAAATCGGTGGACTTGCCTCCCACGATCGCCGAGCCAACCAGTCCTGGGCGGTCCGAGCCGTACGGGCTCAAAACGTTTTCCTGAATGATGTCGGTGATTTCATCCACCACCAGGCCCAGGTCGGTCGAGCCGGCGCGATAGACCACCACATGCAGTTGCTCTTCCTCCTGGCACTCCGCCCGGCTGCCGAGCATGCCGGCCAGTGGCACCAGCGGCAGCAGCCGGTTCCGGTACTGCACCACCTCGCGGCCGGAAGCCCGTTCCACTCTCGAGCGCGGGATGCTCTCGAGGCGCGACACGGCGCCGAGCGGCATCGCAATCCGCCGGAATTCTCCGGCCCGGAACAGCAACAGCGAGCTGGTCAGTGTGCCGGAGACGGCCACTTGGGCGCCGCGATCGGCCGCCCCTTCTTCCTCCGCCGCGGCGAATATTTCGGCGCGCGCCGCGATCCCGGCCACATCCAGGATCAGCGCGATTTTACCGTCTCCCATGATGGTGGCTCCGGCGTAACAGTTCAGCCCTTTCAGATGCTGGCCTAGCGGCTTCACCACGATTTCCTGCGTATCGCTGATCGTGTCTACAATCAGTCCGAACGGTGCGTCGCCCGCCTGCAGCACCAGGATGCTGACTTCTTCCGCCGAGCGCCGGGACGTCAAACCGAGGACCTGGTTCAGGTCGGCGAGCGGAATAAGCCGGTCTCTCAGCCGGCAGACGGCGGTGTGCTGAATGTACTCGATTCGGGTTCTGGCCGCATCGCCTTCCAGCCGGATCAGTTCCTGGAGGCTGGCCTGCGGCACCAGGAACCGCTCGCCGCCCGCCCACACCACGAGGCCCGGGATGATGGCCAGCGTTAACGGGATCTTGACCCGCACGGTGGTGCCCTGGCCGGGGGTGCTCGCCAGGTCCACCGTACCGCCGATGCGTTCAATCGATGTCCGCACAACATCCATGCCTACTCCGCGTCCGGAAATGTTGGTCACGGTCTGCGCGGTTGAGAACCCCGCGAGAAAGACCAAGTTCACCGCGTCGCGATCGGAAAGCCGCTGCGCTTGCTCGGCGGTCAGCAGGCCGCGCTCTTGCGCTTTACTGCGCAGCCGCTGGGGATCCATTCCGGCTCCGTCGTCGGAGATTTCGATGTTCACCTGCCCGCCTTCGTGGAACGCGCGCAGGCTGAGACATCCGCGCGCCGGCTTACCCTGTTCAACCCGCACTTCGCGTGCCTCAATACCGTGGTCGCAGGAGTTGCGCACAATGTGGACCAGCGGATCTTTGATAGCCTCGATAATGGTCCGGTCCAATTCGGTTTCGGCGCCTTCCATCCGCAGATCGATCTCTTTTCGCAGCATGGTCGCCAGATCGCGTACGATGCGCGGCAGCTTGTTCCACACCACGCCGATGGGCTGCATGCGGGTCTTCATGACGCCCTCCTGCAGCTCCGTCGTGATTAAGTTCAAGCGCTGGGATACGGTGTTCAGCGTGGCGTCCTCGCGCTGGGCGTTGTATTGCAATACCTGGTTGCGCGTCAGCACCAGCTCGCCGACCATGTCCATCAAACGGTCCAGCAGGCCTACGTCCACGCGCAGTCCGGCATCTGAAACCAGCGAGCTTTTCGGCTGCCGTGATTCTTCGCCTGCCGCCGGATCGGCCGCCAGAGTGGACCGTCGCGGCTCCGAGGCCCGCGCCGGCTCGTCGTCCTTTTCCTCGCCTGGGCCCAGTACTCCGCGCAGGCAGGCGAGAACGTTCTGCTCAAACACCGGTCCTTCCTCGCCGCCTGTCTCGATCGAGGCGAGGATGCGCTTGATCGCGTCCACGGCGTCCAGAATGACACTAGTCAACTCGACCGTTAACTCGCGCTTTCCGCTGCGCAGCTCGCTCAAGATGTTCTCGGTTGCATGCGCGATGGCCTCCAGGCGCGTGAAACCCAGAAACCCGCAAGTGCCCTTGATCGTATGTATGGTGCGGAAAACGCTGGCTAAAAGATCGGTATTCTGCGGCTGGCGCTCCAGCTCCACCATCTCGCGATCCACCCGCGCGAGATTCTCCGTGCTTTCGACCAGGAATTCGCGGATAATCTCTTGATCTTCCATACCGGTTCGGATAAAGTGCTTCGCGCCCGCGCTTTAGCTCAAAGACCACGGGTCTCGCTCCTTTTTCCATATCGGTGAGAACAGAAAAATCTTGCTGAATTCTGCCGCGGATTGCCGAAAAGAGAATTTGTGAGCCGCAATGAAGAACTGTCGCGCGCAGCCGTATTGGCGGACATCCTGGATTCGGGTCCGGAACCTTGTTTCGACCGGATCACGCGGCTGGCCGCGTCGGTATTGAAAGTTCCGATAGCTGTGATCTCACTGGCGGACGGTGAACGGGTGTGGGCAAAATCGGCCTGGGGGATTGACGTTGGCGAGATGCCGCGGGAGTTTTTGCTTTTTGGCCAGTCGATTCCGGGCGAAACCATTGCTTTCCGGGGCGATCTCTCGACCGAGATGCCCGAGCATCCTTGGGTGGCGGGCGCGCCCCATCTGCGTTTCTACGCTGGGGCTCCCATCCATTGGAACGACGCACCGATAGGCATGCTATCGATCGCCGACGTTCAGCCTCGGCCACGCGGGCTCGACGAGTCGGAGCGCCAAGAGCTGACTGGTTTGGCCGCGCTGGTGGAGGACCAGCTACGGCTACGGATGGCGATCGCCCGGGCGGACGCCGCCGAACAGGAACGCCGCGAGTGGTCCGAACAATACTCCATCATCACGGCCGCGGTCTCCGATGCCATCCTGACGGTGGATCCGGAAGGGATCGTCCGCTTCGCAAATCGCGCAGTGGAGACCATCTTCGGCTACCCGCAAGAAGAGATCGTAAACCAGCCCTTCGCCAAAATCTTCGGATCCGAAATGCAAGAGCGATTTCAGCGCTACTTCATCACTAACCGGCGGACGCTGGATTGGCGGGGAACTCCTTTTATGGTGGAACATCCCTCGGGACGCAAGGTGCCGATTGAGTTCTCGCTCGGCGAGTTCCACGATCCGGGCAGGAAGCTCGCCGTGATGGTGCGGGACCGCTCCGAGCAGGTCCGGATTCAAACCACGCTCGAGGCGCGGGAGCTGGAATTTCGGTCCCTG
>Ga0208690_1000569_pt1 | contig 10550 bp, 7 predicted proteins | sample June2015DPH_16_1_2_FD_184712 | JGI IMG/M metagenome (GOLD analysis project Ga0208690, IMG submission 184712) | Peatland microbial communities from SPRUCE experiment site at the Marcell Experimental Forest, Minnesota, USA - June2015DPH_16_10... | ecosystem: Environmental > Terrestrial > Soil >...
ATAGTCAAAAACTTCGCGAAACTGACAAGAGTCGGCCTTTCCCGAAATGCTGCAGCTGTAGGTATATTGCAGGGGCAAGGTTGTAATGGAAAACGACTGCGGCGGATTTGCGCGATTGTCGGTGATGGTCATGGTGCCGTTCTTTTGCAGCTTGAGCCAGGCATAGCCGAGATTCTGGGATCCACTTTGCAGTGCCTGTTCTACGTAGGTGAAATAGTTCGTATTGCTCGATTGAGTAGGTGGGGGCGGATTCCAGAACGAACTGTTTTCTCCTCCCGGAGCCGCGCACCGGGCAGCCCAGCGCATGGAGAAATCGGCTGTGTTGCTCTGACTGCCATTGTTCAATTTCCGGCAGCTGGTGGGATCGTTCCAGTAGTTGACCCCATTCCAGACGTCCAGTTCCGTAACCCACTGGTAGATATACTTTGAGTCGTAGAGATTGATGTCCCAGGGATTACCCTGCGGATTCTTCACGTAATACACTTTGGTCTGACTTGGATCCCACATGGTATACACGTACGACGATGGCAGGCCGTTGGTGATCCCCTCCATGTGATACCCGGAGGCCAATCCCGGGTCCATCATCATTACGCTCAAGATGTCCCAATAGCCGTGCCCCGCCGGACAAGAAATGGTTGATTGAATCTGTCCAAAAGCATTAGGTGCTTGTGACAAACACGTTGCGAGGGCCAGCAGGCCCAACACACAGAGAGAGACAAGAGCACGTCTGCCTCTTCTCATTTGGTTCTTCCGTCGCCTCTCCGCGCCGCGATAGCAGGCGGAGTTGTCGAACACCGGGGAGGACTTCATGCGTAGATCCTTCCTGAAAGTGGGTTGGGGGAGCGAACGGCTACAATATACTCAGCGGCTTGTCAATACGGTAGGGCACTTAAGTGTAGTGGGGGCGATCCTGTAGGACTGGCCAGAAGTTCTAGGGTTAATACCTGAGCGAACTCCATAGGGTTGGCGCCGCATCACCGCGCCGCAACCCCCTCGCTATGAATGAGAACGATTCCACTGACGCGATCGTTGGTTATTACGGCGACCAGGACGAATCCTCACGCCTGGGCAGTGGCTGGTTTCAACTGGAGCAGGTCCGTACACAGGAATTGATTCTGCGCCACCTGCCGCCCGCCCCCGCTACGGTCATTGACGCTGGAGGAGGCGCCGGAGCCTATGCCTGCTGGCTCGCCGCCCTCGGCTATCAAGTGCACTTGGTCGACCTGGTGCCCAAACATGTGGAACAAGCGCGCGCGGCATCATCCCGGCAGCCCGCGCATCCGCTGGCGTCCGCGAAAGTCGGCGATGCGCGCCGTTTGTCGCATGACGATGCCACCGCGGACGCGGTGTTGTTGCTTGGCCCGCTATACCACCTGGTCGAGAGGGAAGAGCGGCTTGCCTGCCTAAGGGAGGCTCATCGCGTTCTCCGTCCGGGAGGAGTCGCGTGGGGTGCAGGCATCAGCCGCTTCGCGTCGTTGTTCGATTCGCTTGCACACGGATTCTTCGATGATGCCGCTTTCGAGCCTATCCTCGATCGCGATCTTAAAGAAGGTCAGCACCGCAACTCCACTGGCAATCCGATTTACTTCACCGACGCTTTCTTTCATCGTCCCGGCGAATTGTCGCGCGACTTCCTGGCGGCTGGATTTCAAGTGGTCGAGGTAGTGGCCATCGAAGGTCCGGGCTGGCTGGCCCGCGACTTCGATCGCTTGTGGAATGATCCGCTGCAGCGTGAGCGCATGCTGGCTGCTGTGCGCAAGGTTGAGCGCGAGCCCTCAGTGCTGGGCGCAAGCTCGCACGTCATGGCCATCGGAAGAAAATAAGGTTGAGGCCATCCCTTGAATCAACGGCTCGGGCTGGCGAGTGAGAAGGTTTCCGGTCAACCAGGGCTCGAGGCGAGCTTCAACCCGACTGCCTTTGACCAGATTCCAGCGCGGTCGCTGGCGAGCAGCCAGATTTCGCGCGCGACGCAGTTGATTGGAAGCTGTGGACGAAGAGCTTTCTCCACCTCTTCCAAGGTTTCCCGGCCCACCTTGTCAGCTACCGTCAAGTGCGGAACTACGTCGGTGAATGCTCCGCCATACGGTTGGCAATCCGGCCACTGATTCAGAATCGTCTTCATCATTTCCACGAAGGTCTGTGATCGGTCCGGATGCAGGTAGGCAGTCGCGGGAAACCGACGAATGTCGGTGAACGCGAATGCGAACGCCTCGATGGGCGCGCATACCGTTCTCAGGGTGTTGATCTCGTTTATCGCAGTCTCGGCGGGGCGAAAGGGATAGAGCAGAGTGATATGGGCGGGGACGCCAAGACGCGCTGCCGGATCGTATTGCACGCGCAGTTGCCCAACGATCCGCTCAACCTCTGGAATCGGAACGATCAACGCCGACTCATTTCCCATGGGCCGATGTTACCGCAGGGGAACTCGAATCAGTATTCGTACTAACGAATGTTTCTTGCGCCTCAATACTTGACCGGCGAGGCAAACGATTTCGGATCGAGCGACGCTCCGCCCACCAGAGTTCTGCCAGCCTTCTGGCACGAGCTATTGCTTCCCAGAGATTGCGGCCTGAGCATTGGCGATCTCAATCCGCAGGTCCCCGCTGCCCATGACCCCCAACAGTTGTCGATCCTTTTCGGCCTTCATTCCATCCTGAATGGCATCCCGAACATCCTGCGCCGAAGCGTTTCCCTGATTGAACTTCGCGACGACTGCTTTGAGGGCCGCGGTCTGCTTTGCGGCAATATCATTCGCCGCCTTGCTGATCGAACCAAGAGCATTGCTCCAGTCGGCAGAGTCCCCCAACATTTTCCGATCCTTCTCGGCACCCAAAGCTCCCTGGATGGCATCTCGAACATCCTGTACCGACGCGTTTCCCTGATCGAACTTCGCAACGACCCCGTCAAGATCAGCAGCCTTCTTGTTAACGAGAGCAGTTGTTGCCTTACTGACGGAACTTAGTGCGTTGCTCCCGGTGCTCGAGCCCGCTAGCATTTGTCGATCTCTTTCGGCGCCCAAAGCTCCCTTGATGGCATCTCGCAGGTCTTGGTCCGACGCGTTTCCGTAATTGAACTTCGTGACGATGCCGTCAAGATCAGCAGCCTTTTTATTAACCAGAGCAGTTGCTCCCTTGCTGACTGACTTCAATACACCTTCGAGGCCTTTGATGCCCGACTTTTGCATATCGGCTACGAAGCCCAGGGCCGCCTTCAATCCATCCTTGAGGTCCTGCTCAGACGCATTTCCCTTCCCAAAATTCGCGACCAGAGCGTCCACGTCAGCTGCCTTGTTGTCAGCAACCCCTTTCAGCGCCTGGTTGGCCGCTTCCGAGGCTTCTTGGGCTTCCAAATCGTTGGGATTCTTGCCTAATTCGGTGAGCATTTTCTTGGTTGCATCGATGACTTGGTCGTCACTGGGGTTTTCTAAGGCGTAGAACTCGTCGACAGCTTGACCGAGCGGAGTCCTCGGCGGTGATGGCTTTGAGCACCGTTGGCCATCGATGGTTTTGCAAACGCCAATCGGCATCCTAGGCTCTGCGTTTTGAGCAAAGCCCAGGTGGCTTCTAGGCTGAAGGGCGTCCGGGCTGTCGACGACCGCTATTTCACGTAGGACACCCGGAATCCTGGAACTGGGCATCGTCAGTATCCCTCCGTAGCCGAAACCTCGCTTTTTGGTTCAAACGGCTCTAATCACAAGCCTATCCCGCTGCTCGCCTGAAGTGGAGAACAATTTTTATACGGCCGCTCATAGTGTGGATCCGCGTCTACGGTTCGACCTTGACTCACGTCCAGACGGCAGTCCGATCCTTGATCGCAGCTCAGTATTTCACCAGCGCCGCAAACGATTTCGGATCCAGCGACGCTCCGCCGACCAGCGCGCCATCGATTTCCTCTTGCGCCATCAGAGCGGAAGCATTGTCCGGTTTCACCGAGCCGCCGTAAAGAATGCGCAACTGCGCTGCGAACTCTTCGCCGAATACTTCGCTGGCCTCGCGACGGATCACCGCATGCGCCTCGGCTGCGAGCTCCGGCGTGGCGGTCTTGCCCGTGCCGATCGCCCAGACCGGCTCGTACGCAACGATCATCTTGGCCGCCTTTTTCGCCGAGATCGCATGAAACGCTCGCACGCACTGGCGGCGCAGAACATCGTCCGTGAGTCCGGCCTCGCGTTCTTCCAGCACTTCGCCCACGCAGCAGATCGGTGTGAGTCCAGCCTCCAGCGCGGCTTTCAGGCGCAGGTTGACCGTGTCGTCGGTCTCGCCAAAATATTGCCGGCGCTCGGAATGGCCGACGATGACGTGGGTTATTCCAAGGCACACCAGCATGGGCGCGGAAATCTCGCCGGTATAGGCTCCGTCCGCCTTCCAGTGGACATTTTGTACGCCGATGGCGACGTTCGATCCTGCGGCCGCCTTGATCGCCGCATCCACATCCGTGTAGGGCGGGCAGACCACGATCTCGTCGCGGTTGTGGCCCGCGACCAGCGGCAGGAACTCGCGAAAATAATCCCGCGTCTCGTCCGGGGTCTTGTTCATTTTCCAGTTCGCTGCCATTACTTTTTTTCTCATGAGTCAGCCTTTTCGATTCGGAATGGAGGAGCGGTGTTCGTCTCTGTGCATTACTTCTTGTCCGTCAGTGCCTCGACTCCGGGTAGCTTCTTGCCTTCCAGAAATTCCAGCGATGCGCCGCCTCCGGTGGAGATGTGCGTGATTTTGTCGGCTACGCCGGCGGCGTGCACGGCCGCGACCGAATCGCCGCCGCCTACAATCGAAATGGCTCCGCCGTTGTCCGCGACGGCCTGCGCAATCTTGAAGGTTCCACGGGAGAATCCGGGAACCTCAAACACGCCCATTGGCCCGTTCCACACGATGGTCCGCGCGGTCGAGATTTCCTCGGAAAACAATTCAATCGTCTTTGGTCCAATGTCGAGCGCCATCTTGTCGGCCGGAATGGCCTGGCCTTCGCCGATCTGCTGGATTACGGCATTGGCCTCGGGCTTCATCGCGACCACGTGATCGATGGGCAACAGGAATTTCAGATTCCGTTTCTTCGCTTCCGCCAGTAACTGTTTTGCCAGATCGACCTTGTCGGCTTCGAGCAGCGACTTGCCGATTTCCTGCCCCTGCGCCTTCAGAAAGGTGTAGGCCATGCCGCCGCCGATGATCAGCGCTTGCACTTTATCCATCAGGTTGCGAATCACGTCAATCTTGTCGCTCACCTTGGCGCCGCCCAGGATCGCGACGAACGGCTCCTCGGGATGCTCCAGCGCCTTGCCCAAGTATTTCAGCTCTTTTTCCATGAGCAAACCGGCGGCCGATTGTTTGACGAACTTCGTCATCCCTACGGTCGAGGCGTGCGCGCGATGGGCCGTTCCGAACGCGTCATTGACGTAGTACTCCGCCAGTTTCGCCAGCTGTTTGGAAAACTTTTCGTCATTGGCTTCTTCTTCGGCGTGGAAGCGCAGGTTCTCGAGCAGAAGCGTCTGGCCCATTTCCAGCTGGGTCGCCACTTCCTCCGCTTCCGGCCCCACACATTCGGGACAAAAGCCGACGTTTTCTCCGCGCGCCAGTTCCTTGTCGAGCAGCATACGCAGTCGCTCGGCCACCGGCTTAAGACTCATTTTCGGATTGGGTTTGCCCTTGGGCCGGCCCAGATGAGAGGCCAGAATCAGGCGCGCCCCGTGGCGCAGCGCATATTCGATGGTGGGCAGAGTTTCGCGGATGCGGGTGTCGTCCATCACGCGCCCGTCTTCCAGAGGCACGTTGAAATCAACGCGCATAAAGATGCGGTTGCCGTTGAGCGGGAGATCACGAATGGAAAGTTTGGACATGGCTGGTTGTCCTTAGATGCAGCTGACTGTAATGACTGTAATGTGGCGCGAGCGCCCTCGCTCGCGTGCAAGCAGTACAAATAAAAGGCTGCGCGGGCGAGGGCGCCCGCGCCACACAGAGCAAGAAAACCTTACAGGCCTTTGCTGGCCATGTAGTTGATCAGGTCGCGCACGCGGCAAGAATATCCCCACTCGTTGTCGTACCAGGCGATCACCTTGACGCAGTTGCCGCCGACTACGAGCGTCATGGGCGAATCCACAATGGACGAGAACGAGTTGCCTTTGAAGTCCGACGATACCAGTTCTTGCGATTCATAGGCGAGATAGCCCTTCAACGGCCCCGACTCGGTTGCCTTCTTCAGTGCCGCATTCACTTCTTCCTTGGTCGTTTTCTTTTCCACCCAGACCACCAGGTCAACCACCGAAACGTTCGGCGTGGGCACGCGCATGGAGAATCCATCGATCTTGCCACCGAGTTCCGGAATCACCAGCTTCAGCGCCTTGGCCGCCCCGGTCGTGGTCGGAATCATATTAATCGCAGCCGCCCGCGCGCGCCGCAGGTCCTTGTGCGGGAAATCGAGAATGACTTGATCGTTGGTGTAAGAGTGAATGGTCGTCATGGTGCCGCTGACGATCTTGAATTCGTCGTTGATGACCTTCGCGACCGGCGCCAGGCAATTCGTTGTGCAGGAAGCGTTCGAAAGAATGTGGTGTTTCGCGGCATCATACTTCTCATGGTTTACGCCCAGCACGAGTGTGATGTCTTCATTCTTCGCCGGAGCCGAGATAATGACTTTCTTCACTGTCCCGCGCAGATGCTTCTTGGCGTCATTGGCGTCGGTGAAATGGCCGGTGGATTCGACCACTACCTGCGCGCCCACCGATTCCCAGGGCAACGCTCCCGGATCTCTCTCTTTGAATACTTTGATGGTCTTGCCGTCGACCGTAATGCTATCGGGACCGGCGGAAATCTGATTGGGAAGATTGCCCAGAATCGAGTCATATTTCAAAAGATGAGCCAGAGTTTTCGGGTCCGTCAGGTCATTGACCGCGACGAACTCCAGGTTTGGATCCTTGAGCGAAGCGCGAAACACGTTACGGCCGATTCGTCCGAAGCCGTTGATGCCAACTTTGATTGCCATATTTCCTCCGTAAGGTTATGAAGGCGAGATCAGGTTTGGTTGACGTTCGAATTGTAAACACATGATGTTAGCAGGGAAGGGGAAGCGCCGTAAATGACGGCCGTCTACTTTTGGATATCCAAAGTTCCGATCACGGAACTAGGTGCGCCCGGTCACTGACATGGGAAGTTCCGTGGATGTGCCGGCAGCGTCCCCGCAATATGCATGACTCCACCTGGAGAAACGGTGCCGCCTATTTTCACAGATAACAGGATGGCGCACCCAAAAACCGTCGCAGCGTGCAAGCGCCGCAGCTTTAGGGTTTGCTGGCCGCGGGGGACGGATTGCCAGTTTCGACTTCCTTCTTGTGTGGCAGTTTGCGGCGGATGTCGGGCCAGAATTCCTTGATGACGATGGTCATGGTGTCGAGGCTGACCTGCGTTCCCCATGTACTGGCGAAATTCAGAAAGGTTCGATCGGAAGAAACAAACTCGTGCGGGTTCGTGGGCGTGCTGATGAAAGCACTTCTCGGATGGTAACTGTAGGTGGAGACGGCGGCGGCGAATCCGGCGCCAAAAATCTCAGAGTAGTTGAATTGCCGGTGTCCGGAATCGCTGCGCGTGATCACGATTCGGCTGATCGCATAACCCGACCGGTGTACAAAACTGCCGTCGCTGGTTTGGAAGAAACGCGGGTCCTGGTGCAGCAGCGACGGAAAGACCGCCTGGGTCATGAAGTTCTCGGTGATGCCGTCTGCGGCGACCAATCCGTAGCGCTTGGCATAACCCTTCAGGCCCTGCCGGAGTTGCGGATCGCTGTCCCCCCATTGGTCCAGCCCCGACAAGAGAGCCCACCAGGGATACTGCACCGGGTCGAACGTACCCAGGGCCACGGCATGATACTTTTGCTTCCAGGTCAGCGGGGGAGGATGTCCTCCATTTTCCAGGGTCAGGAAGTTCGGCAACACCCCTCCCAGCCGGTCGCTCGACGTGCCAGGGACCTTGCCCTGAGTGGTGGCCTCCTGGCCCTTCTTGTCAGTACCCGCCGGCTTGTCCTTATCCTTGTTCGCCGGCGCCTGCTCGGCCGAGGGCGATGTCTGTCCCTGGGCTGGAGGCTGCGTCTGGGCTGGCGCTGGTGAATCCGGGGGCGGCGGCGGAGTGGTCTGTTGCGCGGTGCTCAATAATGAAAAAAGCCCGGCGAAGACAAGCCAGACTGTGATTCTTGCGGCGAACTTAATGACCAATGATTTCTCCCAGTGCCGATAGATGCGCAGTTCGTGAATGGAGATTTCTTTTATTCTACCAACCCCGCATTTGTCGCTCCCCAGGACGGCTTACTTTACATTCATTTACAAAGCGGCAAGCGGTGAAGAATGAAAAAAGGCGGCCCGCACCGAGCCGCCGATTCCGTTCAAGCGTATGAAACGCTAGAAGTGGAAGGCCAGTTGAGCCGTGATCGCCCGCGGCGTCACATAGTGCGTCCCGCTGAAAGTGGATAGGAAGTTGTACAGCGCCACTTTGTTCATCAAGTTGACGACCGTCACGCGCAGATCCCACTTGCGCTTGTCGCCGTGAAACATGTTGTCGATTCCTGCCGAGGCATCGAAAAGATTGCGTGAGGCGATGCGCGGAGGATTGTGATCGTCGTTCTCTGTTCCTGGCGCCGCCACCTTGATCAGCGCGGACCCGAATTGCGAAACCAGGCAGGTGCTGGGTAGGGCTTGCGTCGGAGTGGCGTGCTGCGATCCGCAGTAGAAGCCCGCTTCATATTCCTCATCGGCCGTGAGCGGAGCGCCGTTGCCGAACATGTTGACTGCGGGCAGGCCGCCTAAGGTGGTCGAAGCCGGACAGTCGTTGCCCGGGCCTAAGCCGTAACACGGTGCCGCGCCCGCCACCTGTCCACTGTCATAACGCCAGTTCAGCCCGAACCACGGTCCCCGCTTCAGAAGCTGGTACTGCAGATTCGTAGACTGATTGAACTTTTCGTCGTGATCGATGCGGAACGGTAGCCCATTGCCACCGACGGTTGCTCCCAACCCTCCGACCTGCGGCGGAAAGAAGCGCGCGGCCACGCTAGAGAACACGGTGGTCGCAGAGAATCCATGAACGGTCGGTAAGCGTACGCTCGCCGCATATCCTGGGATCTTCGAGTTATGCCACTCGATCGGGAATGTTATCGGCGTGTTGCCCAGCACGCTGAAGTCATATCCGTTGTGCGTGTACTTCCAGATGTATTCTCCATCGAATACCAGGAAACGCCCGAAGGCCTGCTGCAAGCCGGCGTGGAACTCATTTCTAAAGCCTGGATTCAAATTCGCCGGAACGCAGGGTACCAGCGCCGCGATCCCCGCAAAATCGCAGCCGTTGTTGGAGAGCACCAGATTTTCATTGAAGGGAGTCTCCAGTGTCCGGGCATAGGAGATTCGAAGAACCGTGCTGCTCGGCTTGATATTGTAGGCAACGCCGACGCGCGGTTCCACTTGCCGCGCAATGCTGAGGCCGTTGTACAAATCACCGCGCAGCCCCAGGCTAAATGACCAGTTTCCCGCGCTGATGGTGTCCTGCGCATAGAGCGCGAGCTCCTTCACATCCGTGTGGCCGTTAAAGGGATATAGACCGCCACCGCGAGTAAGGTCGAAGGGAAGCAACACGGGATTGAAAAACGGATACGGGGAAGCGCCCGTCGCCGGACCCGGCGTCGGCTGGTTTGGATAGAGCCCAATGGGACAAAGCGACGGACTAGTCACGCCCGGGGCTGCGACCGGGATTCCGCTCGCATTCACGCAGGGTGCGTTCAGCGACGGATCCACAATTCCCAGACTGTCATTCTCTGTCAGAAACGTCTGCTCGTACGTCACTCCCAGCTTCATGTTATGGATACCGTGGGCGTACGCCAGATCCGATCGAATGCCCGTGTTGGTCAGAGTGCGGGCCTGGCCAATGGTTTCCCGCTGCAGATTGAGCGGGCCCAGGTCGGAGAACGGATCCCCGCTCGGATAGTAGTTGTAATCGTCACGCCGCACGAAGCCGCCGAAGGTGAAGACCAACGTCGGGCTGAGCAGGCGCGTCCATGTTGGCGCCACGTTGAACGTTTTGATCTGCGTGCGTTGATCGGTTGCGGGAACCGGATTTCCCGAAGGATCGACCGCGCCAATATTCAGGTTCTCAAAAGTATCCGGCGTCTGGAACCAGGAGCGGGTCCACCCCAAATTCAGGTGAACCGTGTTTCCGGCGGCGATCTGGTAATCGATGCGGTCGAAAACGTTCTCTTCGTTCCCCTTGTCGTGCATAACCGCGAATTCGGGTGCATCGAGCACGCGACCGCCGTTGGTGCCGCTGACGGCAATGAAGTTTCCCCAGTTCTGACCACCATAAGCCAGATCGAATGCCGCGTCAGAAGTGCCAAACGCGCCGTAGGAAGTAGTGAACGAACCCGTGGGCGTGGAGACTCCCTGGCCGGAGCGCGTGCTCACTTTTACTACGAGGCTAGTCTTGCCGCCAAACTCCGCCGGCGGCGCACCTGGAATCACTTCCATCGACTGAATCGAGTTGGATGGAATCTGATTGGAAAAGGTCTTGCTCGACTGATCAGAATTGACC
>Ga0208690_1000579_pt1 | contig 10479 bp, 8 predicted proteins | sample June2015DPH_16_1_2_FD_184712 | JGI IMG/M metagenome (GOLD analysis project Ga0208690, IMG submission 184712) | Peatland microbial communities from SPRUCE experiment site at the Marcell Experimental Forest, Minnesota, USA - June2015DPH_16_10... | ecosystem: Environmental > Terrestrial > Soil >...
TATGGCTCGCGCAAATTCCCCCAATTGCCCCCAGGCGAAACCGCGGTCCAAGTAGGCGTCCGTGAAGTCACTCTTCAGGTTGATGCTCTGGTCGTAATCCTCGATGGCGTCGCGATAACGTCCGGCCCGCGCGTAGACATTGCCCCGCGCTTCGATGGGGATTGGATCGTCCAGGCGCAGCTTGATCCCAATGTTGTAATCGGCGATAGCCTGCTCGGTCTCGCCCAGGCTGGCGTGAGCGGCTGCCCGGCTATTATAGATAGCCGGTGTGTCGAGCTTGAGTTGGATTGCGCGGTCATAGTCAGCCAGCGCCTTTTTCGGATCCGGCAGTGCGCGATAAACGTCGCCGCGCACCTGATAGCCCTGCGCGTCATCCGGCGCCAGGCGGATCGCCTGCATTGAATCTTCGAGCGCGTGTTGCTGATCGCCCGCGAGCGAGCGCACTTTGGCCCGATGCTGGTAAAATGATGCGTCGGCGGCGTCATTCTTGATCGCCTCCGTAAAGGCCTTCTCGGCCTCCTGCCATCGTCCGGCCGCTTCCTCGCGCAGTCCTTGGCGGAACGCCTTCTGAGCCGTTGGATTGGAGGCCAGCAAGGCCGAGAGGAACGCGAGGGAGGCCAGGAGCGAACTACCGCTGCGCATTGAGAAGCTTCTGAGTTTTCACGTTAGCACAGTAGCAGTAAACCGAGCCGCGCCCGCGCCCGGCAGGAAGCGATACCACGAATTCGCACCCAGCGGCACTCGTGGTATCGCTTTCTGCCGAGCACGGCTCGGCTACACTCTCGAAAAGCTCCGCATTTATGTGGCACACCGGCGTTACGGAAGCGCCGCGGTAGGAAATGCAATCAGCGAGAAATGCGAGACAATCCGCCCCAGGAAACTATCGCGCTCCGATACGCTCACCCACTTCAGCAGCGCCGATTCGCCATCCTCGGAAAAGAACCCGACGCCGCCCCGCGTGAGACGATTGTCCATCCAGGAGCTCACCAACTGGCCGTTTACAGAGGTCAGGAAACGCCCGCCCCGCACGCTGACTTGCACCCGATAATCCACACCCCGTTCCAGCGTGAGGGGCAAAGGCAGTTCTACGCGTTCACGCTCGCGGCCGTCCAGAACTATGAACCGCACCAAGCCGGCATTGGGGAGAGGGCCGGGTTTCGTGATGATGAGCTTGGTTGCGTAATAGTTCCGGACGTCAGAGGCGCGAAACGCCCAGTCGATGCTCTTGCGCTCGATCTGTCCCATGAATTCCATCTCATAGTTCGACATGGATGTGGACGGTTTCCAGACGCGCAGGGAAGTTGGATGCACCACACCGCTTTCCATGGACCACTCCGAGCTCACTGATTTGAAACCTTCCCAGTTGGCAACTCCCGCATGGAAATCCTCTCGCAAGGTGCCGGTGCCCTTGCTCTCCAGCAGGTTGCCGATCATTTGTCCGAAGCCGCCCCGGCCAGTATGGGGATTCGCATCCGGCAAAGGCGAGATTGCCTTGACCGCCGGCGCGCCCATGGGTAACTGCGACAAGGCCAGCAATACGAATACTACGGCCAGCCCCGCAAAAACTGTCGTGGATACGCCTGGACGTCCCGATTTTTCCTCCCGCTTCACCTGCGTAATAGCGCGCCAGGTGGGGGGTTGGGTTTCGTCGAATCCGTACAGATCTTCGGCCTCGCGTACTGCCCGCGCAGACCTCGACGTAGCTTTCTTGCGATGGTCGTCACAGCAGAAGTGTTGATCCTTCAGCTTGCGGACCGGACCGATTTTCTTGCGGCAGTATCTACAAACCATATTTACTAACCATTGGTTCTATGCCAGACATTGGTTCTATGCCAATCATTGGTCCTGTACCAATAGTTCCTGCACTTCAGGATGATCCAGTTTAACCGATGGGTTTCGACAAGGGAATGTACTAAGGGAAGAATGTAGTTGTGGTGGGCGTTTGGGAGTGGGTGGACTAGGGCAAGTACCTTAGGTGTTACAGAGTACCCCCAAAATGGTGGAACATGGGACATAGCACTTGTCGTATATCTTGCCAAGGTGAGTGGAATGCTGCTAATTACGCGTGGGACTTTCGCCGCGGCTGTTACTTTAAGCCTTGTCGGTCTAACAGGTTGTGTTGAGTGGGAGTCCGAGGGTCCTAGCCGCACAGAGCCCCGCTCCGTCGAACTCGACAAGTCCGAGATGGTGCATGTCGAACTGAAGATGGGTGCGGGCGAACTCAACGTCCGCGGCGGGTCTCCGAAGTTGATGGAGGCTGATTTCCATTACAATCGCCCCAGCCTGAAACCCAACGTGCGCTACGATTCAAGCGGCTTCCGCGGCCACCTGGTGGTGGAGCAGCCCTCCCATGGGCCCCACGGAAACAACTCCGACTATCGCTGGGATGTACGACTCAACGATGAGAAACCGATCGATCTTCAGGTCGATTTCGGCGCAGGTGAAGGCCGCTTGGATGTTGGCAGCCTTACGCTGCGCAGTTTGGAAGTGCATATGGGCGTTGGCCAACTGAGGGTCGATCTGCGTGGGACACCCAAGAACGACTACAACGTAAGCGTTCATGGGGGCGTAGGCGAGGCCACCATATACCTTCCGTCAGGTGTTGGAGTGATCGCGGACGCCAAGGGCGGGATCGGCGGGGTAAATGCCCGTGGCTTGGAGAAGCGGGACGACCGTTATGTGAATGAAGAATACGGCCACGCCAAGACCACCATCCGGCTGGATGTGCGCGGAGGCATCGGCGCCATCAATCTGATCGGCGGTTAGGACAAGCCTCTGGCTAGTCCCCGGCAAGTCGGAGACTTGCCCTACAAGACTACATCTAAAGGATTTACCACGCCATGCCGATCAAGTACTGTCAGTACTATTCTCGTTGCTACACGGGAGCTATTGCCCTTGTTGGACGTACCACCAATGATCTGGCTGCTGAGCTTCATCATATTAGCTCTTCTGACGAGTTACATTCGGCGGAAACGCCGCGGGGATCAAGTCGAAGCGGAAACACAGGGAGCAGCGTGGGATGAATCGGCCAACGGCGATCTATTCGAGACAGCACCAATTGGCTATCTAGAGGTAGACCTCAAGGGCGTAGTACGCCGCGTGAACCGGCGGGAATGCGAACTTCGCAAGCTCGCCCAGCGGGAGATGATCGGACAATACTGCTGGGATTTGACGCCACCCTCCGAACGGCAGCGATATCGCGATCAAATCGAGCGCAGGCTCACCGGACAAACCGCGCTATTGCCTTACCAACATCAGTACCTGCGTCCCGACGGCGCCGAGGTGACCGTTGAAATCCATGAACACAAGCTAGAGAACCACCATCGCATCATGGTTGGTCTGCGCTTGGCTTCCGTCGACGTTACCGAACGCAAGAAGAGCGAAGATCAGGCCTACGAAAGCGCCGCGGAATTGCGCGCGCTGTTTCAGGCTTTCCCGGATTTGTTTCTGCGCCTGGACCGCGCGGGAAACGTTTTGGATTGCAAAGGCGGCCAGAGTTCCGATCCATTCCTTTCCGCCGACAAGTTCACCGATCGAAATTTGAAGGACGTACTGCCGTCCGCGGTGGTGGAGCGGTTCGGCGAAGCGCAGGACAAGGTCAGAAAGACCGGCTCGCTCGAAGTGATCGAGTTCAAGGCGGAAGGCCGGCAGGGCGAACAGGTTTACGAGAGCCGCCTGTTGCCGCTGAGTTGGGATCATTGGATCGCCGTCGTTCGAAATATCACCGCGCGCAAAAGCGGCGAGCTGAAATTGACGGAATACGCGCAGGAGCTGGAGCGCAAGAACGAAGAGTTGGAAGCAGCCCTGGCTACGGCGCGCGAGGCCACGCAGCTCCGCAGCCGCTTTCTGGCGAATATGAGCCACGAAATTCGCACCCCCATGAACGGCGTGCTGGGGATGACGGACTTCCTGCTGGGCACCAAGCTAACGGATGAGCAACAGGAGTTCGCCGATTCCATCAAGCGCTCCGCGGATGCGCTGCTGGCGCTGATCAATGACATCCTTGACCTTTCCAAGATCGAAGCCGGCAAATTGCGGCTGGACCGTGTTCGATTCCAACTGGGAGCCACAATCGCCGAGATCGCGTCCATGTTCGCCGTGGAAGCTCGCGCGAAGGGCCTGCAATTTGTCTCCAGCATTCCTCCCGACTTCCCGCGCGTCGTGGTGGGCGATCCAGGGCGTCTTCGGCAGGTGCTGAGGAATCTGCTGGGCAACGCGCTCAAGTTCACCGATCGCGGCGAAATCGGAGTCCACGCGGAACTGTTGAACGAGGCGACCAATGTGATTCAGGTCCGGTTCACCGTGCACGATACCGGCATCGGAATGCCGGCCGATCAGCAAAGCCGGCTGTTTGAGAGTTTCACGCAAGGAGACGGATCCAGTACGCGGCGGCACGGTGGAACGGGACTGGGTCTCGCGATTTCGAAACAATTGGTGGAGTTGCTGGGTGGGGAAATCGGCGTGGCGAGCCAGCCGGGGGAGGGAAGCCGGTTCTGGTTCACGGCCAGCTTCGGCAAGGCTGCGCCTGGAGCCATGCCCGCGCCAAAACCGGCGGTCCGGGACGCTGTCATTCGGCCAGCTTCCCAGGCCCCCGTTCCTGTGCCGCCTCCGCGCCCGCAGAAGCCGGTGGCCCTGGCCACTCATTTAAGAGTGTTGCTGGCCGAAGACAACGAAATCAACCAGCGCATTACACTGCGGTTGCTCGAAAAACTCGGAGTGCCCGCCGATGCAGTTGTAAATGGACGCGAGGCCGTACAAGCTTTGGAAAAACGAAAGTACGATTTGGTTTTGATGGATTGCCAGATGCCGGACATGGATGGTTTTGAAGCCACAGCCATCGTTCGCAGCCGCGAAGTGGGCACTCATACGCCCATCTGCGCGCTAACCGCGAATGCCATGGAGGGCGATCGCGAGCGATGCCTGGCAGCCGGCATGGACGACTACATTAGTAAACCCGTGGGTCTCGAAAAACTGCAAAAAGCCGTCGACCGCTGGGTGCACCGGCCAGTTTGACCGAACCGCGACCGGAAGGAAGTGACCATGGGCCTGCTGGCCCACCAAAGTCCATGAAGACGCCGTGGCGCACGCACTCTTGCGTGCTGCGCCGAGACTCGTCTCGGCGTCGAGCGGACATCGACACGAGTGTCGATGCAGCACGCAAGAGTGCGTGCGCCACACGGCGTCTTCAGCGGAGCGCTACAACGACATCACACCTCCAACCCGACCGACCGCATCAAATCCAACGCATTGCTCCGCTCCACCACTCCCGGCGACAACCGGTAATCGAACCGCAGCCGGCCATCCTCAAACGTATCCGCGAAATGCACATTGACGGCGCGGCCCGGAACATCTTCCGCGATATGCGCTAGTGCAAGGTCATGCGTGGTGATCATGCCGATGCCTCCGCGGTCGATCAGCGTCCGCACAATGGCGCTGGCGCCAATCCGGCGGTCATGCGAATTAGTGCCGCTCAGCAGTTCGTCGATCAGGAACAGCACCGTGCGTGATCCTGCAGCCAGTTGCACGATTTCGCGCAACCGCGTGATCTCGGCGTAGAAGCGCGACCGGCCGTCCTGCAGCGAATCCTGCACGCGTATGGACGCTCCAACCATCAAAGGTGAAATACTCAGATGCGTGGCGCAAACCGGCGCGCCTGCCCACGCGAGCACTGTGTTCAATCCTACCGATCTGAGCAGCGTGCTCTTTCCCGACATGTTCGAGCCGCTCACAATCAGCAACCGCAGCTCGCCGCCCACATGCAGATCGTTCGGAACACATTGCGATTCCGGCAGCAGCGGATGGCACAGCCCGGCCGCATCAAACAAGCCGCCATCCACATCCTTCAACTCGGGAAAAATGTTCTTGGGATGCTCATAGCTGTATCCGGCCAGCGCGAACAGCGCCTCGAACTCACCCACTCCGGCAATCCAGGCGCGAATGTGCGGCCCGGAGCGCACACGCCAGCGCTCAATTGCCATGGCGATTTGCGCGCCCCACAAAATAGCCATAGCAATGGGAGTGAAGAACATGTTGCGCTGCCAATCGAGGCGCGCTACCCAGCGGCGCAATCGGCCAATTTCTTCGGATGCCACCAGGCCGCTGGCTTTGAGTTCCGCCTGCATGCGCCGCAAAATGGGTGCCTCAAAAGGCTCATTCTCGAGACGCGCGAGCAGCTTTCCCAGCAGCGCCAGATCGCGAGCCGGCGAACTCACCGCGGCTGAAACCTGGAGCGTTCGCGATCCGAGAAAGAACGCGTAACCGAGCTCTATGAACAACGTAGCCAGGAAAGGAGTGCGGCGAGTGAGTTCCGCCATGTACAAGCCGAATGTCACAACCACGGCGGCCCCGAGAATGAGCGCGATAATGCTCGCTCCGCTTGGGAATTTCACTTCTGGAGCTTCCCCCCAGCGAGCCACGGCATCCGGGTCCATGGTGGAGCGGACCGCTTCGCCGAGAACTGCCAAGTCCTCGCGCAGATCAACTCGCGGCTGCAGTTCCAGGATGGCCACTTGCCGTGCCGCTGCTTCTTCCCGCGCAGCCGGTGCGAGCAGCCAATGAGCTAACGCATCTTCGCCGGCGCGAGTGCGGGCCGTCGAGAGCAGCTCAAACAGCGACCCTTTTCCAAAGATGTCCAGATCCGCTTCGTAAATGTGCGACGGATTCCGGAACCGTTCTCCTGTTTCGCCCTTGCCGCTCCAGCGGTCTTCAAGACGCTCCAGCCCACGCTCGTAAAATAGGACCGCCCGGTTGGCGCGTTCCAGACTCTCCACCACCCGCGCGTGGATCACCACCAGAATCAAAAACAAAACCAGCGGAACCACCAGCCACCAGACCGAGATAAGCACTTCTCCAAAAACAAAGAACGCCATGCCGACGCCGGCGATTCCGACAGCTAGACGCGCGTTGCCGATCCGGCGAAACAATTTCTGTTCGCGCGTGGCTACCGTGCGGCGTTCAGTGAGGCGCCGCTGGTATTCCGCATTTGGATTCACCCCTGGATTCACTCCGGGATTCACAATGTTAGGCTTGAACACACAATGTTAGGCTAACAGCAGTGGAGTATGGAGGAAGATCCGGTCCGGATTCCCATCACCGACGTGTTCGATCTGCATAGCGTTCTGCCGCGCGATGTCAAACCGATCGTCGAGGAATATCTTGAGGAAGCGCACCGCGCGGGTTTCAAAGCTTTGCGGATTGTGCATGGACGGGGAATCGGCGTCCAGCGCGAGATGGTCCGTTCCATCCTGGCCAAGACGCCCTTCGTCGAGAGTTTCAGCGATGCGCCGCTCGAAGCGGGCGGATGGGGAGCCACGGTCATCACGCTACGCTGAAAATATTGGAACTTTTTCGACGCGAACGGTGAATACCTAACATCGGCCCTATGTCGAACAGCCTGACCAACGGCGACGGCGATCTTCTGCGATTGATCTCGCGCGGTGACGAAATAGCGTTCCTGGCCTTCTATCGCCGCTACCAGCGACCGGTTTATCGCTTCGCCCTGCAGATGAGCGGTCAGCCGGAAATCGCCGAAGAAGTGACGCAGGATGTCTTCATGCTGGTGATGGGATCCGCGAAAAAATATGATCCGAAGCGTGGGTCCATACCCGCATATCTTTACGGCGTGGCGCGCAACTTCGTCCTGCGGCGGCTGGAACAGGAGCGTCCCTATCTCACCGCGCTGGACGATCCAGAGAGCGAATATGCCGACGTGGCTGCGGACGGCCAGGACGCGCTGGCTGACCTGACACGGAATGAAAGGGTGGATTCGCTCCGGAAAGCCGTGCTGGCCCTGCCGCCGGCTTATCGCGAAGTGGTGGTGCTGTGCGATCTGCACGAATTGGACTATGCCGAGGTTGCCTCGGCGCTGGATTGCGCAGTTGGAACCATACGGTCGCGCCTGCACCGGGCGCGCGCGTTGCTGGCCGAGAAGATGCGGGCCGAAGAGAGGTGTGCGGTATGAACGATAACGATCAAAAACTTATGGAAGGGTTGCGGGGCCTGGCCGCGGATGGTCCGCGCGAAGCGCCTGCTTGGTTGGAGGAACGGTTAGTGGGCGAGTTGCGAAGGCAATCGCGCGTGCGGCGCCGCAATCGATGGTTGGGCGTCGGAGCTTTAGCGATTGCCGCAGTTCTAGCCGTTACTGTGTGGGTTCGCACCGCGCCGGTGGTTCCCGCGCCAACCATGGCTCACTTGAGAACAGCGGCCGCGGTGAAAACTGTCGAGCCGCCTCAGACCACGCCCAAACCGGCCGTCCAGTCCGCAGCGTACGAGCGAGGCGCTGAAGTTGCTATCAATTTTTATCCGCTGCCGGATGCCGATGATCTGCCTCCCATAGAGAGCGCCACCATTGTGCGCGTTCAGTTGCCGATGTCGTCCCTCCGGCTGATGGGTTTGCCGGTGAGCGATGACCGGGCCGCCGAGTCCATCCAGGCAGACATGCTGCTGGGCCAGGACGGCTTGGCCCGTGGAGTTCGTTTTGTACAGTAATTTAAGTTTCAACCGAGGAGATAAGACATGATTCAGTTACGCTTCACTCTTGCTTTGGGCGTGCTCTTGGGTACAGTGGCGATTGCCCAGGGGCCGCCCCCTCCCCCACACGGTGGCGGAGATTTCTTCTATATGCATGCCCATATGGGCGCGCAGAAAGTGGTGAAGGGCGCACCGTACTCCGCCGTGTCCGTGACGCAATTCACTCAAACGCTGGCGGATGGCAGCCACATACAGCGCACCAATACTTCGTCTGTCGCGCGCGACAGTGAAGGACGGTCGCGCAGGGAGGAATCAATTGGTACAATCGGCGCGTTGACGGCTTCCACGGCCTCGCCGAAGGCCGTCTTCATTCACGATCCGGTGGCTGGCTCGAGCTACATGCTGGACCCCACAAGCAAAACCGCCCACGTGTCCCAACCAAGGAACTTCACTCTGGATTCCGCAACCGAACCTCAGGCGAGAACCGAACATGCGAGGTCACAGGCTCAGGTTAAGACGGAAGAATTGGGCACCCAGACCATGGAAGGGTTGACGGTGCAAGGCACCCGGATCACCAGGACCATCGCTGCCGGCCAGATCGGCAACGAGCACGCGCTGCAGGTTGTGACAGAAATCTGGCGTTCGCCGGATCTGCAAACGACGGTGATGAGCACCACCACCGATCCCCGAACCGGCGTGTCGACTTACAAGCTGACCAATATCACCCGGGCTGAGCCTGACGCGACATTGTTTCAAGTCCCCGCCGATTATAAGCTGTCGCAAGGCGGCGGCCACTCTCACGCACGGCAGTAGTATGTAGGGCAAGCCTCTGGCTTGCCCTGGGCAAGCCTCCGGCTTGCCAATCAGTAAGCTATCCTGGACGCAGCGAGAAGCCCCATGAGTCTTTTCCTCTGGATCGAGCAAGCTTTCGCCGACATACGGTTCGGCATCCGCAACCTGACTAAGAACCCGGGATTCGCCCTAATCGCGGCCGGCTCGCTGGCCTTGGGTATCGGCGCCAGCACGACGATGTACAGCGTGGTTTACGCCGTCATCCTGGACCCGTTCCCGTACAAAGACGTTGACCACCTGGCGACCATCGCTCTCCACGAACCGGGCCAGCACACTAACTTCGGTTACTACACCGCCGATCAGTATGTGGAATTCGCGCAGCGCAGCACTATTTTTGAAGGCTTGATCGCATCCACCATCAGCGACGTCGTGTGGACTGGAACTGGTGATCCCATCCGCCTGCGTGGCAATCACTGTTCCATGAACACATTCTCGGTGATGGGTGTGGCGCCGCTCATCGGCCGTGCCACCATCGAAGCGGATCAAGCGCCGGGAGCGGAACCGGTCGCCATCCTCGGCTATAAATTCTGGCAGCGTCAATTCGGTGGCGACCCGAGTGTTATCGGCCGCAAACTCCATCTCAACGACAAAATCCGCACTGTTGTTGGCGTCATGCCGCAGCGATTTATGTTCCGCGGCGCCGACGTCTACCTCCCGGTGGTGTTTCATCGAGGCGAGATCGTTGAGAATGTCCACGATGTCCACGTGCTTGGGCGAGCGAAACGGGGTGTGACGGAGGCGCAGGCAGAGGCCGACTTGCGCCCCATTGTCGAAGAACTCCAGCGGCAAGATCCCAGCTCGTTTCCGAAACAATGGCGTGTGCAATTGAGGTCGCTCAAGGAAACTTTTCCGAGCGGCATCAGTGAAGCGCTCTGGATTTTGTTCGGCGCCGTGGGCCTGCTTCTGCTGATCGCCTGCGTCAACGTTTCGAACCTGCTATTGGCGAAAGCGTCGGCCCGTCAGCGCGAGATCGCCGTGCGCGCATCGCTTGGCGCCAGCCGGATGCGATTGATCCGCCAATTCCTGGCCGAGAGTCTGGTTCTGGCCGTTGGCGGCGGGCTACTTGGAATTTTGGTTTCCTATGCGGGTCTGAAAGGCATTATCGCGATGGTTCCACCGAATACCATCCCGGATGAAGCCAAGATCGAGATGAACCTT
>Ga0208690_1000595_pt1 | contig 10365 bp, 9 predicted proteins | sample June2015DPH_16_1_2_FD_184712 | JGI IMG/M metagenome (GOLD analysis project Ga0208690, IMG submission 184712) | Peatland microbial communities from SPRUCE experiment site at the Marcell Experimental Forest, Minnesota, USA - June2015DPH_16_10... | ecosystem: Environmental > Terrestrial > Soil >...
CCTGCGATCCGTTCACCGAAGCGGTCCGCACGGGCTTGGAAGTGGACGCGGAAGTGATTTTCATCGAGCCTGACTCAGGCGATCGGCCGCACCTTCCCGATACCTATCCCGATCCCTATTCGATCAAGCATATCGGCATAGAAAAATACATTGAGGCCTATCGGGTTTATCCGCAGGAGCGCAATGATGAGATCGCCGCCCACGCCGCTGGCATGGCCTGGAAGTTGCAAGGCGCGGATCCGTTGGCGCAGGTTTTCGTGGTGGTGTCTTTGAATCTGTTGGATCCCCTGCTGGACGCCATGGAAACTCCGCAAGAACCCCCCAGCCGCCGACGCCCGCCCGAGATCCGATTGCTCAATCCGCATCCGGATTGCCTGGCCGAGATTACGCTGGAATATCCGTATCTGCAGGACCGTTATGAGAAGTTCCGGCCGGAAATGACGCCTGACGAGCTGATTGACCGGCCCAAAGTGCAATTCGAGCTGCTGCGGGAATCGGAAAAAGAATACGTCAAAAACACCGGCGATAAAATCGAATATTGGCAGCGCCGGATGCTCGCGCGCTTCACTCGGAACCTGGCATCTATGAGCGGCGACCTGCTGGCCGGCGTGTTCGATCTCACCGTGGCGGCGCGCTCGGTGGTGGACGACAACTACGCCTACGAAGTCTGGCAGATGGCCAATCGCTATCCGGCGCAGAAACCTGTCAGCGAACTGCTGGAAACGGTGAATCTATCGGGCGACGAGATTTGGTTCAATACCCGCAAGATCCGCCTGCGCCGCCGGCTGCCGCGTCCCAAACAGCGGATTCTGCCACGGCATCTCAAGGAGCGCAAGAAAGAAAAATTCGAGGGCGAGTGGGCGCGGCAGACCGATGGAACGGCCATCTGTTCTTACCCGCCCGAGGACTTGTTGATTGAGGACTACGGCCGTTTCTTAAAAACGAAAGCCAAGAGCGTGCTCTCGAGCGAACGCAGCCGCACGGAGCCGTTCACTACATCGATTCTCGACGGCATCGATCTGCGCGAGACCATCCGTAACTGGCACGAGAACAAGATCTACGTGAAGCAGCTCGACCGGATTGCGGGCGAAGTGGGCGCCACTATCGTGATTTTTGACGAGGATAATGATGACCGCTATCCTTATCTGACCACCTGGTTGGGCGAGCACCAAAACGAATCCGACATGGCGTTTTATTCCACGCCGCCCTTCGATCATCTGGTGGGGCCCGGGATCGGCCGCGCCGAATACGGCGGATTCCTGATGACGCTTCCGCCGCGCCGCTTGATCGATGTATGGTCGGACTCCGATTACGATTTCGCGCAGAGCAAGCCAGAGCGGCTATTATTAGCAGGCTTGGATTATTCCACGCAGCGCTATGTCGTATACGTGGCGGCCAAGCCTCCGCGCTCGGTGTTCCGATCCATCGCGGGACATTTGAACCGCCGCATTGTGTATATTCCCATCGGCGCGCTGAATCCCGCCAAATTGAAGAAGATCCGCGTAGTGCACGTTCTGGACAGTTATGAGCGCCGCGACGGGGCCAAGGAATTTATTTGGTAGGTAGATCGAAACTCTACCGTTCCAACTAACTCCCCGAACTTCCAGAAGTGCTAGAGGCCGTCATAGTACTGGCAACTTTACTGAAAATCTTGCTGATGCTGGTTGCCACGCCGGGCATAATCGCGCCCGCTGAGACTGCCACAAAACCGGCCATCAAGGCATATTCGATTAGATCCTGTCCATGCTCATCAGTCCAGATTCTCAGCTTCCACAATAGATTCATCACTCTCTCCATCCGTCTCCTCCAGTAACCAAGCTTTCATCATGATTATCTCCCTTGAATCCTGTAGGGCAAATCGGGCTAATCGCCTAGAGGATCGGTGAATTCTTCTTAGCGAACTACTGCCTTGGGTTGGGACAATCTACTTCCTCGGTACCTTTGGGGCAGTGGGGCAGGATGCCATGCCAATTCACTTTTCCCAAAATCGAATACTCCGGGCGCACGTGGGGCAGGTCCCCGACAGTCCCCGACCTGCCAGCCCTCAAACCTTCGAGTCTCGGAAAACTAAGTGACATTGGGATGGCATCCTGCAGCGGCTTGCTAAACGCGCGCGGTTTTGCGCAAGGTGGTACCGTGAACGGCTACGTTGCGCGGCTCTTCGTGCGTAGCCGCGACGTCCAGTCCACAATCAGCTTCACGCCTAGCAGGGCTCCGGACGCAGCCAGGCTCACTTCCAGCGGCGGCTTATGTTCGGCTACCAAAGAAAAAGCTGTCAGGCCGAGAGAAGCGAAAAACACGATGTTGCTAACAACTGAGAAACCCTTGGATCTCTGCCCCGGCACCGAGCTCACCCACTTGGGTACCTTGTCTCCGCAGCTATAGCAAATCCGGTCCGTCTTGGTCAGAATTCCATTGCAGTTTAAGCAGCGCGACGCCATGACTAATTAAACCCTGAAAGTTGTTTCATGTCGATGGAGCACGTGTACCGTTACGAGAGATCCAAGTACTCGATTCGCCCGGATACTGTTCCTTTGGAGCTATGATGGACTTCGGAATATAGTGACGCACTCCGGCTTAACACGGCGCGATGTTTTACGGCAGGGGACGGCCGCGGCCCTGGGGATTTTCGCCGGGTACGGGCGAGCGGCAGGTACCGCCAAGTCCGATTTGCTGTCGCAATTCGAGTATGGAGATGTCCAATTCGCGTCCGGTCCTCTCGCGCGGCAACTCGACCAGAATCGCGAGCTCCTGCTCAATTTGAGTGAAGACAGTCTGCTGCGGCCCTATCGGCTACGCGAGGGCCTGGCTGCTCCGGGTCAGGACCTGGGCGGCTGGTACGACACCGATGCTTTCGCGCCCGGCTTCACCTATGGCCAGTGGATGTCCGCGCTAGCGCGTTACTACGCCGCAACGGGAGACCCGGCGTGCCGCGAAAAAGTGAACCGCATGATTCGCGGCTACGCGGCCACTATTCATCCGGAGGGCAGGTTTTACATCGAGAATCGCTTCCCCGCCTACATCTACGACAAACTAGTCTGCGGTCTCATCGACGCGCATACATATGCGAAAGATCCCCTGGCGCTGGATGTGCTTAGCCGCGCAACAAATGCGGTCTGGAAATATCTCCCGGCCAAAGCCATGCCGCATTGGGAAGCGCCCGTGAACAATCGCGAGGATTTCACGCTGCACGCCTGGGATGAAAGCTACACACTTCCCGAGAATCAATTTCTCGCGTACCAGCGCAGCGGAAACGCCCGCTACCTTGAATTGGCGAAGCGTTTACTCTTCAATGAAGAGTTCTTCGACCCGCTTGCGAAAGGTGAGAATGTTCTGCCAGGCAAGCACGCCTACAGTCACGTAAACTCGCTGAGCTCGGCCGCGCAGGCATATCTGGTGCTGGGAGATCCGAAGTATCTTCAAACCATAAAGAACGGTTTCGATTTTGTGCGCCAGCAAAGCTACGCCACGGGCGGCTGGGGGCCGGATGAGCATTTCGTTGTTCCCGGCAGCGGAAAGTTAGCCGAGAGTCTGACAACCACGCACTCCACGTTCGAAACTCCCTGCGGCGCGTATGCCCACTTCAAGCTCACGCGCTACTTGCTGCGAATCACGCGCAACCCGCTCTACGGCGACAGCATGGAGCGCGTTCTCTACAACACCGTGCTGGGCGCCACGCCGATTCAGCAGGACGGATCATCCTTCTACTATTCCGACTACAATTTCGAAGGACGCAAGGCTGTCTTCGGGGACAAATGGCCATGCTGCTCAGGCACGCTGCCGCAGATCGCGGCCGATTACCGGATCAGCGCGTATTTTCGTGACGCCCGAGGCGTCTATGTGAATCTGTACACGCCATCTACTGCCACTTGGACCAACCCCGGCGCGCGTTTTGCGCTGCGGCAGATTACCGAATATCCCTATGACAGCGTAATTCGGTTGGACGTTAGCTCTTCCCGCCCCGAGACGTTCTCTGTGTTCCTGCGTATTCCGGAATGGGCGGAAGGAGCCAGCCTGACCGTCAGCGGAACGCGCGACACCCGAAAGCTTCAGCCGGGCACGTTCGCTGAAATCCGCCGTGAATGGAAAAGCGGCGATCGCATCGAGTTGGACCTTCCCCTTAAGATGCGCCTGGAGCCAGTGGATGCCCAGCATCCCGATACTGTCGCGCTGGTCTCAGGTCCACTCGCGCTCATGGCGTTGGGTGGGGCAAGCCTCCGGCTTGCCAAGGCCGAGCTACTAGCCGCCGAACCCGAATTTCCAGGCTCGCGAACGTGGAGAGCCGGGGATTTGAAGCTCAGATCCTTCCCCGATATCAACGACGAGCCGTATAGCACCTACCTGCGCGTCACCGGCTGATCAGCGCGCGTAATATCCGGTCTTGGCTCGGACCGTGAATAACGGATTCCTGGATCGAATCACAATTCTGCGAAAATATCCGTCGCGCTCGGTATTGGTGGAATTGTAAGCCAATTCGTAAGAAGAGCGCAGCTCCTCGCCGATCTCGCGGAACGATTCTTTGAGATCCTTCTCTTCGGCATCAAAATCTTCGCCGCCGGATTCCTTGGCGATCCGCGCCATCACACTGGTTCCATATTTGTTCCGCGCCGTGATCTTTCCGTGCCTGCCGTGCTGGGTGTACCGGACACAGAACAACGGGACGTTTTCGATTTGCGCTTCTTCAATCGCGTCCAGCATGTGATGCGCGCTGGAGTTGTCCTCTCCATCGCTGAAGATGATCAGCGCCTTGCGCCCACTGGTCCCATCTGACAACTTTTCAGAAGCCGCGTAGTAAATTGCATCATAAAAGGCCGTTCCGCCCTCGCGATCCTCGTCCGTGGGTCCGACTTCGTCGAAATGTCCCGACTCGTGCTCATAGCGCTTGAGGTCGTCCAGAATCTCGCTGCTGGAAGCCGTGAAATCAGAGACCAGCCGGATGTGGTTTCCAAATCCCATCAAGAATGCCCGGTCGTTGGGCTGAAGGACACCCTTCAAGAATGACTCGAGATCGTGGTGGTGCGCCTTGACGAAATGCTCCTGGCTCCCGCTAGCATCCACAATCAAGCCCAGCGTCAAAGGAAGATCGGCGCTGCGGGAGAAAAACGAAACATTCTGCGGCACGCCATCTTCGAAGACCTCGAAATCGCTCTTGGTGAGGTTGGCGGGCGAAAGGCCGGCATCATTCCGCACGCTGAACGTGACATTGACCAGGTGAACATTGACCTTAATGTGCGGTGGTTCCTGCGCCACGCACACGAAGGCCAGTAGCGGAATGCATCGGTATCCAACCATGCTTTCTAACCGTACTACGCACCAGAAGTAGCATCGAACGCATCCCTTTGTAGGGCAGGATGCCATCCTGCAGCGGGTTGTCAACCCGCCCCACATCTGCGAAACTTGCGCTATGTCCAAAAAAGTCCGCTGGGGCGTTCTGGGTGTCGCTAAGATCGCCACCCACAAGGTGATCCCAGCCATGCAACAAGGCGAATGGTCTGAAATAACCGGTATCGCATCTCGCGATCTGGCGAAAGCGCAACACGCCGCAGCCGATCTGAAGATTCCGAAAGCCTACGGCTCCTACGAAGCGATGCTGGCCGATCCAGAAATCGAAGCCATTTACAATCCCTTGCCGAATCACCTGCACGTGCCCTGGTCCATTCGCGCGGCCGAGACCGGCAAGCACGTATTGTGCGAAAAACCAATCTCGCTGACGGTTGCGGAATGCCGCACCCTGATCGACGCTCGCGACCGCACCGGCGTGAAGGTCGGCGAAGCGTTCATGGTACGCACTCATCCGCAGTGGCTGCGCGCCCGCGATATCGTGCGCTCCGGCCAGATCGGCGACCTGCGCGCCATCATGTGTGCTTTCAGCTATTTCAATCGCGACCCCGCCAACGTCCGCAATATCGAGGAATGGGGTGGTGGCGGACTGATGGACATCGGCTGCTATCCAGTTCAGATTTCCCGTTTTCTATTCGAGCAGGAGCCGGTCCGCGTAGTTGGCCGGCTGGAGCGCGATCCGGAGTTTCACACGGACCGGCTCGGCTCGGCGATTCTCGATTTTCCCACCGGCCAATCCGTATTCACCTGCAGCACTCAATTGGTGCCATACCAACGTGTCCAGATCTTCGGCACCAAGGGACGCGTCGAAATCGAGATTCCATTCAACGCACCGCCGGACCGGCCCTGCCGCCTCTTCGTCGATAACGGCGCGGACGTGTTCGGAACCGGCATTGAGACCGAGGAGTTTCCCATCTGCGATCAATACACCATCCAAGGCGATGCATTTTCCAAAGCCGTGCGCGAGGGCGGGGAAGTCCCCACGCCGCTTGAAGACTCGCTAGGAAACATGCAGGTGATCGAAGCTCTCTTCCGGTCGGCCCACGAAAACAATTGGATCCGTTACTGAAAGCGGAAAGTGCGCGCTAACACATAACCCGCAATCAACGCGCTCACGACGAACGCCACGATGTGCGGTACGACGGCCTCCCAAGAATCGCCGAAGCTCATCAGTTTATGAAGCCCGTCCATGGCCCACCCGGTAGGAAATACCAGCGCCAGGTTCTGGGTCCAGCGCGGAGTTATCTCGATGGGCCACCAACAACCGCCCAGCGCCGCCATCACGTTACTCGCGATCACACCCAGGCCGACCACTTGCCCATCGCTGCGCGAAAAGTTTCCTAGCAGCATTCCCAGCAGTGCCGCCAAACTTGCGTAGGCACCCAGCAGCACAAAAATCGCGCCCAGATGATCGCCCCAATTCACCTTGAACAGGATCGTACCGGCCGCCATCGCAAACAGAATCTGGATGAATCCGAGTGTTACTCGCGCGCCCCATTTTCCCAGCACCACCCCGCCGCGCGACATCGGCGAGGATGCCAGGCGCCGCAATATGCCTTGCCGCCGTTCCACCAGCAACGATGCGCCGCCGCTGGTGAACATTATCAACAATGTGAACATTACCAGCGTGCCAGGTACGGCCTGCTCGAAACCCACCGGCGCAAACTTGCGTTTTCCGGCCGAGCTGACATCCAGTGTTACCGGGCGCGGTTGGCGGGCGAGTTCAGCGAAACTCGTGGAGTTTGGCGTGCCGCCTTTGGACGAGACAGCAACCAAGTCAGCCAACACCGTGTAGACGGCCCGCGCTGCTCGGGTTTGATCGTAGTCGGTATCGATTCCTGCGCCGTATCGTGTCAGCTGCAACTTCACTGGCTTGCCCGCCAGCACTGTCGCTGTAAAGCCCGGCGGAATGCGCAGCTCGCGGAAGAAATTCTCGGTGTGGACAACCTGAAAGTTGCGCTGTTCCAGCCGCCGGATCAGTTCGTCGGCGAGAAACCCCGCGTCCGGCGGGACTATCATTGCGATGGGATCGCGCTTCTCATGACTGCCGAAGCCGCCTGTCACGCTGCCGATAAAGTAGAAAAAGACGATCGGCATGATGAACGTCCAAAGCCACGTCTCGCGGCGCTGAAGCAGGTAGAGCAGGTCGCGGTAAGCCAAGTAGAGCGCGTCTCTCAGCATACGGTCCTCCGTACGCGCCATCCCACCACCAACCACCCCGCCACGACGAACAAAATTACCGCGCCGAACGCGGCCGGTGTCACCATGGCGCCATCCAGGATTTTCTGAAGCTCGGTGACGGACCAGCCGTTCGGCGTCAGGCGTCCGATCTGCGCGAATCCTTTCGGCATCAAATCGAAGGGAAAAAAGCTTCCGCCCAGCATGGTGAGAGGCAGCAAGACAAAGTTGCTCAGCATGCTGGCAACGCGCTCTGTCGAAGCCAGCGACTGCAACAGCATCATGAACAGATAGAGGCCGCAGCCCGAGACCGCAATCCACAAAACTGCCAGCGGGAAGTTCGCGACTCGCAAATCCGCGAGAAAATGCGCCACGGTTAGCCCGAATACGCCAACCAGCAAAAGCACCAAAAATGTAGCGATCAGCTTGCCGGCCAAAAATGCTCCGAAACTAGCGGGCGTCGTGGCCACGCGCCGCAGGGCTCCGAAAGTTCGTTCGCGCCACAAGTCGGTGGCAAGCCCACCGGCGATAAAGAAAACCGCCATATAGAGCATGCCAGGCAGCATCAACGCCGCGAATCCACCCGGCTTGTCTGTTTTTTCCTCAATCACTTTTGTCTCTAGTTGAATCAAAGGCGGCATCAGCAATTTGCGCGTACCTATAACAGCCTGGTTGAACTTCACCGAGATCCCGGCGATGCTGCTGTCCGTCGGCGCTGTCATCGCGGCGGCCTCACGAAGTTGGGGACCGGCCACCATCTGTACATAAAACGCAGCGTCCGTAAGCATGGAGAGCACTTCTTCAATGATGTCCGGTAGGATTCGCTGCGCCGGATTGCGGACCAGTTGAAGATTGGCTGCCTTTCCTTCCAGTAGCGCAATCGAAAAGTTCTTAGGGATGATCAGAAGAGCGGACGCGTCTCCCTTATTGATGCGGCGCCGTCCATCTTCGCGCTCCACCTTTTCGATGCTGATCATATTGCTCAGCGCGCCCTGGCTGAAAGCGCCGGCCAGCAGCGTGGCTCCGATCCCCTGATCTTCATCCACGATCAGCAGCTTTCCGTTCGGCCGCGCGTCTCCACGTCCGAAAATAACCACCAGGATGATCGCAATAAAGGTCGGGATGCCGAGCCAGGTCAGAAGCGTCACCGGATCGCGCCGAATGCGGCGGAGGTCCTTGACGGTGCTGGTAAGAACGAAACGCATGTTTATTCCCTCAGCTCCTTGCCCGTCAGCTTGATGAACAGGCTTTCGAGACTCGGTTGCGTGAGTGTGGTGCCGCGGACTTCGCCGGCGGTATTGATGGCCGCAAAAAGCAATGGCAGGCGATGTGAAGCGTCGTTCACAGAAAGAGAAAGCTGGGTTTCGTCGGACTGAATAATCTCCACGCCCTCCAGCCGCGCCAGCGCTTCCCGGATGGCGTCAGGACGAAACACGCCTGTGAGCCGCAGCAGGTCACGTTCGGCCAGCAGAGCGCGTAGCTCTGCAAGCGTGCCTTGCGCGATGATATCGCCGTGATCGATGATCGCCAGCCGATCGCAGAGACTCTGAGCTTCCTCCATGTAGTGCGTAGTGTAGAGGACGCAGGCGCCACATTTTGCTTGTTCGTGAACCAGCTCCAGCAGGCGCACCCGGCTCTGCGGATCCACGCCCACCGTGGGTTCATCCAGCAACAGGACCTTGGGTTGATGCACAATACCGCACGCGAAATTCAGACGCCGCTTCATTCCGCCGCTAAATCGCTTGATAGGTTCCTTGGCTCGATCAAGGAGTCCCGTGAGTTCCAGCACCTCGGTGATGCGGTCGCGTAGTAGGGCGCCACGAAGACCTTGCGCACCACCCCAGTAGCTCAAGTTCTCGCACGCCGAGAGATCGTCGTAGAGTGCGATCTCTTGCGGCACCACTCCAATGCTTCGCCGCGCAGCCACTCCATCGCGGACCACATCGTGACCCATCACTCGAATGTGGCCGGCAGTAGGAGTGAGCAAACTCGAAATACATCCGATCGTGGTCGTCTTGCCCGCGCCATTCGGCCCGAGCAGCCCGAAGATCTCGCCCGGTTTTGCGGTGAACGTCACATCCTTCACCGCGATGACGTCACCGTACTGCTTTCGAAGTTGTTGGACCTCGATCATGTCCCTCTTAGAATAGATCCACTTGCTGTAGGGTGCGAAACAAATCGGACGAAAGGTCGATTGCACCGGATGAGCCGCGACCAGAAGGGAGCGATTAGGTAGCGTTCAGGATGGCGTCCACCAATCCATCCATCGTGAACTGCTTGGCTTCTACATCCACTTTGAGCCCATGCTCGCGCACAGTCTCCGACGTCACCGGACCGATGGATGCAATCCGAATCCCCTCCAATACATCCCGGCCGGCCATTGCAAGAAAGTTCTTTACAGTCGATGAGCTGGTAAACGTAATCCAATCCGGTTTCTTCGCCGCCGAAAAAATGTCATGCGCCCGGGCAGCGGCGTCCTCAGGAATCACATTACGATACGCCTCCACCACTTCTATATGCGCCCCTAGCCTTTCGAGCTCAGTAGGAATCACATCTCTCGCGACAGCCGCGCGCGGCAGCAGCACACGCTTCCCCTGCAGCCGTTCAGACCGAAAAGCTTCCACCAGGCTCTCAGCCACGTACTCCTTCGGCATCAGATCCACCTTCAAATGCAGATTCTCGATGGCTTGCCGCGTGGCCGGTCCAATGGCGCAAATCCGGGCCTTGAACGATCTCAGATCGTGATCGGACCGGTCCAGCCGATCCATGAAATATTGGACGCCATTCACGCTGGTGAAGATCAGCCAATCGTAAAGGGTGAGGTGCCCGATGGCCCGATCGAGCGGT
>Ga0208690_1000598_pt1 | contig 10348 bp, 8 predicted proteins | sample June2015DPH_16_1_2_FD_184712 | JGI IMG/M metagenome (GOLD analysis project Ga0208690, IMG submission 184712) | Peatland microbial communities from SPRUCE experiment site at the Marcell Experimental Forest, Minnesota, USA - June2015DPH_16_10... | ecosystem: Environmental > Terrestrial > Soil >...
CTGGAAATCGGGAGGTCAGTTCTACGATCACCAGAGCCGTCGGTACAAAAAATCCCACGGCCGAGAGCGCCCACAGCGATATCGAGGAAGTTCCGTTGTGGCCCGCCGCCGCAATCCACCGCGGGCCCAGCACGGTGACGATGTTGAACAGCAGCACATCCCAGAAACCCATTACGCGTGGAAGCGACGGCTTGGTGGGGGAAGACGCCGGCGTGCTCACTCAGTGGCGTCCAAGGCGGGAATCAATTCATCCTGGGCGAGGAAATTTCGCAGAAACGGCTCCTTGGAATTTTCCATCTCCTGCCACGTGCCGAAAAATCCCACCCGCCCTTCCTGCAGGAAAAGAATGCGGTCCGCCAATTTTTTCGCCAGATGCGTGTCGTGCGTCACCACGATCGAAGTTTTGTGCAATTTCGCCTTCAATTTCGCGATCAGATCGCTGATATGCGCCGCCATCAACGGATCCACCATCGTAGTCGGTTCGTCATACAGAATCGCGTCCGGATCTTCCGCTAGCGCCCGCGCAATCGCCACCGCGCGTTTCGCTCCGGTGCTCAAATCCGACGGCAAACGATCCGCGAAGTCCGCCACTTCCAGGTCCGTCATCAATCCCTTCACCGTAGCGTCAATGTTCTCCGGCGCTTCCGGCTCGCTGCGGCTCTCCAGCGGAAACGCCACATTCTCCTCCACCGTCAGCGAATCAAACAGCGCGCCCGATTGAAACACCATCGTCACGCGACGCCGGATTTGCGAAAATTGCGCTTCCGTCCAATCCGTCACATCCTGCCCCGCCACGATAATTCGTCCCGAATCCGGCGCCAGAAATCCCAGCAGCAATTTCAACGACACCGATTTCCCTACGCCGCTGCGCCCCATAATCACAGCCGTCTCGCCCTGCTCCACAAAGAAGCTGACGTTCTTCAGGACGGCGTTATCGTCAAACGCCTTGCAAACATTTTTGAATTCGAAATAATGCTCGCTCATTTTTCCGGGCGCCCGCCGAATTTTCGCTTGGCCTCTTCGTAATCCGCCGGCGTGTTCACATTCTTGAATAGGAGCCCGTCGAAATCAAAGCCTTTCCATGCCGCTGGTTCTATCACTTCTACGCGCAATTCCGCCAGGCCATCGGTCACCTTGCGCACGCCCCGCTCCAGCGCCCGCCGCATCGCCTGCTCGGCGCCTTTGTGATACACCGCGCAAAGCGGCTCCGCGCCGCGCTTGTTCGCCGGCGCCAGATTCAACGGAACCACCGCTTCTGCATCGGAATCGCGCGCCCGCTGCAACAAATATTCCAGCCACTTGCGCGTCAAATACGGCAGATCGCACGCCACAATTAAATTCCACTCCGCGTCCGACGCGCGCAAAGCCGTCGCTATCCCGCCCAGAGGCCCGCAACGGGGCCCATCATCCGCGATCGCCCGCAATCCCGACGCCCGATATTTTTCCGGCGTCCCCACCACCACAGCCGGCGCGCCCACCACCGATTCCACCAATCGCGCCGCCCGCACGATCATCGGCACGCCCGCAATTTCCAGCAACCCCTTATCCACACCCATCCGCGAACTTTCCCCGCCCGCCATAATAAATCCCGCAACTGATATGACGTCATTCATGCATGAAGTTTAATCGGAATGCCGGACCTGGTAGCGCGTGTCATCCCCAACCCTCGGCAGCGAGTGAGGGATCCGCTTTTCTGTCGCCACTCATCACTCGTCGCTGCTCTTTATTTTCCCGGCCTCTGAATCCCAAGTTCGCGCAGCTTCTCCTGCAAACTCTGTCGATGCAATCCGACCTCCGCCGCCGTCTGCGAGACGTTCCAGTGATGCTCTTCGAGCTTCCGCTTCAAGTAAACAATCTCAAACTGCCGCTTGGCCTCGCGAAAATCCGCTTCAGCTAAAAATGAATCGTCCCCAGTTTTCTTCGCCGCGCCTCCCGCGCCGCTGGAGCCGCGGTACTCGCGAATCTCCTGCGGCAAATCCGCCGACGTGATTTCATCGCCGTCGCACAGTACCAGCGTGCGCTCCAAAGCGTTGCGCAATTCCCGCACATTCCCCGGCCAATCGTAACGCCGCAGCAAACTCATCGCTTCCGGCGTCACATGCGCGCGATGCTTGTGCCGCGCGCCCAACTGCCCCAGAAACGCGTCCACCAGCATCGCCAAATCCTCCTTATGCGCGCGCAACGGTGGCAATTCCAACGTCACCACGCGCAGCCGATAATATAGATCCTCACGGAATCGTCCTGCCGCAATTTCGGCCGGTAAAACCCGGTGCGTCGCACTGATCACTCGCACGTCCACGTCAATCGAGTGCGTCCCGCCCAGCCGCTCGATTTTGCGATTCTCGAGAGCCCGCAGCACCTTCGCCTGCGTCACCGCATTCATGTCCCCAATCTCATCCAGAAAAATCGTTCCTCCCGACGCCAGCTCGAATTTCCCCCTGCGCTGCTGCGCCGCTCCGGTAAAGGCCCCTCGCTCATACCCAAATAATTCCGATTCGATCAAATTTTCCGGCAGCGCCGCGCAATTCACCGCCACAAATGCTCGGCCGCGCCGCGCCGACCGCTCGTGAATTTCCTGCGCCAGTAAATCCTTCCCCGTCCCGCTCTCTCCCAAAATCAAAACCGTCGCATCCGTAGCCGCCACCCGTTCGGCCATCTCAAAAACGCGCCGCATCGCTTCGGAAGCGCCGAGCAATCGTCCGAATTGTCCATCGGCAACCAACTCGCGCCGCAAACGCGCATTTTCTTCACTCAATTCCGAAAGCCGCAACAAATTTCCCACGCGCCTGCGCAGTTCCTCGATATCGAATCCCTTCACGATGTAATCCGCCGCCCCGCTCTGCAGCGTCTCCACCGCAGTCTTCGCCGTATCCAGAGCCGAGACCACAAGCACCGGCACCTCGTGCCCGTTCTCCCGCAACCATCGCAAAAACGAAAGCCCATCCTCCCCCGGCATCACCAAATCCAGCAGAATTAAGTCCGGCGCCGAAGCTGCCAACGCCTCGCGCGCCGCCGCAGCCGACCCCGCCTCGATCACCCTGTACTGTTTCTCAAGCGCCCGCCCCGTCCCATACCGCGCCGCGCTCTCGTCATCCACCAATAAAATTGTTCGCATGATTTATTTCGCGCCCTCTTCCGCCAGCGGCAACGTCAAATGAAACCGCGTCCCCTTCCCGTGCCGCAGCGGGCTCTCCACAGCCAACGTCCCGCCCAATTCCTCAATCCTCCGCGCGACAATCGAAAGCCCCAGCCCCGTCCCCGTCGCCTTCGTCGTAAAATACGGCTGAAATATTTTCGCGCGCAACTCCGGCGTAATTCCCGGACCGTCATCGTCCACCACGATGTCCAGCCGTCCGTCGTACCGCGAAACACTGATCCGCACCCGCCCGCCGTCTGGCTGCGCCTCCATCGCGTTCACAATCAAATTCGAAAGCACCTCGCTCAAAGCCTCTTCCGACGCCTGCGCGATGATCTCGTGCGTCGGCTTCTCAAATTCCAGCCGTACGTTGCGCCGCTCCGCGTCTCGCCCAAACAGCCACGCCGTCTGCGTCGCGACAGCCACCGCCGCCACGCGCTCGCCATGCACTGTCGGCTTCGCGTAGTGCAGCAGCTGCGTCAGTTTTGCGCTCATGCGATCAATTTCGCCCACAATTAATGTACAGTCGCGCCGCACATCCAGCGGCAAATCCGGATTCTCCAGCTGCACCTGCAGCACCGTTTTCATCGAGCTCAAAGGATTCCGCAAATTATGCGACACGCTCGCCGCCATCTGCCCCAGCACCGCCATCCGTTCGCGCTCCGCCAACTCGCGTTCCAGCCGCAACTTGTCTTCGATCAACCGCGCCAGGTCCATCATCCCGGGAAGTTGCTCCGCCAGAAATTCCAGCGCCGCCGTCGTCTCGCCCGTCAGATACGATCCGGTCGTCGCCGCTTCCAACACTCCGATCTCCTGCCCATCCTTCATCAATCGCATCTGCGCCGTGTGCCCCAACCCTCCGGGCGCTCGCAAAGCCTGCAACGCCGCATCACGCGGAATCGAAATTCGCACGGCAGCCAATCCAAATTCCTCGCGTATCCGTTGCTCCGACTCCGCGACCAGATGCGCCACCTTCCCCTGCCGCGCCTCCTGCTGCAGTTGCGACGTCAGCCTCTGCACCCGGTCCATCCGCTCCGCCAATTGCCGATGCAGCACCGGCCCAATCGCCCGCTCCAGCGGCTCAAAAAGAAAAATCAGGACAAACAGCAACACGCTCGCCGTAGCCTCCGGCGGCAAAACAGGCTCCAGCCATCCGCTCACTCGCCGCACCAGCGCCAAATACAGCAACGCCAAAAAAGTAGCCGGCAGCGCATACATCAAATTCCTCTGCGCCCCAAACTCCAGAAAATTCCGCCGGATGGCGTAATAGAGTAGAAGCGCCCCCGGCAGCACACACAGAAAAATGATTGCTGTATCGACGACCTCCCCCGTCAGCGGAGGTATGGTCGGGAATCCTTCTCGAAGTGCGAGCGCTGCGAATATCAAAACCGAGAACGCGCCTAGCCAGATAAAGAATCTGCGTTCGCGTGGCTCTTGCGAAGATTTCGCAATCGAAAGTTCGATAGCGATGCAACCGAGCAGTGCCACGGCGGGAGGGAACAGGCCGGAACCTTTTCGCTCAAGCCACCACAAAACTGACTGTAGAAAAGTGGATTGTCCATTGCGCCGCATGGATGCGAAAACAAGTGCAGGAACAACAGGTAGCGCATACAGCAGCCACACGGCGCGGCCAAAAAATCGCGAGAATGCCCGACCCTGAACAGTCGGAAGATATTCGAGGTGGACGTGGAGCAGAAGAGCCGGCAAGAAAGCCAATCCGAGAACATGGAGTACCCAACAGAAGAGCCGAGTTGGGTACGGTAGCGAACCGTACTGCATCAACGCGTTGATTTCGAGAAGCCCCCCCGCATAGATCAGGAACAGAGAGAGGATCAAGAAGAACAGCAACCGCTCAAACAATCGCGGCCGCCGGTGCCCCAAAATCAACGCCAGCAAAAACAAATAAATCAGTGTCCCAGCGGTTAAACTGATGAGTCGGATATAGAACAGTGATGGCACCGGCGTCAGTGCCGGGATTCTAGCCCTCAGCAGCTCACAAGGCAAGAATCAAGTGCCAGAAAAATCTGGCGGCATCCAAGTAGCTGAAAATAAGCATTATAAATGATCAATACGCGATCATATGTGAGCCTCGAATTATCACATTCCTGCTTGACTCCCCTCCTCTCCGTTGCTATATTAGCACTCGCCTATGAGGAGTGCTAAACGGTCTCCTGACCGCCGTAACCCCTCACGGCAAGTCACCAAACAATTGGAGGAATTTCACAAATGGCAGTCAATATCACGCCCCTACACGACCGCGTGTTAGTGCGGCGCCTGGAAGAGAAGGAATCCATCAAGGGTGGCATCATCATCCCGGATTCCGCAAAAGAGAAACCACAGGAGGGTGAAGTCATCGCCGTCGGCTCTGGCCGCCGCGAAAAAGGTGAACTGATCCCCCTCGACGTAAAAGCCGGTGACCGCATCCTGTTCGGCAAGTACAGCGGCAACGACATCACCATTGACGGCGAGGAATACATGATCATGAAGGAAGACGAGATTCTCGCAAAGCTCGGCCCCGCTGCCAAAGCAGCCGGCAAGAAGTAACTCGATCTAAACGCAACTCCCGGACGCGGCCTAAGCCACGCACCGGATAACCAACTCGCAATACAAAAATAGGAGAAATACATCATGGCAAAGCAAATCGTGACTGGTGAAAATTCTCGCCAGGCGATCCTGCGCGGCGTCAATCAGCTCGCCGACGCAGTTAAAATCACCCTCGGCCCCAAGGGCCGCAATGCGGTGATCGAAAAGAAGTTCGGCTCGCCGATCATCACCAAGGACGGCGTCACCGTCGCCAAGGAAATCGAGCTGCAGGATCCGCTCGAGAACATGGGCGCGCAAATGGTTCGTGAAGTGGCGTCCAAGACTTCCGACGTAGCCGGCGACGGCACCACCACCGCCACCGTGCTGGCCCAGGCCATCTTCCGCGAAGGCGTGAAGGCGGTTGCAGCCGGTGCCAGCCCCACGGCTCTGAAGCGCGGCATCGAAAAGGCTGTCGAAGTGGCCGTCGAGGAAGTTCGCCGTCTGCATAAGGACGTGAAGGGCGACATGATCGCCCAGGTCGGCACCATCAGCGCGAACAACGACAAGCACATCGGCGACATCATTGCCGGTGCGATGAAGAAAGTCGGCAAGGACGGCGTCATCACCGTGGAAGAATCCAAGACCATGGAAACGTCGCTCGAGGTCGTCGAAGGCATGCAGTTCGACCGCGGCTACCTCTCGCCCTATTTCGTCACCGACCCCGAACGCATGGAATGCGCGATGGAAGACGTCCGCATCCTGATCCACGAAAAGAAAATCTCCTCGATGAAGGACTTGCTGCCCCTTCTCGAGCAGATCGCCAAGCAGGGCAAGCCGCTTTTGATCATTGCTGAAGACGTCGAAGGTGAAGCTCTCGCCACTCTCGTCGTCAACAAGCTCCGCGGCACCTTGCAGTGCGCTGCCGTGAAGGCTCCTGGCTTCGGAGATCGCCGCAAGGCCATGCTCGAAGACATCGCCACACTCACCGGCGGCAAGGCCATCACCGAAGATCTCGGCATCAAGCTCGAGAACGTGAAGCCCGAAGATCTCGGCCGCGCCAAGAAGATCACCATTGATAAGGACAACACCACCATCGTCGAAGGCGGCGGCAAGGCTTCGGAAATCGAAGGCCGCGTCCGTCAAATTCGCGCGCAGGTCGAAGACACCACCTCTGACTACGACAAGGAAAAGCTGCAGGAACGTCTGGCGAAACTCGTCGGCGGCGTTGCCGTAATTAAAGTCGGCGCTGCTACGGAAACCGAGCTGAAGGAAAAGAAGGCTCGCGTCGAAGACGCCATGCACGCAACCCGCGCGGCAGTCGAGGAAGGTATCGTTCCCGGCGGCGGTGTGGCCTTGATCCGCTGCATCCCGGCTCTCGATAAGCTCAAGCTGCATGATGACGATGCCATCGGCGTCAACATCGTGAAGCGCGCCCTCGAAGAGCCTCTCCGTCAGATTGTCCACAATGCCGGCGACGAAGGTGCCGTCATTCTGGGCAAAATCCGCGAGTCCAAGGACGAGAACTTTGGCTACAACGCGGACACCGGCGAGTACGGCGACCTGGTCAAGGCAGGCGTGATTGACCCGGCCAAAGTTACTCGTCTCGCTCTGCAGAACGCCGCTTCCATCGCGGGCCTCATGCTCACCACTGAAGCTCTGGTGGCCGACATCAAGGAACCGAAGGAAGCCGGCGCAGCTCACGGCGGCGGCGCCCCTGGCGCCGGCGGCATGGGCGGCATGTACTAAATCGCAGCTCGCAGCCTCGGCTCGAGCCGCATCTCAACTCGACCGAGATTCCGAACCCGCGGTAGCGGGTGAGGACGCTGCACTCAGCAACGCAACAGCAAGCACGAAAAAGGGCGCCTCGGTCCAAAAACCGAAGCGCCCTTTTTCTTTGCGCAGCCACGCCGAAACTTCGCCCTTCAGCTTTTCCCCAAAGACAACCAGTTCTCCAGCTGCTCCGCGTAAGTGCGGCTGGACCGATGTTCGGACCCATCCGACAGCTTCACAGTGAACTCGCGGTTTTCGATGGACCGCAGTTCCAGAATGCGATCGGCGCGCACGATTCGCGAGCGATGGATGCGCAGAAACTTCGCCGGGTCCAGCTTGTGCTCCAGCGAACTCATCGTCTCGCGCAGCAGATGAGAGCGACCTCGCGTATGCAACTCGGCGTAATCTCCCGCGGCCCCAATCCACTCCACGTCCTCCGCCAGCACAATCTGAATTCGCGATCCGGTCCGCACCGTGAACCGCGAAACATATTTCTCGGGATCACGGCCAAGCATTCGCAGAATTCGTTCGGCCATTGCCGTTTTTGAAGCTGAATCCACCAGTTTGCGCGCGCGTTCCACGGAAGCGGCAAAGCGCTCGTCGTCCACCGGCTTCAGCAGGTAGTCCAGCGCGTGCACATCGAACGCCCGCACCGCATGCTGTTCATACGCTGTAAGAAAGATAACCGCAGGCAAATCCTGTTTAGGCAAAGCGCGCAGAACTTCGAATCCATCCATGCCGGGCATCTGGACGTCGAGAAAAACAACGTCCGGCGAAAGCGATAGAATGCTTTCCACCGCGGACGTACCGTCCGCGCATTCACCCACAATTTCCACATCCCTGCATTTCTGCAGCCGCACCGCCACGCCACGGCGAGCCAGTGGCTCATCATCCACAATTAACGCGCGCAAACCAAATCCCCTGACTTCAATTGGCCTTTTCGGAACGGCAGTTCCACCGTCACTTCGCAGCCTCCGGAAGCAGGCCACTCCAGCACAAATCGTTGCGCAGCGCCGTAAAGCGTCTGCAGGCGCTCCATCGTGTTCGTAAGGCCAATTCCGCTCGTAGGTTTGCCTTCCCGGGCGGCGATCGCCCCCGAGTTCTTCACGATGATATGCAGTTGCCCGCCATGAAGTTTGCTCTGAATAGCGATCGTTCCGCCTTCCACCAAGGGCGCAATGCCATGCCGCACCGCATTCTCCACCAGAGGCTGCAACAACATGCTCGGCACCAAAGCATCCAAAGTTTCCGGAGCGATCGCTAAATCAATCCTCAACCGGCGCCCCAACCGCGTCTGTTCGATCGCCAGATACTGCTCGGTAAATGCAATCTCCTGCGAGAACGGAACCTCCTTCACAATTTCTTGGTCAAGCGTCGTCCGCAAAAGTTCGCCGATCTGCGCCAGCATGCAAGTCGCTGCCGGAGCATTTCCTTCCAGCACAAGCGTCGAAACCGCATTCAGTGAATTGAACAAAAAATGCGGATTCAGCTGGTAGCGCAAAGCGCTCAGCCGCGCCTCCCGGACCTCGGTTTCCGCTCTCAGCAGCCGCTCTCTTTCCCGCGCCGCTTGCTGCCACTGCTTGATGCTGAAATACAAACTGCACCACAAGAACAGAACTACCGAAAACTGCAAGCCATTCCCGAGAAAGTCGGTCCAATTCAGCCTGTCCACGCCCACGGCCGTTATCAACACCACAAGTGTAAGCACCGATCCAACTCCAAACGACCACGCGAACGCCCGCATTTCCAAGGCCAGCCAGGAAAGCGAACGCCGCACCATTGCTCGGCACACCGGCCGCAACAGACAGCTTCCTAAAAACATGAAAGCCACTGCAAGCGTGTCATACTGCAGTTGCCTGTCCCGTCCAAGCCCCGGGATATCAGCCCCAAGTACCAACACGTACAAGCAGACCCATCCGGCAATCTGCAACTGCCAGAACAAAGGAAAACCGAGTTCGTCGCGCTTCAGCATCGGCCGTATCTTAACCCAAGAGCACACCGGCCCCACCCCGCTTCGTCGCGCCAGGCCCTCGGTCCGTCCCGTCAATCAGGCCATCCACAGACCTGCCAAAACTTACTGCAATTTCCTGCGTTAATCTTCGTGAAACTGAACTCAATCGACAGCCGGAGGAAAAAACGAAAATGCCGACAGCGATCCCCAAACGTATTCGTCAGGTTACGCTGCCAACGACTGCGCTGAGAATTTTCGTCGCGCTAGCGGCAACACTTTTCGCGGCCACGCTGCTCCCTGCGCAGCAACAGCCAGCACAGAAAACGCAGATTCCGTTCCCCGATACGGATTCATTGATTTCCCGCGTCGCCCAACACCAAAAGGAGGTCGAATCGCTGCTCGACCAATACACTTTCACCGATAAGACCATGTCCTACACGTTGGATGAAAAGGGCCAGGTCCGTGGCCAGCACGCGGACACCTTCTACATCACGCCCACCCCCTACGAAATTTTTGTCCTGCACATTAGCCACGACCAGAAGGCGCTTTCCGAAAGCGACCTGCAGAAACAGGAAAATGAAATCGAGCACAAAATTCACGAGGACGAGAAAAAAGCCGAAAAATCCGGCGAACTTCATCCCAGGAACACGCTCCTCTTCGCGGACATCATTCTGAAATCTCGCTTCACTCCGCTGCGATGGGACGACGCGGCCGGCAAGCCCACGATCGTCTATGCCTTCGAGCCGAAAGCGCCCGCGCAGCGCCAAGGCGACCTCATGGCCCGGGTCGCCGGCGATATGAAGGGAAAGATGTGGATTAACACGGATGATGCGGAAGTCGTGCGCATGGAGTTCACCAGCGCCTCATCGCTCAGCCTCGGCTACGGCATCCTAGGCAACGTGAAGCACTTCGAGGGTTACATCGAACAGCAAAAAGTGCACGGCGAAATTCGGCTCCCCAGCCACCAA
>Ga0208690_1000601_pt1 | contig 10298 bp, 6 predicted proteins | sample June2015DPH_16_1_2_FD_184712 | JGI IMG/M metagenome (GOLD analysis project Ga0208690, IMG submission 184712) | Peatland microbial communities from SPRUCE experiment site at the Marcell Experimental Forest, Minnesota, USA - June2015DPH_16_10... | ecosystem: Environmental > Terrestrial > Soil >...
CTTTGCTATGAACCGGCGAATGTTCTTTTTCTGCAGTCTTGGGCTCAATTCCGCCTTATTCGCTTTTCTCGCTGCAGGGGCTGCCGCTCAGACCGAAACCGTGATTCATGCTTTCCAGAGCAGCAGTAGCACGGATGGGGCGTACCCCACCACCGGCGTTGTCGCGGATCAAAAGGGAGCTCTTTACGGCGCTACCTCGGGTGGGGGTTTGTACAACTACGGAAGCATCTACAAGCTTTCTCCACCCAAAGAGCACGGTGGTGCGTGGGCCGAGAGCATTCTCTATTCCTTCACGGGAGGAGCGGACAGCGGCGGTCCTACATCAATCGTGCTGGATGAAAAGAACGGTAAGATTTACGGTGCTACCGCTTGCAGTTGCGGGTCTGGGGTTTTCGATCTGACCCCGCCGCCTCACTCCGGGTCGCCTTGGACGGAAAGCGTGATCTACAGCTCGACGGTTGGGGTCTACGACCTGATTTCGGATCCGAAAGGAAGGCTTTACGGCTCAACTTTAACCGGAGGCACGCAGGGCGGCGGGAGCGTTTTTCTGCTCTCAGAGTCGAGCGGAGTGTGGAGCGCGGAAACGCTTTTCAGTTTCACAACGCTTCTCAACAAGACGATTTATCCCGGCGGCCTGACGCTTGGCCCGAAGGGGGTGCTCTATGGCGTCACCGGATATGGCGGGGGACAAAGTTATCAGGGGACGGTTTGGAGCTTGACGCCTCCCTCCGGCGGGAGGACCAACTGGACCAAGAGCACGCTGTTTGCCTTTCCGCGCGATGAGAGCGTCGGCGGCTTTCCGATGGGAAACCTGGCCTTTGACAGTGCCGGCAATATTTACGGAACCACTCTTTACAGTGGAGGTATTTATCAGCTCGTGCCGCCTGCTGCTCCAGGGGACTCATGGAATCTGAACCTTCTATACACGTTTCAGTTCGGGAACGACGGAGGGCAGCCCGATGCTGGCGTCGTCATCGACAGCACCGGCGCGCTCTACGGTACCACGACCGTCGGCGGCGATTTATCGTGCGGCTATAACGGTGCAGAAGCGGGATGCGGCACGGTTTACAAGCTCGTTCCACCTTCCGCCCAGGGCCAGCCTTGGACTGAGGAGACTTTGCACACGTTTGACGGAGGGACTGATGGAATCAACTCTGGGGCCTTTGCCGGGGGGCCTTCGCTTCTTTTACTGGAGAACACCTTTTACGGTACAACTCCGATTGGGGGAGATCCCAGTGTTTGCACCAACAACGGTAGCGGCAACACTGGATGCGGGACGGCGTACGAGGTCACGCAGTAAGCGAAGAAATCCCATGGATACGGAGGATGCGCAGCCGATGTGGGGATAATGGCGTCGACTCTGTCCGGCAACAGCATCGCCTCCGTTTTATTGCCCCGTTCTGCTATACAAGCAGATGGCTCGTAGCGCATCCGACTACAGAATCCCACACCCTCCTCCATTAAACCGTACATAACTTCCGAAAACCCATCTATAATCGCAGAAGTGCCGTAGTTCCAGCACTTAGCGTTCCCGGATGCGGAAGCGACATGGCAGCGAAAGTGCTAATTGATGATCGGCGAGGAGTGTTTGCCGCCCCGGTCCACCCCTTGAAGGGTCCGGGACGTCCGCCGAAGTCCATGAACCGTGATAGCCAAGTCCGATTCGTTGCGGTTCTGCTGTTTCTGCTGACGGTGGCTGCGGTCGTATTCGCCGGTTTCAATTTCAACTCCGAGCTGAAATCAGCTGTCCCAGACGATGGTGTCTGGTGGATCGAAAACCAGGGGCACCTCACTGCCGACCGCCTCGATCCCAATGGCCCCGGCGCGCGGAGCGGTATCAAATCGGGTGATCAACTAGTTGCGATAAATGGCCAGGAAATCCGTGACATTTCCGCTGTGGAACGCCAACTTTACCGAAATGGTGTCTGGTCGAAGGCCACTTATTCTCTGGTCCGCCAGTCGGTTCCGCTCGAGTCCAGCGTCATCCTGGTTCCGGCCGAACGCTCCCTCAACAACTGGCTGCGCCTGATTGCCCTCATTTATTTAGGCATCGGCCTTTACGTTCTGCTGCGCCGCTGGACCGCCCCCGGTTCCACGCACTTCTACATTTTCTGCCTGGTTTCGTTCGTCGCTTATTCGTTCAAATACACCGGGAAGCTGAACGATTTCGACTGGACCATCTACTGGGGCAACATCGCCGCCGGAGTTCTCCAGCCGGCCCTGTTCCTGCACTTCGTCCTGACCTTCCCGGAGAAGCGCCTGTTCGTGCGCAAGCATCCCTGGATGTTGGCGTTGGTTTATGTTCCCGGGGCGATTCTGCTGGCCATTCATGGCGGCGCAATGCGCTGGCTGCAGGCTAGCGAACGGCTGCGCTGGAACCTCGACCGCATGGAAATGGGCTACGGTTCGGTTCTGTTTTTAGCTGCCGCGGGTGTGCTCTGGTACAGCTATCGCCGAGCCAGTACCACGATTCTGCGTCAACAATTGAAGTGGGTAACGCGCGGCACGATTCTCGCCATCATTCCGTACTCTCTGCTCTACGTCGTCCCTTACCTGACGGTGGGCGCGGGCATGAAGATTTCGGCGCTTTCGTTGGCGCTGCTGCCGCTGACGTTCGGCTACGCCATCTTCCGCTACCGCTTGATGGACGTGGACCTTATATTTAAGCGCGGCGTGGTGTATACGCTGGCTGCCGCTACAGTGGTGGGCTTGTATTTCGGCATGGTTGCCGGCGTCGCTGAGCTGGTGCACATGCGGCAACCCAGCAGCGGCCCGGTGGGACTCATCCTTGCAGTCGTCGTAACGGCGCTGTTGTTCGATCCCGTCCGCAAATGGATTCAGGACCGGATCGACCAGTTCTTTTACCGGACGCGCTACGACTATCGCCGCACGCTGCTAGAATTCGGCCGTGAGCTCAGCTCCGAAACCAATCTAAATGCGATGCTCTCTTCGCTGATGGACCGCCTGTCGCGAACTTTGGCCGTGGATCGCATAGCAATATTCCTGGCTGGGGAAGAGGCAGGGAGATTTTTGCTGACCAAGTCCTCCGGTCTGTCTGCCCCCGGTGATCTCGACCTATCCTTCCTGGAAGCTCCCCGGCCTCAGCCCGCCGGCCATCTGTTCTTCGAGAACACTCACCAGGTCCCGCGTGAAAATCCCGGTGCGCAGCGAACCATCGCCCGCCTGGACTTGAATTACTACATCCCTTGCCACGCACAGCAGAAAACCGTCGCGGTCCTCGGCCTCGGCAAAACCGTGCAGGGAGATTTTCTCTCCAGCGAGGACATCGAGTTGCTGGAAACCCTCGGCGGCTATCTCGGAATCGCCATCCAGAACGGCAAGCTCTATGCCTCGTTGCAGCAAAAGGCTGCGGAATACGAGCGCCTGAAAGATTTCAACGAGAATATCGTCGAATCGATCAACGTAGGGGTAATGGCGCTCGATATGCAGGATCGCATCGAGAGCTGGAACGCGCAGATGGAAGTGATGTACGCGCTGCCGCGCTGGCAGGCGCTGACCCAGCCGTTGAAAACAGTTTTCCCGGCGGAGTTCGTCGACGAGTTCAACCGGATCCGGCAGGAGGCGGGCATTCGCAATCTGTACAAGTTTCGTCTGAGAACGCCGGCCGGCGAAGTGCGAACAGTAAATGTCGCTCTCGCCCCTCTCGTCACGCGCAAGTTCGAGGTCATCGGCCGGTTGCTTATCGTGGACGATATCACCGACCGGGTTGAGCTTGAAGCTCAGCTTTCGCAGGCCGACAAGCTTTCTTCCATCGGCTTGCTCGCCGCCGGTGTAGCTCACGAGGTCAATACGCCACTCGCGGTCATCTCCTCCTACACGCAAATGCTTTCCAAGCAACTGCAGGGCGATCCGCAAAAATCCGGCCTGCTGGAGAAGATCACGCGGCAGACTTTCCGCGCCTCTGAAATCGTGAACAATCTCCTGAACTTCTCACGCACCAGCGGCACCGAGATCGCCGACGTAGACGTGAACAAAGTGATCGCCGACACGCTCGCGCTGCTCGAACATCAGTTCAAGGTTTCGAAGGTGGAAGTGGAAAACGCGCTCGCGCCCAAGCTCCAGCCGATTCAGGGCAATGCCGGCAGATTGCAACAGGTATTTCTAAACCTGTTTCTCAATGCCAAAGATGCGATGCCGGGCGGCGGCAAGCTGCGCGTCGCGACGAGCAATGGGGAGAGCGTATGTGTCTCCGTGTCCGATACTGGATCCGGCATTGCCCCAGAACACATTCAGCGCATTTATGATCCGTTTTTTACCACCAAGGTTTCCCCGCGCGAGGGTCAGGCGCGTGGAACCGGCCTTGGCCTTTCGGTGACCTACGGCATCATTCAGGAACATGCGGGCAAGATTCGGGTGGAAAGCCATCCCGGTGCGGGCACGACTTTTACATTGGATTTCCCACTGAGCAGGAAAGCGATTCCTGCCTAACGCGGGAGCTTGCGATGTAAGGCATTTAATGAGGTCCAGGGTGGAACATGTCTGAAGCGGCAATCATTCCGAGGGCGGGATTGAACGGCAATACGGGAATGGCCGGCGCGGTCCTTATTATCGACGATGAAGCCGAGATTCGGGAATCTCTACAAACCCTGCTGGAATTGGAAGGCTTCGCTGTGGAGACCGCAGTCAGCGGGGAAGCGGGCCTGCAACGCATCGGCGAACATCCCTTCGACCTCGTCCTGCTCGATCTCACTTTGCCCGGACGCAACGGCATGGAAGTCCTTTCCGAGATTCGCGCTCACGAAACCAGCCTGCCCGTGATCATGATTACCGCGTCTGGCACGGTGGAGAATGCGGTACGCGCCATGCAGGGCGGCGCTGTGAATTTCGTCCAAAAACCCTGGGACAACGAGAAGTTGCTCGCCGACGTTCGCGCCGCAGTGGGATGGCGCCGCGCGGAAGAAGAAAATGTCCAACTCAAGCGCGCCCTCAAAGAACGCTACAACTTTGAAAACATCGTCGGCAAAAGCGAGCCGATGCTCAAGATTTTCGACCTGGTAGCCCAGGTTGCCAACAGCCGCTCTACCGTGCTTTTACAGGGTGAGAGCGGTACGGGCAAGGAAATCATCGCCAAAGCTTTGCATCTGAATTCTCCGCGTCGCGACCGGCCCTTCGTTCCCGTGAATACCGGCTCCATGCCGACCGATTTGCTCGAATCCACATTGTTCGGGCACGTAAAAGGCGCGTTCACCAGCGCCATCGCCTCCAAGAAAGGTTTGTTCGAAATTGCCGATCGGGGCACGCTGTTTCTCGACGAAATCGCTACGATGAGCCTCGAGACGCAAGCGAAAATTCTGCGCGTGCTGCAAGACCGCCGCTTTATGCACCTCGGCGGGATCCAGGAAATTCAGGTCGACGTCCGCATCATCGCCGCCACCAACATCGATTTGCGCCAATTAGTTCGCGAAGGCCGCTTCCGCGAGGATTTGTTCTACCGCCTGAACGTGATCACCATCGAACTTCCGCCGCTACGCCAGCGCAGGGAAGACATTCCGTTGCTGGTCCAGTTCTTCCTAAAAAAGTATGCCGAAGAAAATGATCGTCCGGTTCGGCGCATCACACCGGAAGCTTTGCGTCCTCTCATGTCCTACGCATGGCAGGGCAACGTTCGCGAATTGGAAAATGTGATCGAACGCGCCGTCGTACTCTCTTCCGGAACTGACATCACGGTCGACCTGCTGCCCGACAATCTGCTGGGTCGCGGCTCATCGTTAATGCTGAATGATCCTCCCACCGACGCATCGCTGTTTGAAATTGTCGAAGACGTCGAAAAGCGGATCATCAGCGACATGCTGGAAAAGTGCAATTGGAATCAGACGGAAGCCGCGGAGCGGTTTAAGGTCCCGCTCTCCACGCTGAATCAGAAAATCCGCCGCCTGAACATTGAGATCAAGAAAAAGACGCGGGGATAAACGGCTGGAATATACGCTCTCTTCGGTCGCTGCCTGTCGGGGTAAGTTCTCTGCTATAGTTCCGAAAAGCGCTGTCGCGTCGTGCGCTTGCAGGCCCGCATGGAACTGACCTCGCCCACCGAACTCGCCAAAGAAAAAGTCCTGACTGTTCAGGATTACTTCATGTTTTGTCTGCAGGCCGTAGGAAATCTTTTCCGCAAGCCTTTATACGTCGCCGATATGGCGCTGCAGGCGGATACAATCGGTGTGGGATCCCTGCCGATCGTCGTGCTCACAGGTTTTTTCACCGGGGCCGTCCTGGCCCTGCAAACTTCGAATACGCTGGAGCGCTTCGGTTCCATCACGCTGGTTGGGCAGCTTGTTTCCACGTCGATGGTGCGGGAGTTGGGCCCGGTGTTAACCAGTCTGATGGTCGCCGGCCGCAATTCTTCCGGCATGGCCAGCGAGTTAGGGTCCATGGTCGTCACCGAGCAGATCGATGCCATGCGGGCGCTCGGCACCGACCCCATGAAGAAGCTGGTTACGCCGCGCGTGGTCGCGACAGTTTTCATGCTATTTTTTCTGGCGATCATTTCCGATCTGGTGGGGCTGGTCGGAGGCTTGGCGATTTCGAAACTGCTGCTCGGCTTGGACGCGCGGCAATATTGGTCCAATGCCTGGCAGATTTTGGTATTCCAGGACATCTTTATGGGGCTGATCAAACCGGTAATCTTCGGCTTCATCATCGCGACCGTCGGCTGCTTCTATGGCATGAATGCCCGGGGTGGAACGCAGGGCGTAGGCCGCGCGACAACGCAGGCGATGGTGGCCGCGTCGGTGCTGATCCTGGCCGTGGATTTAATCGTGACTCGCCTGCTGATGGCGACTCTTTCCTATCGTTGATTCCATGTCTGCTCCCACGTCGCCACTAGATTCCGCTCGCGTATCTCCGGAGCACGATTCATCGTCCGTTATCGTGTTCGAGAATGTCGCAATGGCCTTCGGCGACAACGAAGTGCTCCGCGGAATTTCCTTCCATTTGCCGCGCGGCGAAACCAAAGCGATATTCGGCGTGGCTGGTTCCGGCAAGAGCCTGATCCTGAAATTGGCGCTGGGCCTAATCCGCCCAGATTCAGGCCGCATCATCGTGTTGGGCGAAGACGTTACCCAGATGCAGGAAAATCAACTTTTCGAATTGCGCGGCAAGATCGGGATGGTTTTTCAGGAAAGCGCGCTTTTCGATTCTCTCAGCGTGCGCGAAAATGTCGCCTTCCGCCTGATGGAAGAGCACGGCGTTTACGACGATGACATTGACCGCCGTGTGCGGGAAGTGCTGCGCTTCGTGGAACTGGAGCACACGCTCGATCTCGATCCCGGCGAGCTATCCGGGGGTATGCGGCGGCGCGTGGCGATTGCCCGTGCGCTGATCACGCACCCCGAACTTCTGCTTTACGACTCTCCCACCGGCGGCCTCGATCCTGTAACCTCGAATACCATCATCGAATTGATCGTGAAGCAGCGCGACGTTTATAAGACGAGCGCGTTGCTGGTAACACATCGTTTGCAGGATGCATTTACTATGGCATCGCATCAATTCGACCAAAAAGCCAATCGCATGGTCCATCTGCCGAAGGGGCAGCACTGCGATGTGCCCATGAGCTTCCTAATTTTGCGCGACGGCAAAGTCATTTTTGATGGCGGCGTCGAGCAACTGGTGCAAACTCAGGACGAATACATAAGAGAATACATTTCGTAGAAATTGAGCAGTTGGGTAATTCGCGAACTTGTGCTAAGTTCGGTGGAAACCCATTCACGCGGAGAGTGGGGGGCGGGATTCCCGAAAGGCGGTATCCCCATGTCGAAGGAACCCATCAGCCTCCGTTTCAGCTTTGCGCAAGCTGCCCAGGGATGGATCGCCGGTTTTGCCGACTATCCCGAGGGAGAAGAGAAATTCTACGAACTCAAATCGGGCATCGAGCCGATGCCACCAGACCTCGGCCTTCCCGGCAATGGTTTTCTGTTGTCCGGCAATAATCATTCTGACGACCTGTTCATGTTCCTGAAGCGCCGGCTCGGACCGGCCGAGGGTTTGGTTCCCCGCGCCGAGTACCGCTTCCGCTTTTTCCTGGAGTTCGCATCCGATGCCCCCACGGGCGGATTTGGCATCGGTGGCGCACCCGGCGAGTCCGTCTTCCTCAAGGCTGGCGCCTCCACGATAGAACCACGCGCCGTAAACAAGGACCGCTTTCTGCGCATGGATGTGGACAAGGGCAATCAGGCCCAAGGCGGCCCCGCCGCGTCCACAGCGGGAAACATCGCCAATGGCCGTCCGGCTGACGAGCCCTGGCGTTATGTGCTGTTGCGCAAGGAGCACGAACATCGCAGGGAGCACGGAGAGCCTTACATCATCCGTGCCGACGATGAAGGCACGCTGTGGCTCCTCATCGGGACAGACTCCGGTTTCGAAGGCCCCACGACGCTCTTCTATCGGGAATTCCGGGTGGAACTGTCTCCGGTGTGACAGTCGTAAAGAGCAGCAATCTGAAGTTTCTATCGCGCTGAGGCGTGGGGTGGAATTCTTTTGCCCGGCAACTCGTTATCGCAACGAGAGCTTTCAAAACGCTTGGTTACGGAATCGCCCAACTTCCCAATGACGTTCTTACTTCGTCATCTCTTTTTCCACGTCTTCTGCTTTCGATGGCAAGGCCGCGCTGAGCTTGATCAGCTTGCCATCGGCATCAACGTAGTAGTCGTCTTCGATGCGCACGCCGAGGGACTCTTCTGGAATATAAATTCCCGGCTCAATGGTGAATATCTGCCCCGGTCCCAGCGGGGCATTGCGATCGGTGGCATCGTGCACGTTCAGCCCCACAGGGTGCCCAAGGCCATGAATAAAATATTTCCCGAGGGGCTCGCCATGCAAATCTTTGCCGTGCGTGTTGATGTAATCGTAGGCCACCTTGTAGAGGGATTCAGGTTCATCTCGCCGCATATTCGACTTGCCTGACTTGAAAGCCGCTTCCGCCGCCTGTTGCGCGCCGAGAACGATATCGTAAATTTCCCGCTGACGCGCAGTGAAATGTCCACTAATAGGGAGCGTACGCGTGATATCGGATGCGTACATCGAATATTCGCCCGCTGCATCAATCACGACGACATCACCCGAGTTCATCACGTTCGAATCGTCCGAGTAATGCAGCACGGTCGAGTAATACCCCGAGCCTACGATGGGCGCATAAGCCGGCCGCTCGCAGCCTCGCTTTCCCCACTCATATTGCATCAGCGCCGAGATTTCGCGCTCCGTCACATTCGGCTTCACCGCTTTGAAAGCCGCGAAGTGCGCCGCCACCGAAGCATCGACTGCTTTGCGAATCAGCGCAACTTCTCCCGCATCCTTCACGGTGCGCAGCGACTCGATCATCGGCTTCACATCCTGAAAGATGAGAAACGAGTTGACGTCTTTCAGAAACACGAGCGGCTCAGCGCTCGCCGAAGTTGCATCGGACGAAGCCACGTCCGTATAAATCGCCGGATGCAAACCAGGAGGCGTGACCTTCATGACTTCTTCCGGCAACTTGGCCATGTCTTCGACACGATCGAAGCCGGTGATCTTTGGAGCCTCCGGATTTTCAGGACCGAGCTTGGGCCCAGTCCATTTTTCCTGAGTCAAGTTGCGAGCGGGAAGAAAAAGAATCTCAGTGTAAGGATGCCCATCTTTATCGGATGTGGCCGCAGCGGCGGGAGCTATCAGCAGCGCGGCACCCGGCTCCGTCAGCCCGGAAAGATAGTAAAAATTATCGTCCTGGCGAAATCCGTAAAGATCGTTCGGGCCTTCGCTTTCCATTGGTGCGAAGAGAACGACTACACTTCCAGCTTTCTTCGCCACGGCTTCGCGCCGCGCATGGTAGTCGGCATTCGGCTGTCGATCAATCCCGAATGTCAGAACGCACGCAACAAGAAGCACCAGCCCACAAGCAGAACAGCGCTTCCGCAAGCGCATCGGATACCCCTCCTTTGAACCGCGACCTCATCTACAAAATCTGTATAGGCTAGACTCCCACCGGAAACGGCTTCGTATGCGATTCCGCTCCCAGCGCCGCACCCGAGAAGCGTCCCTGCAACAGAGACATCAAACCCGTGTACCAATATCCCACCACAAAAAGCAGCAAGAAAGGGATCGTAACGAAATTCTCATTTTCAACCGCATAGATCACGGTGAGCGCAAAGTAAGTGCCAATCACCAGTTCCAACCACGGCACCCAGCCCAATCGCCTGCGGTATTTCGTCGCGCCGATTTTGTCTTTCTTCGACTCAACATGGTATTTGGGTGTGCGAGCGAAGGCGCTTTCTTTTCCGATCAGCGCTTCGATCACGGCTTTAGTATTCGTG
>Ga0208690_1000602_pt1 | contig 10296 bp, 7 predicted proteins | sample June2015DPH_16_1_2_FD_184712 | JGI IMG/M metagenome (GOLD analysis project Ga0208690, IMG submission 184712) | Peatland microbial communities from SPRUCE experiment site at the Marcell Experimental Forest, Minnesota, USA - June2015DPH_16_10... | ecosystem: Environmental > Terrestrial > Soil >...
TATGCGCAATTACTTAAGACGCTATGTTTAGCTCCTTCAGTGCCTCAGTAATCAGCTTCCTAGCTCTCGGCAAGAAACGTGAGTGAACCGAAGACGTTGGCTTCCCAGAGGCGCGGTGAACAGCATGTGCATGGCGGCTGCGAAGCCGTTTGTCGTGGATTACCGTTGTCAACTTGAGTGTCATCGGATAAAGCTGGGCTAGTCGTGTGCTCTTGAGCACTCCACCAATGTTGCCCAGTTGATAGGATCCGAGCCTTGAGTCGCGAGCGAAAAGCGCAAATAGAAGCTGGTCGATGAGCGCGTCAAGAACGTTGACAAAAGCTGTGGCGTTCGTGCGAGCACACCTTTCGCACTCAAGAGCCTGATCAGTGAACCACGGATAATCTTTTCCTAGGAACGATTGCCAACCGAGCCGGGGAATTTTGTCGCCCAACAACTTTCGAAGTGCATAGTCGACGCCACAAACGCGCCTTTTGGTCTTGAGCAACACCCTCGCGGCCCATGGATGAATATCGCGAAGACGAGGAGCAATTGGAAGCTTGAGAGCAGATACTCGACTGGCCGCAGCGAGCGCGACCTCGGCATTGCGGTCGCACACTGCTCTAGCCAAGACCTCAACCAGATCCCGCCTCGCGAATGAGTTGTCGCTGAGGGATCTCACGAATTCTGACCGAATCCACCAGTTAGTTTCCCGCAGCATCTTCGGTAGGGACGCCCGGCGGACCTCGCCCTGTCTCAGCAGCCACCGTCCAACGGCAATCTTAAGATCTCCAGGCAAGTCCTCGGAATTCCAGAGCGATTTCGCTAACTTGTTGAGCGCTTGCTCTTGTGAATGTGGCACTCGCCCGTCTATGGCGTCGAGCAAGGCTGCACGCACTGCAGGCGCGAGATCCACTCCTCGAATCCTAGTAGCAAACGCTTCGCCCGTTCGGTGCGGCAGCTTGTGGTACTTCCTGAAATACCTGACAATCGTATGGACGAGATCGGGACGATGATCCAGCGTGCGGACCAAGCGGCCATTGAGACGCGCGGAAGGCAGCGCATGGGACAGCCCGTACTTGAACCTCGTGTCATCGTGCACGCGCGACCGACGCGTCAGCTCCAGTATCCGGGGAATGAGCCTCTCTTGATCCGGCTTAGCTCCGCTGTTCCAATCCTCGGAAGGAGAGCTGATTGATTTCAGCTCAGCATCCAGGTCCCTAACCAGATGCACGTCGAGCTTGGAGGATTGAGGATAGAGACCTACACCTTTGCTTGTTTCGACGAGTTCTCTCAAAAGCAGCTCAAGTTCTTGTTCCGAGCGCCCAAACAATCTGATGTCGTCAACGTATCTGAGGTAACAAATCCAGGTACGTGGCTTGAAGTGGACATCAAAAAAGCGCAAGACCACTTCGGCAATAAGCCCCGAAGCCAGAGGGCCTTGGGGAATGCCGGTTCCCAAACCGATGCCATGGGCGTTTGCGGTCCACGCATTCAAGCATTCGCACAACGGGCTGCAAAAGCCGTCGTCAAGACCCAAGTCACCAAGAAAATGCTTGACCACCTGATGGCTTATCGTGTCGTAGCATGCGGCGAGATCGAATGTGGCTGTATACTCCAAGCCCGATGCAACGGCCGCATGCGCCGCTCCGATGTAAGTGCGCCGGCATTTGCGCCAGTCTCGATAGAAGGTACGGCTTGTTTTTCCTGCATACAAATGCCCAAAAGACTGCCTGAGGTATCCGGGTTGAGCGACCGCGTCGAACCGATCCGCGACGATGTTCGCAAATGCCTGGTAGACCACTTGATCCTGTGCCGACAGAACCGTGTACGTTCTTAAAGTACGGTCTCGCTTAGGCAGGTACACCTTGCGGGCGACAGAGGGCTCATAGATCCCTCGCTGAAGCTGATCCCGAATGTCGTCAAGTAGTACATCCGGACAGAGTGAGAAATCGGCGTATGACGGCCCGCAGAACTCTCGACAAAGTTGGTCCGGCGACGTTGAAATCCAACGCCAGGCCCGCCTGAGGTTTGGCAATTCGAAAACTTGCGCAAGTGTGTCCGAGGCCGTCATACAACATGATCAAGGTAGGAGAAACGATCTTGTCATTGGAAGTGAGCGAGCACGGCTACTTAGCTACACCCGCTCGTCCCCCCACAGTTCTCACACTTGTAGCAACTCCCGTTGCGCGTCATCAGCCCGCCGCACTCGGAACACAGCGGCGCATCGCTCACTTGCCCGAACGGCAGAGCCTGCTGCGGCTGCGGCTCCGTGGGACGCAGCACCGGAGCATCGCCTGCTTCCGTCACCGCGTAATCCGGGCCCAGGAACTTGATCCCCATCCACCGGAAAATGTAATCCATGATGGATTTCGCGTACGGAACCTGCTGATTGCCGGTCCAGCCGCTCGGCTCAAACCGCACGTGACTGAATTTGTCCACGAAGAATTTCAGCGGCACGCCATACTGCAGCGTAGCTGATACTGGTGGCGAAGCTATCCATCAATCCACTGATGGTGGAACCTTCCTTCGCCATCGAAATGAAAACTTCACCCGGCGTGCCGTCCTCATACATCCCAACAGTGATGTAACCTTCGTGGCCGCCGATCGAGAATTTGTGCGTCACCGATTGCCGTTCATCCGGCAGCTTGCGCCGGATCGGGCGATACACAACTTTCTCCACCGTAACCGGCGCACTTGGCGCCGCCACAACCGATTTCTTCTCGCCCTTCCCGGTCGAAGAACTCAGCGGCTGCGCGCGCTTCGATCCATCGCGATAAATCGCGACGGCCTTCAGACCCAGACGCCAGCTTTCCATATAGGCGTCCATGACCTCTTCCACGGTGCACTCTTCCGGCATGTTGATGGTTTTCGAAATCGCGCCGGAAATAAACGGCTGCACGGCGGCCATCATGCGCACATGGCCCATGTAATGGATGGATCGCTTTCCATTTTGCGGACGGAAACTGCAATCGAAAACGGCCAGGTCTTCGTCCTTCAACCCCGGCGCGCCTTCGATGGTCCCCGTGGAATCGATGTGGCTGACAATCAGCTCCACCTGCTCCGGGCTATAACCCAACTTGATCAATGCTTGCGGAACCGTGTTGTTGACAATCTTGATGATGCCGCCACCCACCAGTTTTTTGTACTTCACTAGCGCCAGATCAGGTTCAATCCCTGTCGTATCGCAATCCATCATGAAGCCGATGGTGCCAGTCGGCGCGAGCACGGTGGTCTGCGCGTTGCGGAAGCCGGCTTGCTCGCCCAGCTTGTAGGCATCGCTCCAACACTCGGCTGCGGCCAGGTACAAATCCTCAGGCACGCGCTTGCTATCGATGCCGCTCACCGCTTTGCCGTGCATCAGGATTACATCCAAGAACGATTCTTCGTTGGCTTCGTAACCCACGCAAGGGCCTATCGCTTCCGCGATCCGCGCGCTGGTCAAATACGCCTGCCCGCACATCACAGACGTGATCGCGCCCGCCAAATCGCGCCCTTCCGGACTGTCATAAGGAATGCCCATCGACATCAGCAGCGCGCCCAGGTTGGCGTAGCCGAGGCCTAGCGGCCGGTAATCGTGCGAATTCTTGGCTATCTTTTCCGTCGGATAACTTGCGCTATCCACGATGATCTCCTGCGCCATGATCACGGTGTCGCAGGCACGCCGGAAGGCTTCCACATCAAACTTGCCGTCCGGCCCGACAAACTTCATCAGGTTCAAGGACGCCAGGTTGCACGCCGAATCATCCAGGAACATGTATTCCGAGCAAGGATTCGACGCGTTGATGCGCGCCGTGGCCTTCGAAGTGTGCCAGCGATTGATGGTGGTGTCGTACTGCATTCCAGGATCACCACATTGGTGCGTCGCTTCCGCGATCTCGCGCAGCAGATCCTTGGCTGCGTAGCGCTTCACCGGCTGGCCGTTGGCCACCGAACGCGTCCACCAATCGCCGTTCGCGGCGACCGCTTCCATAAACTCGTCCGTCACGCGAACCGAGTTGTTCGCGTTCTGGAAGAAAATGGACCCGTACGCTTCACCATCGAGTGTAGAATCGTAACCGGCGTCAATCAGCGTATGCGCCTTCTTCTCTTCCTTGGCCTTGCACCAGATGAACGAATCCACGTCCGGATGGTCGATATTCAGGATCACCATCTTGGCCGCGCGCCGCGTCTTGCCGCCGGATTTGATGACGCCCGCGAAGGCGTCGAATCCCTTCATGAAACTAAGCGGACCGGAGGCACTGCCGCCTCCGGCCAACCCAGCATTCTCCTCGCGCAACGGCGAAAGATTGGTCCCGGTGCCCGATCCCCACTTGAACAGCATGCCTTCGGTTTTGGCCAGATCGAGAATGGATTCCAGCGAATCCCGCACCGAGTTGATGAAACACGCCGAGCACTGCGGGCGCGATTCGCCCTTCTTCAACTTCACAACTTTACCCTGTGCTTCGTCGTAATAGAATCCGTAGCCGCGCGCTTCGTCCACGCCCACGTTGAACCACACCGGCGAATTGAAGCAAGCCTTTTGGGTCAGCATCAGGTGCGCAAGCTCATTGCGGAAGTTGGTGGCGTCTTCGGGAGTCTTGAAATACCGGCCGGCGATGCCCCAATCGGCAATATTGTCAACTACCCGGTGCACCAACTGACGGACGCTGGTTTCCCGCTCGGGCGACCCCATGCGCCCATGGAAATATTTGCTGACAACAATATTGGTAGCCGTCTGCGACCAGTCGGCCGGCACTTCCACGTCATTCTGTTCAAATATGATGGCGCCTTTGTCGTTCCCAATGGCAGCGGTCCGCAGCTCCCACGCAATGTCATCGTAGGGGGTTCTCCCTGGTTCCAGCTTCTGGGTGAAGTACTTCGGGAAGCTGACTCCGGTGCGCTGGGCCAACGGGAGAGGCTTCTTGGTGGTTTTGTTTTCCAAGTCTACGATTTTACCGCTGCTAAGAGCGACGCTGGGGTGTGCCATGTGTTTCTCCTGTGTGAACTGTAATCGAGCTTGCCGTCTATTACGCCGCTTAGAGTGCCGTTAATCTTATTGTCACAAACCAAGCCAGTTTTTGCGGCTGTCTGTAATCATGCCCCAATATATAGTGGGGCGTCAAGGATTATATCTATATACGGTGCAGCATGTTGCAGCGGTTCGGCTGCCAAGCCCCAGGATGCTACATTATTACAGAGGAAGGCGACGCCAGCGGGGTCGCGGATGACAACGTGTTCACGCGTGTCCGCCAGAAGCTCAACCTGCCACCAGCAACAGTCACTGAGTCAGCATCGGTCTAGAACGCCGCACCCCACCGTTTTGTTGTTGGAGTGAGCCATCGCCTGGCAGTTGCTAACGCTGCTCGTCGAGCCCGTCGATTCTTCCGATATGGAAGCACGTGCGTTGTTTCAACGCGTGCTAAATCCGCGAGAGAAGCTGTATGGATCGGCGAGCCTCCGTGCGCCACGGGGCGACGGCTCGGCGCGGTCGCCATCGGGCTGTTATTCGTGTTCACGGTTGCACTCTTTTTCTGGACCGCCCCGCTACCGGCCCACCTGGGATTCCGGCGTACGGCCGGGCTCTTTTTCGGGGTGGCGTTGTATTGTACGATTCCGTTTTCCCTGATTCGTTTTGGTTTGCGTGGAGACCGGACCAAGGCATACGCTCTCACCGATCAACGGCTACTGATAATGGTGGGTCTGCGGCGCGAAGACCTGCGGATGGTCGCATTGAAAGCGCTCGCGCCGGTCGAGATAATGCGTCAGCCGAAACACGACAAGATGGTTCAGTTCAGCCTGACGGGTACGGGGTTACTGCGTTATGCGCAGCCGATCTGGAGATGCCTCGATAGCGGGCAAGTGGACAAGCGGAGCGATTCGAGTTGGTACGTAGACGATCCGGACGCCGCTCGGAAGCTGATCAAAGACGCGCGAATTGCCGCAACGGTAACGGTCTAGTCAGCCACCAGCGACCAGCCCGCTAGAATAGCAACGTGCTCCACGTTCTCGTTTACTCCGACTCCCTGACTTGGGGAATCATCCCGAACACCCGTCGACGGCTGCCATTCGAAGAACGCTGGCCCGGCATTCTTGAAAAGAAACTGAACGATCTTGGCCAGCCTGTCCGAATCGTGGAAGACTGCTTGAACGGACGCCGCACCGTCTGGGAAGACCCATTCAAACCGGGACGCAATGGAATTGAGGGCCTGGCGCAACGCATCGAGGCGCAATCACCGCTCGCACTGGTGATCCTGATGCTGGGAACGAATGATTTTCAGTTTTGCCATCCCTACAACAATGCCTGGTCGGCAGGTCAAGGCGTGACCACCCTAATTAGCGAGATTCGCAATGCGCCCATGGAGCCAGGAATGCCGATCCCGCCCATTCTGCTGGTCTCGCCGCCGCCAATCTCAAACCCTCAGGGACCAGTAGCCGCCAAATTTCTCGGAGCAGAAAAGAGATGCACAGGCTTGGCTGAAGTTTATCGCCAGGTCAGCGCCGACCTAGCTTGCCATTTCTTCGATGCTGCGAGCGTGACGCCTTCGAGCCGTGTGGACGGGATACATCTGGATGCTGATCAGCACCTTTTGTTAGGACGAGCTTTAGCGGACGCCGTCGCTCCCATTTTGCCGGCCGCCTGATGACCCAGCCCGGAGAACATCCGCGTCCGCTTGAGGCCTTCTGGCGCGCGCTCACTCATTTCGACCGGAAGCAGATCAATCTATGGATGGGCTTTCGCAACGCCCTCGGCATCACGTTGCCTCTGGCTGTCGCGGTGGAGCTTGGCAATCCAGGCAGCGGACTGGTGGCCGCCACCGGCGCGCTGAACGTGGCGGCTGCCGACGGCGAGGATTCTTATCGCGAACGGGGCGCGCGCATGCTGGCTTCGAGCGTAATCGGCGCGGCTGCCGTATTAATCGGAGCTCTGTCGGGCAGGAACGATCTCATCGCGGCTATCGTAGGCGTGGGATGGGCATTTGCAGCCGGATTAGTGGTTTGCCTCGGGACGGCCGCTGCCGATATCGGCATGATCAGCCTCGTAGTTTTTATCATCTACAGCAAGCAGTCAATGACTCCGGAACATGCGGCATTGGCCGGGTTGATCGCTCTCGCGTCCGGCCTGCTGCAAACCGGGCTCTCCATCGCACTCTGGCCTTTCCGCGGCCACCAGCCGGAGCGGCGCGTGATAGGCGATTTCTACCTCGAGCTGGCACGCGTGGCCACGCTTCCGCCGGATCCCTACGGCGCGCCACCGGCCAGTCTACAGAGTACGCGAGCCCAAGAAGCGCTTTCCTCCTTATCGAATGATCACCGCGTGGAAGCCGAGCTCCTTTTCGCGCTGGTCAGCCAAGCCGAACGCATCCGGCTTTCCCTGTTCGCCTTAGGGCGAGCCTTGGCTCGCGCGCGTCGCGAGGAAGGCGGAGAACACGCGGCCGCCATAATTGAGCCGTTTCTGGAACGCGCTACGAACCTGCTCTCCGCGGTGGGCGGGTCGCTGAAGGGCGAACCGCTCTCTGACGCCTCCTACGCGTTGCTCAAGGAACTGAAGGATCCCACGGTTGCCCTTCGCATAGCCGAAGAACGCTCGGAACAACTGGCCATCCATCCGCATCTTTCCGAAGCCCGGATTCAGATGGACGCGCTGGCCGGCCAGCTCAGGGCCATGCTGGAACTTGCCAGGAGTACCACTCCAACCGGCGAGGACGCATTCGCAGTCCGGGAGGCGCGCACGCCCTGGAATCTGCGGCTCAGTGGTTGGGTGGCAACTTTGCGGGCAAACCTGTCGCTCGATTCTTCCGCCTGCCATCACGCGATTCGCCTGGCCATCTGCATCGCTATCGGCGACCTCATCGCGCGCTCATTTTCTCTGCCTCGATCGTACTGGCTGAACATGACTGTGGCGCTGGTGCTGAAGCCCGACTTCGGCAGCACCTTCAGCCGCGGCGTTCTCCGGCTCATCGGCACCTACGCCGGATTGATGCTGGCGACGGTGTTGTTCCATTTCACCTTGCCCCCGGCTGCGACGCATGTTGTATGGATCGGCATCCTGGCATTCATCATGCGCTCCACAGGACGCGCGAATTATGGCCTGCTGGTTGCGGTCCTCAGCGCGCTGATTGTTTTTCTGTTCTCTCTGAATGGCGTGGCGCCTCATGATGTAATCGCCAGCCGCGCGTTGAACACCACCATCGGCGGAACGCTGGCGCTCGCTATTTACTGGATCTGGCCCACTCGTGAGCGAACCCAGGCGCCTCAAGCCATGGCCAGCATGCTGGACTCATACCGCCTTTATTTCCAGGCTGTCGCGCGTGCCTATATCGACGGACGCGCAGCCGACCCGCATCAGCTCGACCGGCTTCGTGTCAACGGGCGACTGGCGCGCTCCAACCTCGAGACGTCCGTGGACCGCTTGAGCGCCGAGCCCTTCGCCGACCCGGCTCAATTGCGCGTGGTCAACGCCGCGTTGGCCAGTTCCCACCGCTTCATCCATGCCGCCATGGCGCTCGAAGCTGGATTGACATCAGGTGTCCCAGCGCCCTCGGGCGCTGCATTTCAAACCTTCGCGCACGATTTGGAACTGACGCTTTATTTGCTGGCGGCGCGCCTCCGCGGATCGCCGGTTCGGCCCGAGAGCCTGCTGGATCTACGCGAAGACCACAATCGCTTGGCCGGCGCCGATACAGCGCTGCTGATAGAAACCGACCGCATGGTCAACAGCCTGAATACGTTCGCAGAACAGCTCTTTCGCTGGACCGCCAGCCCGTCCAGCGGGGCTCGACCGTAAGAAAGTTCCCAGGGGCCTGCTGGCCCACCAAAGGTCATGAAGACTGTCCGTGGCGCACGCACTCCTGCGTGCTGCGCCGAGACTCGTCTCGGCGTCGGCTTGACATCGACATGAGTGTCGATGCAGCACGCAAGAGTGCGTGCGCCACAAGGCCCATCCCACCCCTTGACATTCTACCGGAGCAGGAGTATCATTCCACTAGAATGTCTACCCGGGAAGATCGCGACAAGCTGGAACTGCTGCAAGGCACCCTCGACATGCTCATTTTACGGACCCTCCTGTTCGGCCCGGCGCACGGCCACGCCATTGCGCACGCTATTGAGCGCGGCTCGGACGATGTCCTGCAAATCGAGCACGGGTCCTTATACCCGGCCTTGCATCGGTTAGTGAGGAAGCGCTTCATTGCGGCCAAGGACGGGCTTTCTGAGAACAACCGCAAAGCGAAATACTATAGCCTGACCCCGAAAGGGCGCGCGCATCTAACTGCCGAAAACTCCAAGTGGGAACGTCTGGCCCAGGCCATCGCGCGCATTATGCGGCCGTCCACGGAAGAGGGCCAGCTATGAAACTCTGGCGCCGCCGCGAAGAGAGCTTGGATGACGAGATCCACGATTACGTAAACCGCGAAACGCAACTTAACATGGATGCCGGAATGCTCCCAGAAGAAGCCCGTTTCGCCGCGCAACGCAAGCTGGGCAGCTCGTCGCTGGTAAAAGAAGACACGCGCGAAGCGTGGGGCTGGGGCTGGCTGGAGCGGCTGTGGCAAGACCTGCGCTATGGCTGGCGGATGCTGTTCAAGAATCCGGGCTTCACGCTGGTGGCCGTGATTTCGCTCGCCATCGGCATCGGCGCTAATTCCGCCATGTTCAGTTTGGCGGACGCGTTGATTCTGCGGCCGCTGCCTGTCGCGCGTCCAGGTGAAGTGGTAACGGTGGGTTTCAATGCTTCCGTGAGCGGGTTCGGTTCCATCGTGGCGTCCTATCGCGACTATCTCGATTTCCGAAATACCGCGAAGAGCTTCGACGGCCTGGTGGCGTTCACCAATTACTCGTTCGGGTTCAGCAAGGGGCCGGACGCCGTCTCGCAAATGAAGATGGGTATGCTGGTGACCGGCAATTTCTTCCGCGTCCTCGGCGTGGAACCTGAGCAAGGGCGCGCGTTCCGCGATGACGAGGACCAGGTTCCCGGACGAGACGCAGTGGTGATTCTGGGCCACGATTTGTGGGAAAAGGATTTCGCCTCGGACCCTTCCATCCTGGGCCGCAAAGTCCAGCTGAGCGGCATTGAGTTCACCGTGATTGGCGTGGCGCCCGCTCGCTTTACAGGCATGGATTTATATTTCCGGCCGTCGTTCTTTGTGCCCGTGGCCATGTGGCCGAGGTTTGTGACCAATCCCAAAGACCGGCCACTCGAAGCGCGCGATTATCGCGCACTCGGCATCAAGGGACGTTTGAAGCCCGGAGTCACGGTGGGCCAGGCCCAGGCCGAGATGACAGGAATCGCCAAAGCGCTGGAGCAGGCCTATCCGGACACCAACAAGAATCGTATCG
>Ga0208690_1000608_pt1 | contig 10234 bp, 5 predicted proteins | sample June2015DPH_16_1_2_FD_184712 | JGI IMG/M metagenome (GOLD analysis project Ga0208690, IMG submission 184712) | Peatland microbial communities from SPRUCE experiment site at the Marcell Experimental Forest, Minnesota, USA - June2015DPH_16_10... | ecosystem: Environmental > Terrestrial > Soil >...
CTATCACTGCCGGGCTGATGTATTTCTCCGAGCCCATCATTCGAGTTCTCTTTCAACAAGGCGCATTCACAGAAACAGCCGCGCACCTGGTCTCGATGGTCCAGAGAGCCTCGTTGTTGCAACTCCCCATCGCTGTTTTGTTAGCCCTTGAAATCCGATTGACATCCGCGCTCAAAGCGAATCACCTGTTGTATCGCGTGGCGGCGCTGAGTCTGGCGCTTACTTTAATTCTGGACTACGCGTTCATGCGATGGTGGGGAGTAGTCGGCATCGCTTTGGCCGGCTTTGCGATCCGGCTTGTTTCCAGTTTGTACCTTTCTTGTAAAATCTCCCTTGCGCGCGCCTAGACCGCTAGCTTTCAGACGTCCGATGACGTAATCTTACAACGAATGAACGAGAAAAGTATTCTGGAAATGGTGCTTCCCGATCCCGTGCTTTCGGCGTTCGAGCTGCCGTTGCGCGCCAGGTTTTACCCTTTCGGATTCCCGCTCGACTTGGCAACCAATTCGGCTCACGTGATCCAAGCCGCCGAAGAAGGTTGGGGGAGATTCGTTCAGCAGTTCGACGAAGCGCCCGCGCGAATGGATTTGGGTGTGGCTCCAAGCAGCAGCACTCAGTTACCGCCGCAATCCATCTTCCGCTCGCGCGAGCATCTGTTGTTTTTCGTTGCCGACGCAGAGAACTTCATGGTCTGCGATTTCAAACAGAATTTCGGTTTCGGCTGGACGACGGAGCTCGTAGCGGCCGATCATGGGCAGATCCGTTACCGTTTTCTTACCGCGGCGGGGCTGACCCTGATCGAGCAACAGTACGGCGCATCGCTCCACTGCGGTCTTGTCGTCCGTAACGGCTGCGGCGTGGCGCTGATGGGCGATTCGTTCGCCGGCAAGAGCACGCTCAGCTATGCCTGTGCGCGCGCCGGTTGGACCTTCGTCTCGGACGACGGGGTTTTACTGGTGCGCAACCGCGCGGACCGATACGCGATGGGCGATCCGTATGCCATTCGTCTACGCGACGATGCCGGCCGGCTTTTTCCGGAACTGCAGGATCGCTTGCCATTCAAGCGGCCCAACGGCAAGATCGGCCTCGAAATATTCACGAGCGAGCTCCCTATCCAAAGCACTCCGGGCTGCTCCATCGATCATCTGGTTTTCCTCAATCGGAATGAACCCGGCCCCTCCCGCATCCGTCGGTACCCCAAGGACGAAGCACTGGAGTGGTGCCAACGCTACGTGACATTTGGTACACAGGAAGTACGTGAGGCGCAATTCCGATGTTATGAACGCTTGCTGAGCGCTGGTATCTGGGAGATGCGCTACAGCGATCTCGACGACGCTATCGGCTGTCTAGAGCGGCTGGTGGATTCCGACCGAGGTTAAATCCGGAGGTTAGATACCAATGACAATATCCGCCCTAAAAACACGGGACCGGTCTTGCCGGTTTATCCTGTTCCTGGCCGCCCTCGTATTCCTTGCGCTCCTTTTAGTGCTCGCGGTTCCCATCGAAGCTCAGGTTTCGTCGGGAAGCGTTTTGGGCGATGTGCGCGATGAAAAAGGCGCGGTCGTCGCAGGCGTCGCAATCCAGGCCACCAACAATGCCACCGGCTTCTCGAGAACCGCGACCTCCAACGAATACGGCAGTTACAGAATTGACGATCTTCTTCCCGGGGCGTACACGGTCACCGCGCAGCACGATGGGTTTCAAGGTGTGACCGTGTCGCCTCTTTTTGTTGAAGTGAACAAGAAGTCCCATCTCGATTTCGATCTGCATCTCGGATCCAGCCACGAATCCATCACCGTCACCGCGCACGTTTCCGCGCTCCAAACCGACGATGCGTCCGAAGGCTACTTGCTGGGCTCGGAGTTTTTTGAAGCGCTGCCGCTGCTGGGACGCAACATCATCACGCTGGTAACCATCGGGCCGGGCGCCATTCCTCGCCAGCTCGGGGGATTCACGCACGATATCAATAACGATCAACAAGGCAACCGCGGCGCCGTCGCCTTCAACGCGCCCGTCAACGGTGCGCGATCCGACGAAAACAGCTACGTCGTCGACGGCGGTTACGATACCGACCAAAACATCCGCGCCATTTCCGTCATCCCATTAATGGAAACAGTGGAGGAATTCCGAATCCAGAGTTCGCTGGCGGGGGCCGAGTTCGCGCAGTCGGGCGGTGCCGTTATCGATATTGCAACCAAGTCCGGCAGCTCGAAGTTTCATGGCAACGCGTTCGAGTTTATCCGCAATGAGGCAACCGACGCGCGTGGATTTTTCGAAGTTCCCGGATTGCCACGCGGCGTTTTCCGCCAAAATCAATACGGAGCGACCGTGGGGGGCCCGGTCACTCCTTCTACATTTTTCTTCGTGTCCTATGAGGGACTGCGAAACCGCTCGGCCGAAGCCACGCAACATCTGGTGCCGGACGCGGCCGTGCGCGGCGGCGATTTCTCCGGCGGCCAGCAAATCTTCGACCCCTTGTCGCTCACCTCAGCCGGCACCCGCGTGCCGTTTGCAAACAACGTGATTCCTTTGAGCCGCATCGACCCAAGCACCGCGAAATATCTCGCGCTTTATGAGCCGCTCCCGAACTACCCACTGGCAAATGGTTTCGACTACGTGGATGCCACACCCAATCGCGATCATTCCGACAACGGCTCCATGCGGCTGGACAGGGCCTGGGGATCGCGCAACCGGTTCTTCGTCCGCTACACCATCAACGACGAGCGCGCGGATCTGGCTGGATCGTTCCCCGCGCTACCCACCGTCGAGACGACGCGGGCCCAGCAGGCCGTCATCGGACACACATACGCCGGTACTTCGTGGGTAAGCGAAACTCACTTCTCATTTATGCGGCTGCGTGTTTTCGATCTGCCCGAGAGCGCTTTTGGCGCCAACGTACTCTCTAACCTGGGAATCACCGGCCTTACCACCAATCCGTTCAGCTACGGCCTGCCCGCCCTGACCGTTTCCGATTACGAAACGGTGCAGGATTCCGACAATCTGCCGCAAACCCAGCGCGACAACACCTGGTATTTCTCGAACGGCATTTCGCGAACCACCGGGCGCCATACCTGGAAAGCCGGATTTCAGTTCACGCATTTCACCATGGCGTATCTGCAAAGCCTATTCGTCCGCGGAAATTTCATATTTAGCGGCACTTACACTAACGACCCGAATAATCCCAACACTACCGGCGATGCAATGGCCGATTTTCTGCTGGGCTATCCGTCCCAAACCCAGCGCGCCGTCGGCAATGCGCAGGCCTATCTGCGCCACGATAACTACGCCGGCTATATTCAGGACGACTGGCGCCTCACGCCCCGCATCACCATTTCCGCCGGTCTTCGCTACGAATATTTCACGCCGTTTACAGAGGATCGCGGCAATCTATTGAACCTGGATTATTCCACGCTGCCCTCGGCGCCCGTTCTCAAACCGGTTACCAGCGGCCTCGATCCTCAGCGCAAGAATTTTGCTCCGCGCCTTGGACTAGCCGCGCAGCTTCCCCATTTATTGGGATCGTCGAAAGATACCGTGTTCCGCGCCGGTTACGGCATCTACTACAGCCCCGAGCAAGCCATCGAAACTTACAATCTTGTGCGCAATGGCGTGAGCAATGAGCTCAATGAGCCAGGCGGGCTTATGCCGGTGCTCACTTTCCAAAACGGTTTTCCGCAAACCAGCTCCACTGGCTTTCCCAGTTACTACGGCGTGGATCAACACGCTCCCATGCCCTACGTTCAGCAATGGGCTGCCAGCATCCAACACGAACTTCCCGGCGCCACACTGTTCGAAGTCGGCTACGTTGGAACCAAGGGAACCGATCTCGGCCTTTTCCGCCGCTTCAACACGCCCGCGCACGTCGAGATTGGTCAGGATCTGCCTCCGCGCCCCGGGAATTTGCAATCCTTGCGGACCTTTCCCGAGCTTGGGACCATCTTCCAGGATCAGCACATCGCCAACTCCATTTATCATTCCTTGCAGATCAAGGCGGAGAAGCGTTTCACGAATCGCCTCTCTTTCATAGCCAGTTTTGTCTTTGCCAAGTCCATTGACGATGCCGACGGCATTGTCCCCGGCTCCTACGAAAGTTTCGGCGCGCAGGATGAGCGCAATTTACGCCTCGAGCGCGGCCTTTCATTTTTCGATGTGCGGCGCAGATTGGCCGGAGGCTACGTCTATTCCATTCCAACCGCGCCAATTTGGCGCCCCGTGCTCGGCAACTGGCAGCTCAGCGGCAATCTCACTTTCCAGGACGGAACGCCGCTCAACCCGGTTTACTACTCGACAGATTACGCCAACTCCGGCACGCCCAACCGTCCGAACGTGGTTCCCGGCGTGAGCGTGAACCTTCCGGCCGGCCAGCGCAGTGTCGATGAGTTCTTCAACGTAAATGCGTTCTCCCCTCCCGCGCCCTACACTTTCGGGGATGCAGGCCGCGACATCCTGCCAGGCCCCGGCAACGCCGTCGTGGATGGCGCGTTGCACCGTCGATTCGTAATCCGGGAGGGCAAGACCATCGAGTTCCGGGCGGAAACGTTCAACGCCCTGAATCATCCCAACATCGGGATCCCCATTCCCTATCCGGATTCCGGTCCGTTTTTCGGCCGGGCTGTTTCCGCCGGCGACCCACGCCGCATGCAATTTGCTTTAAGATTCGATTTCTGACCCTTTTCAACTCACTCGTTCCTCCCTACGTCAGCGCAATTCTCGAAGCGTTGCGTTTTTCATCGCCCAACTTTGGGCCGCTCCGGGAACTCAGCGAAAAGGATTGGAAGAAGGCTCTCCACTTCTGCGATCGCACGCAATTGACCCTTTGCCTCGGCTTGACTTGCCGCGAGCATTTGCCCGAGTGGGTTCGCGCGCGCATCGATGGCAATCTAGCCAGCACCGCGGCGCGCTGGGAGCTTACCAAAGCGGCGTATCGGGAAGTCGCTTCCGCTTTTGACCCGGCCGGGCTCGAGTTTCTCGTATTGAAGGGATTCACTCATTACCCGCGTTTCGTGAGCAACCCGCGATTCCGTCCCCAAGGCGATCTCGATCTGCTTCTCACTCCCGAAAATGTTACGCAGGCGTCCGATCTTGCGGCGGGGCTAGGCTATCAGCCCATTGCCGAGCGTTCCAATCCCATCGATCACCTGCCGATGATGGTCCGCAGAACCGGTTGGCAATGGCGAGGCGATTACTTTGACCCCGAAAGCCCCGTGTCGCTCGAGCTCCATTTCCGGCTGTGGGATGAATCCACCGAACGATTCCAGCCCTCTGGTTTGGATGAATTCTGGCAGCGCCGCCAAGGGCGAGAACTCGATGACATCCGCTTCAGCGCGTTTCATCCCGCCGATGAGCTAGGCTACGCTGCTCTGCATTTACTCCGGCACTTGCTGCGCGACGGCGTGCGTCCGTTCCACGTATACGAGCTGGCTTGGCATCTGCATCATTCAGCGGAAGACGATTCGTTCTGGTCCGACTGGTCTCAATTACACCATCCGTCATTGCGCCGGCTCGAAACTGTTTGCTTCTCCCTCGTGCAGAATTGGTTCGATTGCCGCGTGTCGGCCGTGGTTCAAGAAGAGATTCAGCAACTGCCGCCCGATCTTGCACGCTGGCTGGCCATGTACTCCGCTTCGCCGCTTACCACGCGCTTTCGTCCAAATAAGGACGAGCTGTGGCTGCACTGGGCGCTGCTGGATTCCCGTTCCGCGCGCTGGACCATTCTGCGCCGCCGCCTCCTGCCTGAGCAGTTGCCGAACGCCTTGGATGCCGTCCAGACATCTGACCAGCAGCTCACCTGGTCGCACAAAGTAGCCAGCTACTTTCGAATCGCGGCCTATTTTGCGTCGCGCGCATCGTATCATCTTCGCGCTTTGCCCGCCGTAGCTTTTAGCGCGATGCGCTGGTTTGGCCACGGCACCGGACTGGGACTCCAATTCTGGCGCTTCTTCTTCGCCGAGGCATTTTTCGACTTCGGCATGTTTATCTTTTTCTTCCTCTACAATCTCTACCTGTTGCAATTAGGATTTCACGAGGATTTTCTCGGCGTGGTGACCGGCGTGATGACAGCCGGGAATATCGTTGGATCGCTCGTCACTGTTGTCGCCATGCAGCGCTTCGGAATACGGCGTACGCTGCTGGTGTCCTTCACCGTCACAGCCGCGCTCGCGGCTATGCGCGCTTATGTAACCTACCCACCGGCTCTCATCGGATTGGCGGCAATCGCGGGCATCGCCTCGTCGGCGTGGGCTGTGGCCTATTCGCCCGCCATCACGCATCTCACTACGGCAAAGAGCCGCCCATTCGGATTCAGCCTGATCTGTTCCGCTGGAATATCCATCGGAATCCTGGGAGGGCTTGCCGCTGGACGCCTGCCCGGCTGGATCGCGCATTCGCACCTCGCGCCGGCGGGTCTCGAATCCTACCGCTTGTCTCTTTTTGCAAGTTGCGCCTTCATCTTACTGGCACTCATTCCGCTCTCCGGCGTGAAATTCGGCGATTCCCAGCCGAGCGAACGAAAGCTGCACCGCCCCAGCCCGTTGCTGCTGCGCTTTCTGATCGCCATGGCCGCGTGGAACCTGGGCACCGGAGCGCTGAATCCGTTTTTCAATGTGTTTTTCGCGCAGCGCATTCATATGCCGGTCCAGCAAATCGGCTACGTTTATGCCGCCTCGCAAATCGCGCAAGTTAGCGCGATTCTTCTATCGCCGTTGGTGTTCCGTAAGTTCGGCCTCACGCGCGGCATCGCGGGGATGCAGTTGGCAACGGCCTTCGCCCTGCTGGGTTTGGCCGCAACCGGTGGCCCAATCTGGGGCGCCACCGGATACTGCGCGTACATGATGTCTCAATACATGAGCGAGCCAGGCCAGTTCACGCTGCTGATGGAATCCGTGCGCGCGCCGGAGCGCAACAGTGCTTCCGCCCTCAATTTTCTGGTCCAGTTCGCGGGGCAAGCCATCGCGGCCGCAGGAGCGGGTTGGTTGTTGGCGCACTTCGGCTATCCTCCCGTGATGGTCCTAGCGGCCGTCATCTGCGTAATCGCAGCGATTCTGTTTCGCGTGCTGTTGGCCGACCCGAAACCAGAGACTCCATCACCGCCGTGACGTTTTTCCGGTAAGCCTCCACTGTGTACTTGCGCTCCCACGCCCGCCGCGCATTCAGCGCGACTTTCCGCAATGATTCACGGCCGCCGCGAAAGATCCCCCGCGTGCGCGCCGCTAACGCTTCAGCCGTTCTCTCCGGCACCAGAAATCCGGTCTCACCATCGACAATCACTTCCGGAATCCCGCCCACCGGAAAAGCGACCACCGGAACTCCCGCCGAAAAAGCTTCCAGCATAACTCGTGGCATGCCCTCCATCTTGGATGCGATCACCAGCAGATCCAATTTAGCCAGCACCTTTCCGACGTCGTCGCGCCATCCGAGCAAATCCACCGGCAAAAAGTCGGCATACTTCTCGACCATCAGGAAATAATTGCCTTGGGAAGACACCGGCGCCCCGCATAAAACGAATCGTGCGTCTTTGAACTCCGGCGCAAGTATGGCCGCGGCGCGCAGAAAATCGATCTGCCCCTTGTCAGGACTGATGGCGCCAATCATCCCAATTCGCCATCCAGCCGAGCGACGCTCGCCGAAACTCATATCGGGTGTGCCGTTCGCAATCACGCGCAAGTTGTCCTCCCGGACGTTGGGAGTCACAGCCCGAGCGCAAGCCACCACTGTGGCCTTCATTTTGCGGATGCTCCACCCGGCTAGCCAACCCTCCGGTCCCGCTGGAACACGGCTGTGCGCATGAAACAACACCGGCCTCTCACTGTTGTACGCCATCGCCGCGCCAGCCAGCAATCGCGGCCCATTGACGTAGAGCAGATCGAACTTCAGCTGACGCAATACGCTCACTTGCTGCAGCACGTCGCGCCTGAACCGCAGCATGTCCCCAATGCTCTTGCTGCCGGATCGATACGGCCCACAAGGAATCGGATGCACCTGGACATTGCGCTCGCGCAGCAACTTCACTAGCGGCCCATCGCCGGGCAGGGCAGCGGACGCACGCCATCCCCGCTCCTCGATCGCAGGCAGCAGATCCAGCAAACACTTCTGCGCCCCCCCAAGCTCGCTAAACTGATCCAGAAACAGAACGTCCACGTCTCGAGCCCCCAGCCCCGAGCCCCCAGTCCCCAGCCGCCAGCGCCAAAACGAACAGATACACCGGCAGCACGCGCCAGTACGTCAACAAATCGGCTGAAAACATCTGTACCACCTGCCCGGCCCAAAAACAGAACATCCACGTCCCAAGAAATGACCGAACTGGATCAGCCGAACGCGACGCGCGCCGGGCGGTCACCAGGATGGCGATATTCAGCGCTACTACGGCGGCCAACCCGGCGATCCCGGTCTCCACCAATAAACTGATGTAGGTGTTGTCGCCGATTGCCGTGCTGCCGATAAAGCTCGAATAGGGAAGCGTCTTATATCCGATTCCGAGCAGTAGATGCCACGGTTCCGACGCGATGAAATCCCCCAGCATCCGCCAACTCTCCACCCGACCCGACAAAACCTGGTTCGGAGCTTCCCAGAAATATTCCAGCGCCACCGCGACGCGCTGCCAGTAAGCTCCCGCGAAGATCGGGAACGCAAAGGAGAGCAGGGCAGTGGCGCCCGCACCGAAGATGGCTGCGCCCGCCATCAAACGCCGCCAGCGGATTCGATCGCGATGCAGCCAGACCAAAACAATCAGAGCCACCGCCAGATTCAGCAACGACGCGCGCGAATACGAAAGGACCAGCGCAGCCGCCAGCGCAACTCCACCGGCGAACATCGCCGGACGCGGAATCGGTTGGGTCTCGCGCGGCCGGAAAAGCGCTACCGCAATCATCTCCAGGAAGAACGCGCACAGATTGCCCAGCGTACTGGCCTCGTAGAACACTCCTTGCGCCCTGCGAAAGACGCCGCTGTCCAACCAGATGAATTGTTGCGCGTACCCGGCTGGCGCTGGAAACTGAAAGTAGAAATCCACGCACGCGAACAACGCCGAAATGCTGGCCGCCCAGAACAGCCAACGGATCGCCCGCAGCGATTGCTGTTGATTCAACGCGCCCGGCCCGTCGCGCACATACAGAAACGTATACACCGAGATACCGAACAACACCACGCGCGCGAGGCTGGCCGCGGCCACAATCGGACCCGAATAGACAGCCGCCATGCTCACGCTGGCCGCCAAAATCGCCAATAGCGTCACCAGCGAAACCGCCGGCAAGTCCGGTCGAAACCGCCATTCGTGGATGCGCAGCAATCCAATCAGGAGTCCAGCCGCTGCAAACAACACGGCTACGTGCGGTCCGGAATCCCCCAACGCGATCGGCAAAGGCGGCGCCAGCAGCGCACAGAAAAAGAAGACAGCCAGCCATCGATTGGGCGTCCGTAGAATCCACCAGCCGATCGGAATCGCAATGAGCGGCGCGCAGAGCACTGCTTTGGTGGCTAATCCAGGCGCCAGCGCAACCCCGGCCGCATATAGCCCTAGCGCCGCGCCTATCAGCACCTGACGGGAATCCGCGGTTCGCGCCGCTGGAATCATGCACGCATCCCGCGCGTCACCGTCGGTTCGAAGTCCACCGCCCGGCGCCGCATGACGAATGCAAAGCTCAGGTAAATAATCGAAGCGGCCAGCGCCAAAACTAGCGCCGCCACCACATTGAGTGGAACATTCGGCGAGCTCGGCCGCTGCGGCACAATTCCTGGATCCATCACGCGCAGCCGCTCTCCTCGGCTCCCCGCGGCCGCGCGAAGCTCCCGCAGCCGCATCTCCGCCGCTTCAGAAGCGGTCTCCGCCGATTTCACTTCGTTCTGCAAGGCATCCCGTTGCGCGCTTCGGCTGGCCATGGTTGCGCCTAACTCCTGAATGGTCCGCCGCAGCTCCTGCAACTGTTTTTCGAGTACCGCAGCCCGCGCCCGCGAGGCTTGCAATTGCTCTCGCGCAAATTGCGAATCCGCCTTCCCTTCCTGATATTCGGCGATGTCTGTTTGCGTCTCCACCAGTTGCTGGCGCAATTTGCCCTGCTGCTCCACGCTCGCATCCAGTTCACCCTGCAGCGATTCCACAGGTTCCCGGACCGACAAAACAGCCCAGGCCTGTTGCGCATCCTTCAGACGACGCGCGGATGCCGCCGCCTGTTTCTCGGCCTCATCGACGAATTCGCGATCGGCATCCAGGCTCTCTCCGTGGCTTATCGCCACCGTCTGT
>Ga0208690_1000613_pt1 | contig 10217 bp, 8 predicted proteins | sample June2015DPH_16_1_2_FD_184712 | JGI IMG/M metagenome (GOLD analysis project Ga0208690, IMG submission 184712) | Peatland microbial communities from SPRUCE experiment site at the Marcell Experimental Forest, Minnesota, USA - June2015DPH_16_10... | ecosystem: Environmental > Terrestrial > Soil >...
CGCGCCAGACGCGCGCCGACGGGGGTGAGCTCGCGCTGCGCGTCCAGGGCGCCGAGCTCTTCGAGGACTCGGTACCCCTCCGTGATCGATCGAGGCTGGGGCGGATCGAGAAACGGAAAGTCCTCGACGTCACCGAGCCCGAGAGACTTCATCCGCAAGATGACACCCGCCAGACCCGTGCGCTTGATCTCGGGGTCGGTGAACGCCGGCCGCGCCAAGAAGCTGGGCTCGTCGTACAGGCGCAGGCAAACGCCGTCGCGCACGCGGCCGCAGCGTCCTCTCCGTTGGTCGGCGCTCGCCTGGGAGATCGCTTCGATCTGCAAACGGGTCGTGCCCGAACGGGGGTCGTAACGGGAAATCCGCGCGCAGCCGGTGTCGACCACGTACACAATCCCCGGGATGGTCAGCGACGTTTCGGCGACGTTGGTGGCAAGGATGACTCGTCTTTCGGGTATTCTTGCGAAAACCCTGGCCTGGTCGGCGCGAGAGAGGCGCGCGTAGAGGGGCTGTACAACGGTGTGACGGAGGTCTCTTGCGGCGAGTTCCCTCTCGGTCTCCCGGATCTCGCGCTCGCCCGGCAAAAAAACGAGGATGTCGCCGTGCGGATCGAGCGATGTCACGTTCACGACGGCGTTCGCGACGGCTTCGGGCAGATCCGTGTCTCCGGGCGGCGGTTCGTAAAGGACGTCGACCGGGTAGCTGCGCCCTTCGACCGTGACGATCGGAGCCCCGCCGAAAAAATCCGAAAACCGCTCCGTCTCGAGGGTTGCGGAGCTGATGACCACTTTCAAGTCGGGCCGTTCGGGCAGGATGCGCTTCAACCACCCGAGGAGGAAATCGATCGTCAGACTTCGCTCGTGCGCCTCGTCGATGATGAGGGTGTCGTACCGACGAAGCAGCCGGTCGCCCTGGATCTCCGCGAGAAGAATCCCGTCGGTCATGAACTTGACGTACGTGCCGGGCGACGTTCGATCGTCGAAGCGGACTTGGTAGCCGATCTCGGTCCCGAGGGGGCTTCCGATCTCGCTCGCCACGCGTGCGGCTACGCTCGTGGCGGCAATGCGGCGGGGCTGCGTGACGCCGATCAGGCCGACGACGCCCCGGCCCATGGCGAGCGCAATCTTGGGCAGCTGCGTCGTCTTGCCGGACCCCGTCGCGCCCGCGACGATCACGACAGGGTGCTCGTCGATGGCCGAGGCGATGTCCCGCACGCGCGACGAAATGGGAAGCTCGCGTGGGAAACCAAGGGGCGAGCGGGTGTTGATGGGAGGCGCTCCGCTCATGCGGCGCGTGCATTAGCACCTGCGCACGTCAACGGTGTTGCGGACCTTGGACGAGGCCTGGACCGACCGGTACGAATCCCACCGGACTCGCTCGAAAGACGGGCGTCCGCGGCGCGCGCCTGCCTGGGGAGGAGAGTGACGAGTCACGGACCGTGATCCCGTCCCCGACCCGCCGTGACGACCTGGTCGGGTCGCAGCGCAGAAGCCTCCGGCTGACCTCCCGACAGGCCCTGACGACCTCGTCGGGTCGCATCGCATAGAAGGCCCTGATGTGCGAAGCATCGTTACCACGAACGAAAATGCGGGCTGCTTCGTCGGGGGCCGAGGCGCACCCTCCTCGTGCGCCCGTCCTACCGGGCTCGCCTTGGCTCGGGGGACGGAGGAGGACATTCTCTGGAAGTCGCCCTACAGGCTGTCGCAATCCATACTATGGAGATCGAAATCATATCGGGTGCGCAAGGCGGCCTGAGGAGGACGTTGCCGGCGCCTGGATCATCCCGCGAAATCCGAATTCTCGTTACGACAGAAGAATGCGGTCACGTGAGACAGCGTTCCGTTCAATCGGCGATCGGCGAGACGGATTCCGAATCTCTGCCTTCTCTTGAACCGTGAAGAACACTGTAAACCATGAACCCCTGTGGAGCGCCCAAGCAGTGACCCGGAGCAGCCCGTGATGATGAGTCGTCGACGCCGAAAGATGCTTCGGTCTTCGCTGGCGTTACTCGCCGTGCTGTCGACGGGCGGAGCTTGCGTGGGCGGCAACGCCGTGATCGACCCGCCCGGGAGCGACAGCGGAGCGGCCGAAGTGTCGCGCAGCGGTGCAACGGGCGGAAGCGGAACGTCAACGGGTCCCTCGGCGGGAGGCCTCACGGATTCTTCGTCGGAGATCGCCCGCGCGGGCAGCTCGGCGAACTCGGCGGACGGCACTGGCGGTGCGAGCGCGGCGAGCTCCGAAGGTACGAACGGCGCCGCCGCGAGCAGCATGAGCGGCGCCTCCGAGGGCAGCCGCACGAGCGGCGTGGCGGACAGTGCCGACGGCGGCTCCGGCGACAGCAGCGCGCCGGGCAGCATGAGCGCAACCGGCGGCACGACCGAGGTCTGCACGAGCGGCGTCTTCTTCGAAGGGACGCCCGGGCCCACCATGGACCCCGGCGACACGTGTCCAACCTGCCACAGCAACTTCGAGATCGCCGGCACCGTGTATCCGACCGCCGACGAACCGACCGATTGCGACGGAGTGACCGGCAGCACTCTCTCGGTGGTGATCACGGACGCGAAGGGCAACGTGCAGACTCTGGCCGTCAACGCGACCGGAAATTTCTATTCGATGGAGGCGGTCGCCATGCCTTTTCATGCAAAGGTGATCTCGAAGACCACCGAGCGAGACATGGTAGACGCACAGTCGACCGGCGATTGCAATTATTGCCACACGCCAATGGGCTTCAACGGCGCACCCGGTCGCATCATGGCGCCGTAGGGCGTGAGGCCGGTCGCCGGGTCCGCGGCTGCCGGCGACGCGCTCGTCGGCACGCGGAAGAAAACGAACGATCCGGCAGGGTGGGCGGCGTAGAGAAGTGCGATGCGTTCTGTCCGGGCCGCTCTGGTTTCGGGCGATACCCTCGACGAAGCTCGCATCCAGATACGCCTGGCATCGCCGATCGCACTTGCGCAGTTCGGCATGGTGGCACTGAGCCTCGTCGATACCGCGTTCGTCGGTCGCGTCTCGCGCGTCGAACTTGCGAGCGTCGCTCTCGGACGTTCGCTGTCGTTCGTGACCTCATCGATCGGGTTCGGCGTCGCCTCGGCGATCGACCCGCTGGCGGCCCAAGCGCTCGGTGCGGGCCAGCCAAACCGGGCCTGGTGTGCCCTAAGGCGGACGGTCCACGCTGTCACCCTCCTAAGCGTGCCGACGGTGGCCGTCACGGTCGGCGTCACCTGGCTGCTGTCTTGGGTCGGCGTTTCTCCCGAGGTGGTTGTCCGCACGCGAACGTTTCTCGTGGCGCAGATCCCCAACCAGATCGCACTGACCGTCTTCTTCGCCGCAAAGTCCTTTCTCCAGGCGCGCGGCGAAACGCGCCCCGCGCTGGTCGGCTCAGCCCTTGCCAACGTCGTGAACGTTCTCGTCTGCGCGGCGATTGTTCGCGGAGACGACTCTCTGCATGCACTGGGTCTGCCGGGGTTGGGCCTTCCCCGGCTCGGCGCAGTCGGAGCGGCGATTGCGAGTGACGTCGCGGCGCTGCTGTTGATGGGCGTTGCTCTCTTTGCGGCGCGGCCGTTCCGCGTGCCGTTTGTGGGCGACGAGGTGAGCACCACCGAGGTCCTTCGGCTCGGCATCCCCATCGGGCTGCAGTTTGCTGCGGAAATCGGTGTCTTTTCGCTCGCCGCATTGCTCGCCGCGCGGTTTGGTGACGTCGCGCTGTCGGCGCATCAGATTGCGCTCGGTCTAGCGAGCTTCACGTTCATGGGCGCGCTCGGCGTCAGCGGCGCGACGGCGGTCCGCGTCGGCCTCGCCATCGGAGCGCGCCAATCCCCCCGCCGTCCGGGCTTCGTGGGCATGGGGCTGGGCTCGGGGGCGATGATTGGTGGCGCGCTCGCGTTCGCGGCGATTCCGGGCACGGTGGTGAGCCTCTTCACGGCCGACAGCCTCGTCGTTCGGATGGCGGTGCCGCTCGTCCGCGTGGCCGCGGCTTTTCAGCTGTTCGACGGACTTCAAGTGGTGGCGGCCGGAGCGCTTCGTGGGGCAGGCGACGTGCGGCTGCCGTTCGTTGCGACCCTCGTCGCGCACTGGTGTGTAGGGCTCCCCGTTGCGATCGTCCTTGCGTTCGCCTGTCACCTGGGCGTCGTCGGGTTGTGGTTGGGCCTCACGGTCGGGCTCGTGGCGGTGGCGACCGCCCTTGCGGTTCGCTTCGCGATCCTGTCGCGAGGTTACGGCCAATCGGGCAGAAGCAACGCTTGACCGCGCCCGATCGACTCGACGTCGCCCCGCTGTCGTTTCCACCGCCCCTCAAGCGTTCGCGGTTGACGAAGCGCCACGCTCGGGTTGCAATCCGGTGGACGTGTCGCCACGACGCGCGGCGCACGCGAAGCGGAGAAATGAAGCGTGCTTCGAGAGGGCGACATTCTGGCCGGCAGGTTTCGCATCGAGAAGATATTTGTGGGGCGTGGCTGTTCGCCTCTCGTCCGCGCCTGGGACACGCTGCTCGACCAGACGGTGGCCGTTTTTTTTCCGCCCCATCGGGAGGGTGAGGACACGCTGACCCGACTGTCTCGAACGGCGAGAGCGGCTGCCGAGATCAACAGCGATCACATGCTGCGCCTTTTCCATGTGGGCACCCTGGATACGGGCGAGCCGTACAGCGTGTTGGAATGGCTCGTGGGCAACGATCTCGGTGTGTGGCTACGCCGGAAAGGGGCCCTGCCCATCACGCAGGCCGTCGACTTCGTCATCCAGGCTTGCGACGCTTTGGCGGAGGCTCATTCACGAGGAATCGTCCATCGAAACATCAAGCCGGGGTATCTATTCGTCGCCGAGCGCCCCGACGTGGAGGCGTCCGTCAAGGTTCTCGGCTGGGATCTCTCGACGACGCTGTGCTCGGCGTCCGCCAAGCAGGCACTCTCCGATGCCGATTCGCGAGCCGCCCCAACCGAGGCGACATTGAGCGGAACGCAGCTTTATGTGTCCCCGGAGCAGCTGAGGGGAAATCGGGATGCCGATGAGCGCACCGACATTTGGGCGGTCGGCATCACGCTGTGCAGGCTGGTTACGGGTCATGCTCCCTTCATGGCGAACTCGGCTGCGGGCATTGTTTCGGCGATTGTGTCGGGCAAGCGCCTGCGGGAGCGATTTCCGCGCCTGCCGGCGGGTCTCGAAGCCGCGATCCTCCAGTGTCTCGAGACGGACCGAGCGAAGCGCTATCCGAACGTGCCGGAGCTCGCAGAGGCGCTCATGGAATTCGGATCGGACCGGGCAAAGCCGCTCGTCGACCGCATTCGCACCTTGCCCCAGCGCGTTTCGTCGTGTCGGCCAGAGGATGGTGCGCACTGACGAGCGATGCGATGGGGTCGCGGACACAGCCATCGGCGTATCGGCCGCTCACGATAGTCAACGCTGGAACGCTGTCTCGTTCCCGACAAGAACGGCGAGAGCGCCTGCGCCTAACCGAGCAAGGCCAAAGACCGGCGCGGAGGTCATTGGACCGTCGAACCGGCACCCGGCCCCATACCGGCGCCTTCATCACCGCCCACTGCGATCCGCCAGATCGTCCCGTTGCCGTCCTCGCTGACGAAGAGCGCTCCGTCGTGGGCCACGGCGACCCCGACGGGGCGGGCCCACACGGCATCGTCGTCCACGACGAATCCCGTCATGAAGTCGTCATAGTCACCCGTTGGGACGCCGCCCTGCACCGGGACCGTGATCACCTTGGGCCCCGTGCGCTTGCCCCGGTTCCACGACCCGTGCAGCGCCGCGAACGCGGCACCCCGGTACCGAGGAGGAAAGGCCGTCGCTTCGTAGAAGGTCATCTGCAGCGAAGCCGAGTGAGCCTGCAGTAAGACGTCGGGCACGATCACGGCGCTGGCGAGCTCGGACCGCTCGCCCGCATGCCGCGGGTCTTCGTGATTACCGAGGTAGAACCATGGCCAGCCATAGAACCCGCCGCGACGCACGCGCGTGATGTAGTCGGGGACGAGATCATCGCCGAGCCCATCCCGCTCGTTCGTGGAGCACCAGAGCTCACCCGTCCCCGCGTGCACAGCGAGACCCACGCAGTTGCGGATGCCGTTCGCGTAGATATGCCTGTCACGGCCGTCGGGATCGAACACCAGCACATCCGCGCGGTCGCGCTCGTCGGAGTCGCCCTCGGCCACGTTGGATCCGGAGCCGACAGAGACGAACATGTGTTTGCCATCGAGAGAGAATGCCACGTCGCGTGTCCAGTGCCCTCCCTGCACGTCGGTGAGCGATGGGACGAGGGTTTGCGCTTCTCGGCGAGCGGTCATATCGCCGTTGGCATACGGGAAGCGAACCACCGCATTCGTCTCGGCCACGTAGACCCACTTCGGGTCGGGGCCGGGCGGATAGAACGTGATACCGAACGGCCGGTCGAGTCCCGATGCGAAGATTGAGTCCCTCTCGACCGCGCGAACGCCATCCGCAGCGCGGAGCACGCGCACCCGGCCCGCCTGGCTCTCGGCCACGAAGAGATCGCCCGAGGGCGAAACGCGAAGCAGGCGCGGTCCCAGCAGGTCGCGCGCGAAGACGTCCACGCGGAAGCCAGGAGGCACATAGGGGTGTGCCCCCGGAGGCGGCGCGACGACGTTCGGACCGTTCTGGGCCGAGGGGGTCGCGTACGGCGGTGGCACGTCGGCTGCCGTGATGTGGCGACGCACGCCGGGTCCGTCGCCGCGGTAGTCGCCGAAGGCGGCGGCACCGACACGCAGGCCAGGGGGCGCGGGGGGATCGGCTGCGGGCGCATCGGCTGCGGGGGGCGAGGTGTCGCCGGGCGCGAGGGTGGCTAGGTAGTCGACGACGGCGCGGCGTTCGAACTCGTCCGGGATAGCCATCGGCATCGTCGTGCCCGGGACCTGCTGCGCCGGGGCGGCCAGGAAGCGATCGAGCGTTGCGCGATCCCACGTGAGCTGCGCCTCGCGCAGGGCGCGCGAGTACCCGAAAGGCATCGAGGCCGCCTTCCGCCCGAGGACGCCGCCGAGCCCGGGACCCTGTGCTGTGCGTTCTCCGGTCGAGTGGCAGAGCGCGCAGCGCTGCTCGAAGATTCGGCGACCGGATTCGGCCGCATCGTGACCCGCCGACGGGGCTTGGTCTTGGAGGCGCGCGGAGGCGACGACGGTGGCCCCGAGCAGTGCAAAGCATGCGATGGGCGCGAGGCGACGCATCAAACTACCATGACGGAACGAGCGTCGCGCACCTGGGATCCCGCCGTGTTCATGCGGCCCCCTTCCACGAGCGAGCAACAGGGCCCGAGCCAGCAGCGTTCAGCTGGATCGCTGCGGCGATGTGGGCAAGGTCGGACGTGTCGAGATCGAGCGAACCCGCGGCGATCCAGCCGTCGACTTGCTCCGGGCTGCGCGCGCCGACGATGGCCCCCGTCACGCCGGGGAACGCGAGAGTCCACGCGACCGCGACGGCCGACACCGTAACCCCGTGACGTTCTGCGATGGGTCGCAGCGCGTCGCGGAGCGCGATGTTGCGAGACAGGTTCGGCTCCGTGAATTGCGCGGAGCGACGTCGCCAGTCGTCCTCGGCCATCGCCGCGAGGCGCTTCACCGAGAACGTGTCGGTGAGCAGCCCGGACTGCATCGGGCTGTACACGATAACCCCCGTCCCGTGCGCCGCGGCCCAGGGGATCACGTCCGCGGCGGAGTCGCGCCGGACCAGGGAAAACGGTGGCTGGAGGCTGTCCACGTGGCGCACCGATTCGGTGCGTCCGAGCAACGCCACGTCGAAGTTGGACACGCCCACCGCGCGGACCTTCCCTTCTGCGACGAGCCGACCCATCTCGCGCCACGAGTCTTCGATGGGCGTGCCGATCCCATCGGGCCAGTGAAACTGGTAGAGGTCGATCCGCTCGACGCCGAGGCGCCGGAGCGAAGCCTCGACCTCGCGCCGGATCGACTTGGGGCGGAGGTCGCGCGCGGGCTCGTCGTACGGCCTCTCGGGATACGGGACCATGCCGCACTTCGTGAAGACGAATGGCCGCTCGGAGGCGGGCATCTCGCGGAGTGCGCGCCCCACGATCTCCTCGGAGTGGCCGAGGCCGTAGATGGCGGCCGTGTCGATCCAGTTCACGCCGCGGCTCACAGCGTGACGGATCGCGGCAATTGAGCTCGCGTCGTCCTGAACGCCCCATCCGTAGGCCCAGCCGGCGCCGCCGATCGCCCATGCGCCGAACCCCACCGTCGTGATTTCGAGGTCAGTCGTCCCGAGTCGTCGTTTGTTGGGTGTCATGGCATCTCCTCTTCGCAAACTCGGTGTTCGCAACGTCCGTGCCGGAAGAGTCTTTCGCCGCGGACAAGGTGCCGAGCCTGCTCGCTCAGGTTTCGGGACTCGGTGGTGCCGGTGCCCGGCCGCAGCGCAATCGAGAACGCTTCCGCACGCTCCGTGGACTCACCCCCAGCCCGGAGGGCGTCCAGCCAAGCGGTCGAGTGCCACTTCTGCACCCTCGGGCTGCGCAATCCGCACCGCACCGCTTCGCGTGCAGCGCGTCGGTACCCAGGTTACGGTTCTTGCTCGGGGTCATTGCGAAAGACAAGAAGAACTACCATGGTGTGCCGTCCGCTCGGGTCCAACGTGCGTGCCAGCAACGCGCGCCAACGTGCTGCCCGCAAAGCTTGCAGGACAACGCTATGCGGAAAGCCACCGCATGCCGCCACCGCCGCCACGGGACCGAAGTGGTGCGCGGTCCGGAGCGAGGACCCTGAAAAAATACAAGCAGCGTGCCGGGGCACGCCCCATTCAGCACGACCGAGCTCTACGAGGGGGAGGGGGAGAGGCCATCCGGGAGCAGTTCGGCGAGGCCTTCCCCCCTTGCCAGAGGGCCCGCTTCGAATCGTCATCGATCGTCCCGTCGCGTTCCACCCCGAATCTCCGAATTTCTTCTTTGGCTGCAGGGTCGCGCTCATATGGCGCACACGGAAATGGGCGAGGCTGAGGGAAAGAGCAGGCGCTTTAAGGGAGGCTGTCCGACGACGCGGCTGACGCGGCAAGAGCGGAAGCCCATCGGCTTGGTGCCCATTCGCTCGTCCGGAGCGGACGAAAGCGGTGGCCCTGGACATATCTCATTTGTGAGATAGCCCTGGAAATCGCGCGCGAACGCGCCAAGGAGGTGACGTGATGGGAATCCCGCTCAGGAAAATCGCCAAGCGATGGATGAAGGAGCCCGGCTTCAAGGAAGGCCACGACGCGCTTGAAGAGGAATTCTCGCTCGCCAGCCAATTCATTCAGGCAAGGGTTCGCGCGGGCCTCACTCAAGCCGAGGTCGCTGATCGCATGGGGACCAGTCAATCAACGGTGGCCCGGCTCGAGAGCGGCAGCGCAAAGCCAAGCCTATCGACCTTGAAGCGCTTTGCGCAGGCGACGGGCGCGCGTTCGAATTACTCTGGAGACCAAGTCGCGACCCAAGACCCGCTCGGACAACCGTGCCGCGTAGCATCGGGACCGGCGCCCGTCTCTACCGCGCACCCCTCGATGGCGCTATCCCGCGAGACTTGTCCTTGGCCATGTCGGCTTCGTCGCGAACCCCCCTGTTTTGCCATCGAGCCCCCCTGTTTGCACCAGGAACGCCCCGGTTTCTGCCGACGTGGGGGGAACCACTCCGCTCTCAGCTACGGACCAAGCGGAGCGCGGGCGCCGAGAACAGCGCCAGCGTTGCTTCACGCGGGCTCTTCATTCCGATGGGGCTGCATGGCGACTCCGCCAACTTGAGCGCCGCCCCCAGCAGCGACTGATCGCTGAGGTAAGCCTCGAGCATGTTCACGAAGTCGTTCATCGAGCCGAGCACGCGGCGATCGTTGGTCTTCGCGACGACGAAGTCTTGCATGCCCTCTTGTTCGGCGGCGATTCTCGCTTCATCGACATTCAACGCCCGAAGGACCTGGCCCGCTGCCTCGTCGAAACGAGGGATCATCGTCTTGTAGGGAGCCGCCGCCACCAAAACGGGCAGGAGCGTGACCCCGCTGACGCCGAGCACCACGTGCTGCCGACGCACGCTCACCACGTTCGCGTACCAATCGCCCAGGCGCGTCGTGGAGCTCGCCAATTCGCTCTCGTGGCCCGCCGTGTGCTCGACACGCTGGAGCAGTTTTCGCGTGCAGCGGAAGACCACCATGCTCGACGTCATCGGGGCCCCTATCGGGCTGGCTGCGCCAGAAACGCAAGAACCTCGCGACCGGTTCCCTTTCGAGTTCGATTCGCGCATC
>Ga0208690_1000614_pt1 | contig 10209 bp, 12 predicted proteins | sample June2015DPH_16_1_2_FD_184712 | JGI IMG/M metagenome (GOLD analysis project Ga0208690, IMG submission 184712) | Peatland microbial communities from SPRUCE experiment site at the Marcell Experimental Forest, Minnesota, USA - June2015DPH_16_10... | ecosystem: Environmental > Terrestrial > Soil >...
CGAGCACCGAGGTATCTTGCGAAGTGCAGTTGTTCCTATCCCAAACGTCTTGAGTGCTGCCGTAGTCAATGCCGACGCCGATCGGGTCGTAATACATCCAAGGCGACGCGTTATAGCCGCAACAAGTGGCACAGCCGTAGGCCACATGCCCGAAGGTCTTATCAACAATGACCTTTCCCTCATACAAATTTCCTACGCCCCGGTCGGTCAAATCTTGCAACTCATACGACCCCATCATCAAATCAGGCGGTAACAGCAAACCGTTCTTATCCGGCACCTGATCGCGAATCAGCTTGCCCACATCCACCCACATCTGCTCGTGCGGCTTCAGCTCCTGTTCCAGGTCATAGCGCTTTTTTCCACCGTCATAGTAAATCGTGAACAGGGCCTTGGATGCGGCGCTGCCGCCGTTGCCTGCCGTAATGATCGAGTTGTGGGTGGCATCGACGCGCCACTCGCCGCCCTCCCAGTGGAAGGTGAGCTGATCGTTGAACGGAGTTTGTGTGCCGTAGCGCAGCGTGCTGTCGTAGCTGGCGGCGGTGGCCATGATGTCGTTGGGACGGCCGGATGACGAGAGTTCCACGGAAGCCCAACGGGCCTGAGCCGGGATTGTGCCACTCTTCTGCAGTGCGCCAACATCGACCAGCCGCGTCTCATAGGGAGCGAGCTGCAGAGTGGGACCGATAGCGCTGCCGCCCTTGGTATCGCTGCGCCAGTTGAATCGAACCGAGACCGCAGTTGGTGCCGCCGTGGCGTTGCGAACAAAGACTTCGGGCTGCAACGCGGTTCCTGCGGGAAAGCCAAGGCTAGGGTCGGGATTGGCCAGAGCAAGCATCGGGGCGCGCGTGGTCCAGGTTTTCACCTCTGGAAATCTCAGACGCTGTTCGATCTTGCCCTGCGGATTGCGGTCGAAGGTTTTCATTAGCGCCGAAAAGCCGACTATCTCGTCGAAGAGCAAGTAGGCAGTGTCCAAAGATCCCACCTTGGACGGCACATCAATCTTAAACCCGCCGTAGCTGCCGGTTAGTCCGGCCTTCTGAATCAGTGTACGCACGGAATTTCGGAGTGTCGTTTTAGGCTGCAGTACGATCTGCTGGACTGAGCTTTTTCCCGAGGCGTCGAAAAGGCTGAGCTTTGCCTGGAGCGCTTGCCAGCTCTTATTAGTTAGAACGAGGTAATCGGTAGCCGTCGCACTGGGAAGCCACCAGATTCCTTCCCGGCTACCCGAGTCGTAATCTGTCGCCTGCGTAAAAGCGTCCATGTGGAACGCGATGGGGTGGCCCGTGTCATAAACCATTACCGCGGCGTACAGATTCCTCATGCCGCTCGAGGAATATCGAAACACCACCGAGCCGAATAGTCCCTTCAGTTGCGCGCTGATTTGGTGACGGCGTCCGAAACATCGACGGACTTGATCTCGTTTGGAGCAATTGTGACCGGCGGGAGCGGATATTCGTCCCCATTGGCCGAGCGCAAAACGGGCGTCACCGTGAGATCGCCTTGCGCCAGGTTGTTGCGCAGCTGCAGCTCCGTGCGCCAGCCCGGCTCAGCAGTCCAATATGGCGCGAACTGCTCATGGGGAGCCACATCGAGTGTGGGCCTGCCACTGCCAGATTGGGCAGAGATGGGAGTTGCTTGCTGGGCGACGGCTGTGAAAGTGATAGAGAGGGCGACGAGGGCGCTCCGCAGGATCATCGGATTCCCTCCGGTGGATTCGTTCCCAGGCTCGGCCCAAATATGCGGGCGATAATAACATGCAAGCTTGGTAAAGCAAGTGGAAAATTGAAATGGTTACGGAAAGCGGAAAATCGGGGTCCGGGGGAGCACGGTTCGCTTGCCCGCTGGACGGACGCAGAATACGACTGCCTCTTCATTCGGATACGCATCCGTGCAGTTCAGGCATAATACCTCTGCATGAAATCGTCAGGGGACGGGTTGCTGCGGGTCATTGCGGTTTTCAAGTTTTTTAAGGCTGGTTTGCTTATTGGGTTGGGTATCGGGCTGTTCAGACTTCTTAACAAAGATCTAGCGGATGTGCTCCAGCACTGGTGTGAGGCGTTGCATCTCGATCCGGGACGCCACTTTGTCATGGTCGCTCTGGAAAAGGCGGGGCATGTAAGTCCGCAACAGGTCAAGAAACTTGGGCTCGTGAGCTTTCTCTATGCCGGGTTGTTCCTGGCGGAAGGCACTGGCCTGTGGTTGCGCAAGCGCTGGGGAGAGTGGCTCACCGTTGTTATTACTAGTTCTCTCGTCCCGGTTGAGAGTTTCGAAATTTACCGGCATTTCAGTTATGTGAAAGTGTTGGTGTTGGCGGTCAATATCGCCGTCGTTATGTACCTGATCTACCACATGCGCCGGGCGGGTTCGAGGCAGTAGACGGTGGCTTCCGTCAGCGGCTGAAGCCGGGTTCAAAAGGGAGTTGCGATCGCAGCGCTGAAGCGCTGCGCCGCCAAAGGCGGACGCTACAGAAGGATGACAGCGCAGATGATGGCATCAGGATGACAGCACGACGTTTCTGCGATCCCGCGCGGCAGGCTAACTGTGAACCTCCAGGGTGATGATCAGGGGCATGCTTTCGAACAAAAATCGGACCTCGACCGCTGCCGAGTCCGTCAGCGATCGCAAATTGTAGTCGGTGCCGGTGATCACGGTGGGAACGGAGAGCATGCAGCCATCCCCGAGCCCGGAGACTTTGTTCTTGAAGTTGCCGGCAACCATGTTGCAGACCTCGCCGAAGGCATCGCACAGTTCGGGGCTAGCTTTATCGACCTCGACGCCAAGCATTTTGGAGGCCATTAGCCCGGCCGACTTGGCGCTGCAACGGATGGTGAGGACGCCGCAGAGTTGACCCGCTAGCCCGACCATGGCGGTGATATCCGGCTGAAAGTCTACCGGAGTTTCGGCGATCGCTATTTTGCAACTCAGCATCAGTTCGAACACCTCCTGGGCTGCCACTTCCAGCAGGGGAACCCAGTTCTGATGGCTGTTGCCGTCTGCGAGGACTTCGCTGGTTGTTTTCATGCTTTCACCGCCAGGAGTGGAATGACGTGCTCCTTGACCTGATCCGGAGTGAAGGGCTTGCGGATATAGCCCCGGGCCCCGGCAGACAGCGCCTGGACCACGTGCGCCTCGCTGCCTTCGGTGGTGATCATGACCACCGGCACGCCTTTGGCATTGGGCACTCCGGGAAGTTGCTTCACAAACTCAAGCCCGTCCATTACCGGCATATTAATGTCGCACAGGATTAGATCTACCTGATTTTCCGCTAATAGACCTAGCGCTTCCGCGCCGTTTCCCGCGCCCAGCACTGCAGTCAATTCGAGTCCCGCTTGGACCAGCGAGCGCTCTACAATCTTCCGCATCACCGAGGAATCGTCAACAATCAGAGCCCGTATGCTATTCATGAGGTGCTACTTGTCCTCGCCCAAAAGGGATCGCACGCCATATTAATGCGTCCGCCGGAGATATATATCGGCAGGGGCGAATGGGACTTTAGGAGGAGCTAGGAAAAAGGATGACACCGTCCCGGCGGCGAGGCGCCTAGGCGGAGATGCGGTTGGAATACAAAGCCATTCCTACGACCGCATCCATTCCAAGGCGGTGCAGAGTGTCGATTTCTTCCTGGGTTCGAATGCCGCCGGCTACCACCAGGCGCCGTGAGGTAGCCTGGCGCAAGCTGTGGACGACTTCCAGCGGGATGCCTGCCATCAAGCCTTCCGTGTCGATGTGGGTGTAGAGAAATGTTTCGCAGAATGGTTCGAGGGCGCGGATCATTTCAAGCGGGTCGATCGCTGTTTGTTTGCGCCAGCCCTCAATGACTACCTTGCCGCCTCGCGAGTCGATAGCAAACATCAGAGGGGCAGTGCCTAATTCTTGTGCCAGCATGGCGGCAAACGGTTGGTTGATTTTGCCACCTTTCAATAACGAAGATCCGAGGATCACTTTGTGAGCGCCCGTTGCCAGGATTTCCCGCGCGTTTTCGGGTGTGCGAATGCCGCCGCCAACCTGACAATTGAGGCGCTGCACGAGTTGATTGACGATGGGTCGATTATTTCCAACTCCTTTGGCGGCGTCGAGATCGATGACCTGCACCATTGGATACTTGGCGAAGCGTTCGATCCAATACTCGAAATTTTCGAACTCCAACGCTTTCTTCTCGCCCTGCACCAACTGCACAATCTTGCCGTCCATCAGATCGATCGATGGGATCAGCATGGCCACCTCACGGGTACACCGGCATGGTGCAGTTCGCCTTTCAGTTGCGCGATATTCTCCAGCCCAAAGTGAAAAATGGATGCGGCGAGAGCTGCGTCGGCGGAGCCATCGCGGAATACCTTGATGAAATCGAGCGCCGACCCGGCGCCTCCCGAGGCGATCACCGGAATCGAGACGGCCTCCGCGACTGCGCGCGTGAGTTCGCAATCAAAGCCGGATTTTGTTCCGTCGCGGTCCATGGAAGTGAGCAATATCTCTCCCGCTCCGCAATGGGTGGCTTCCCGGGCCCATGCAATAGCGTCTCGGCCTGTGGGAGTGCGGCCTCCCGCGATATATACTTCGAAACTCCCGTTAACTTTTCTGGCATCGATTGCGACGACCACCGCCTGCGAACCAAAGCGCCCTGCGATTTGGCTAATCAGATCTGGTTCGCGCACCGCCGCTGAGTTGATGGCAATCTTGTCGGCGCCGGCATCGAAAACAGCCGCCGCATCTTCGATATTGCGAATTCCTCCGCCCACGGTGAACGGCACAAACAGAGAGCGCGCGGTTTCGGAAACCGCATCGAGCAGAGTGCGGCGGTTCCCGCTGGTCGCCGTGATGTCGAGCAGAACAATCTCATCCGCCCCCTCGCGGGCGTGAGCGGCGGCGCATAGTGCCGGATCGCCTGCATCGCGCAGATTCTTGAACTGCACTCCTTTCACGACGCGGCCGTTATCCATGTCGAGGCAGGCGATGATTCGTTTCGTCAGCAAATCAGAGCTCGCAAAAATTCTTCAGGATATGCAATCCCACGTCCCCCGATTTTTCCGGGTGAAACTGCACTCCAAAAATGTTGTTGCGCTCAACTGCGCCTGAAAACTGGGGTCCGTACTCAGTGGAGGCCGTTGTTTCTTCGATCACAGGCGCATGGAAAGAATGCGTGTAGTAGACAAATGATCCTTGTGGGATCCCTTTCATCAGCCGCGACGTTTCACGAATTGTTATTGAATTCCAGCCAACGTGCGGCGATTTCACAGAGGTAGGGAAGTGTTGGCATTTGCCGGCAAAGATTCCGGCGCCTGCGGTTTCTGGGCACTCTTCGCTGCCCTCAAAAAGCCATTGCATCCCCACGCAGATTCCGAGGAAGGGCTTGCCTGCCGAGGCGGCCTGGAGCAGCGCGGAACGCACTCCATTAAGGTCCAGAATCCGCAGAGAAGAAAAATGTCCGACGCCGGGGAATACGACTTTATCCGCCGCTGCGATTGTGGCTGGCTGATTGGTGACTACAACGCTGCTTCCCAAGTGATCGAAAGCCTTCTTTACCGACTGCAAGTTGCCTGCGCCGTAGTCAACGATGGCGATCATAGGAGACCCTTAGTGCTGGGAAGCATGCGGCCAAGCCGGCGATCGCGGGAACAGGCTACGCGCAATGCCCGGGCGAAAGCTTTGAAGAGCGCTTCAATCTTGTGATGACTGGAGCGTCCGTAAAGCACTCGCGCATGAACGTTGGCGCGAGCGCCGCGGGCGAAGCCTTCGAAAAAATCCGGGACCAATTCGACCTGCAGATCGCCGACCCGTGCCGCACGGACTTTCGTTTCGACCACTGCGGCCGCGCGGCCTCCGAAATCGACGGCGGCCAGGCCAAGCGTTTCGTCCATCGGCATGACAAAGTAGCCGGCCCGCAGAATACCGCGGCGGTTTCCGAGAGCGCGGTCGAAGACCTCGCCTAGTGCGATTCCAATATCCTCGACGGTGTGGTGTTGGTCCACATCCAAATCGCCGATCGCTTTCAGGTTGAGGTCGAATCCGCCGTGACGCGTAAAGAGCTCTAGCATATGGTCGAGAAAACGGATTCCCGTGGATACTTCGTATTTGCCGCGCCCTTCAAGCGTGAGGGCGATCTCAATCTCGGTTTCCGCGGTCTTGCGATGGAGCTTGGCCTTCCTCATGCTTGCACCTCACAGCGAAGCTTGAGTTGCTCGGCGACTTCGCGCAGCGCGGCGATGAGAATCTGCGTGTGTTCTTCCGACCCCACGGTCAGGCGCACGCAACCTTCGCAACCGGGATCGGAATTTCGGTCGCGTACCAGGATTCCACGCGCGCGGAAAGCTTGAACGAATTCTTCGTGTGCTGCGCCGATGCGTACGAGCACAAAGTTAGCGCGACTCGGCCAGTAGTGAAGACCAAGGCGGGCGAGTTCCTGCTCCAATGCTCCGCGGCCGCGCTTTACCTCGGCCACATAGTTCTGTACATAATCCTGATCTTGTAGAGCCTCAGGTGACACTGCTAACGCAACGGCATTCACGTTGTAGGGCGAAGCCACGCGGCGGACCATAGCCATCTGAGCCGAATGGCCGGCGAGTATGCCAATGCGAAGACCCGCCAGGCCGTAGGCCTTGGAGAATGTGCGTGCCACAAAAAGATTTTCAGGCCATGGGGCACGGTCCAGAATTGTTTCACCGTGAAATTCGTAATACGCTTCGTCGACCAGAAGTGCGGCGTGCGGCGCGGCATGGGCGATTTGCAGCAGCACGTTGCCATCGACTGCGGCTCCCGTGGGATTGTTTGGATTCGCGACGGCGATGAGTCGCGTGCGCGGTGTAATGCTCTCTAGGAAACTTTTGAGGGGAAAAGAGAAGTCCTGGCCGGCGAGAACTTCGATTACGCGAGCGCCCTCGGCTTTTGCAAAGATGGCGTACATTGCGAATGTGGGCACGACGATGATCGCTTCGTCGTCCGGTCCGAGATAGGTGGAGCACAGCAGATGGATCGCTTCGTCCACTCCGTTGGTCAACAGGACTTGCTCTTTCTCCAGGCTGAGAAAAGTTGCAACGTGTTGCTCCACTGGCTCGCGCTCAGGGTAGCGAGCCAGCACCTCCGCATCGAGCGATCGCAACCTGGCTAGAACCCGCGGCGAGCAGCCTACGGTGTTCTCGTTGAAGTCAAAGCGCAAACCTTGGCGTCCGGCCAGCGGAGGCCGGTAAGAATGCAAACTTCGGACTGCGCTGCGCGCTTCAAGCATGCGAACACCTCACGCGCAACGATTCGGCGTGGCCGTGCAGGCCCTCAGCTTCGGCCAGCGCAATTCCCGCGGGAGCGATGCGATTCATTCCGGCGCTGGAAATTTCCTGGCAGGAGATGATGCGGACGAAATCCATCACGCTGAGGCCGCCTCTAACGCGCGCCATTGCCCCGGTAGGCAAAACGTGATTCGGGCCTGAAATGTAATCTCCGGCGGATTGCGGAGTGAACTCATTTAGAAACACTGAGCCTGCGTTTTCAACTTTGGATGCTAACGCAGAGGGCAGCGTCAAGTGCTCGGGGGCGATGCGATTCGCCACTTCAACTGCTTGGTCGAGAGAGTCGACGGTGAGAGTCGCACCGCGACTTGCAAGAGATTTGACTGCAATCGGATTCGATCGCACGCGCCGCTTTACCTCTGTCTGTACGGATTTTGCTAACTTGGGCGAACTGGTGACGAAAACTACGAGCGCATCGGGATCGTGCTCCGCCTGCGCAATCATGTCGGTTGCGATGAGACCCGGATTTCCTTCCTCGCTGATGAACACCGCTTCAGTTGGGCCAGCCAGAAATTCGATGGCGCAATCGAAGGCAACCAGCTTTTTGGCAGCGGTCACATAGCGGTTTCCGGGGCCGACGATTTTGTCCACGCGTGGGATGCTTTCCGTTCCGTATGCCAAAGCGGCGACTGCTTGCGCCCCGCCGATACGGTAAAACTCGCGCACGCCCAGAAATCCGGCAGCAGCCAGAGTCGCACTCGCAGGATGCGGGGATGCCACGCGAATCTTCTTGACGCCGGCCACCTGTGCCGGAATCACAGTCATCAGCAAGGTAGAAGGCAGAGGATAGCGGCCGCTCGGAACATAGCAGCCGACCGATTCAAGAGGACGAGTCATCTGGCCCACGCACACGCCAGGCTGAATTTCACGCCGCCACTCCTGCGGCTTCTGCCACTCGCAATAACGCCGGATGTTGTCTGCCGCAAGCTTGATCGCGTTCTTGAGTCCGGCCGGAGTCTGTTCCCACGCTTGCTGCAAGTCTGATTCCACCATGCGAAAGGCGTCGCTCTTGCCTAGCCCATCCCAGCGCGCTGCATAACGTCGCAAGGCACGATCACCGTTCTTACGAACATCGTTCACGATGCGCCGCGCCAAAGGTTCAACTTCTGCCAGATCGGTGGCTCCACGCCGCTCGAGCGCGCTCACGTAGCGATCTCTTTTTGCGCCCTTGAGTATGCGCATCACATCACCACCTTGTTGAGGGGATACTCGACGATACCCTGTGCATTGGCTTGCTTGAGTTTGGGAATGAGCGTCCAGGCAGTGTCTTCTTCGATGACGGTATTGACGGCGACCCATTCTCCGTCGGCCAGCGGCGCTACCGTCGGGTTTTTCAGCGCGGGCAGCACACCGAGAACGGCCGGCAAATCGGATTTGCGCACATTGAGCATCAGGCCGACGCGACCCAGAGCCGCGATTGCTCCATTCAACATCACCGCAAGATTCTCGATCTTCCGCCGACGGGCAGGATCAGCCCAGGCCGCGTTGTTTGCGATGAGTTGGGTGTTCGATTCGAGGACGGTTTCGATGATTCGCAAGTGGTTGGCGCGCAGCGAACTTCCAGTCTCCGTAACTTCAACGATGGCGTCCGCCAGCAGCGGTGGTTTCACCTCTGTTGCGCCCCAGGAGAATTCGACCTGCACCGGAACGTTCTTGCCGGCAAAATAATTGCGGGTGAAACTTACTAGTTCGGTGGCAACGGTGCGGCCTGCAAGGTCTTCGGGCTTTTGGAAGGTGGAATTCTCCGGCACCGCCAGCACCCACTTCACTTTGCCACGGCTTTGTTTCGCGTAGATGAGATCACTCACACTGACGACGTCGAGGCCACTTTCCAGCACCCAATCAAGGCCAGTCAGGCCGGCGTCGAGTGCGCCGTGCTCAACGTACCGCGCCATTTCCTGCGCGCGAATAAGCAGGCATTCGATTTCGGGATCGTCGGTAGTGGCGAAGTAGGAGCGGGCGCTCGTGTAGACACGGAGGCCGGCGCGAGTGAACAGGTTGAGCGTCGCCTCCTGCAAACTTCCTTTGGGAATTCCGAGGCGAAGCTTCATCGTGCCTCCGCGCGCTTTGCCGCTTGCACAGGCAACTCTTCGGTGAAGCACGATCGCGATCCGGTGTGGCAAACCTTACCCTCTCCCAGCACGCGCACCCGGAATAAAACAGTATCGCGGTCGCAGTCAGTCCAGGCGGTTTTCACTTCCAAACGATTGCCTGAGGTTTCACCCTTCGTCCAAAGCGCTTGCCGGGTGCGGCTGTAGAACGTGACGTAGCCGGTTTGTAAGGTCGTTTCCAAGGCTTCGCGGTTCATGAAACCTACCATCAGCAACTCGCCGGTAGCCGCATCTTGGATGACTGCCGGGGCGAGGCCTTGCATCTTTTCGAAGTCGATTTCCATGGATTTCCTGTTCCACCCGGTCGCGCTTCGCTGCAAAAAGAAGAAACCCGCTGCGCGGTTGGCGTCAGCGGGTTTGGATTTTATGAGTGCTTACTGATCTCTTATCCGAAACGCTCCGCCGACACGATGATCGCGTGGTGATGATGGCGATGATGGTGGAGCGGAGTCATCCTGCAGTGATGGTAGGACGACCCTGACGACCGGTCAATGTCTTTTTGCATCAAAATTGTGCATCCGTGTGATCGATTTCTTGTTTCCATCCGAGTCGCTAGAAATCGACCCGCAGCGACATCTGAATCTGCCGTGGGCTGCCGATGGTTTTGTTGGTTACTCCCAGAGCACTGCCAGTCGTCGGACATACATACAGCGATCCCGAGAATTGAGCGTTGCAGGGCTCAAAGTGGAGGGAGTACCGACGACGGGGAAGCCATTGAAGTTGATATTCTGGCTTACATCGTCGATCGGAATATCGAAGCTAGCTGTATTCGTGAGGTTATAGACGTCGAAGCTGTAGCGTGCCGAAACTCGCTCCGTAAT
>Ga0208690_1000617_pt1 | contig 10187 bp, 8 predicted proteins | sample June2015DPH_16_1_2_FD_184712 | JGI IMG/M metagenome (GOLD analysis project Ga0208690, IMG submission 184712) | Peatland microbial communities from SPRUCE experiment site at the Marcell Experimental Forest, Minnesota, USA - June2015DPH_16_10... | ecosystem: Environmental > Terrestrial > Soil >...
CCCTTCTTCGACTGCACCTTCACCAGCGCCGCCGTCAGCGTCGTCTTCCCATGGTCAATGTGACCGATCGTCCCCACGTTCACGTGCGGCTTGCTGCGTACGAACTTCTCCTTGGCCATGGCTCGAGTCTCCTGTGGGACTTGCTGAGAGATGCTGAATGAGAGGCACCGGCGCGCGCTGAGCAAAACTGACGACCGAACGCGAGCCCACCACGGGGCTTGAACCCGTGACCTCTTCCTTACCAAGGAAGTGCTCTACCACTGAGCTAGGTGGGCAAAGACTGAGCGGGAGACCGGGTTCGAACCGGCGACGTTCAGCTTGGAAGGCTGACGCTCTACCAACTGAGCTACTCCCGCGACTCCTCGTATTCTCGACCTGCTTTCCGTTCGCTGAACCGTTCACCGAGCCGGCGACCACCGATCGGATCCGCTCGATGCCGGTGGAGGGTGATGGATTCGAACCATCGAAGGCTATAGCCGGCAGATTTACAGTCTGCTCCCTTTGGCCACTCGGGCAACCCTCCGCACTTATTGGCCTTCTACCTTGAAAGACGCCTTTGCTATTGATGTCGGCAGCGAGCTGGCGAGGGGACTTGAACCCCTAACCACCTGTTTACAAAACAGGTGCTCTGCCGTTGAGCTACGCCAGCCCTCGACGGCATGTCGCCGCCCCGGCAGCGCTTGCGACGCCGACGGGCAAGGGGCGCGCAGATTACTTCCCGGGCGGGCTCCGCGCAAGCAACAAGGAAGCCATTTGACATAGTACCGCGCACGAAGGCCCAGCCGCCCCCGGATCGCCCGAAAAAATTGCGCTTCATCACCGGTTCGGGTGCGGTGTTCAGGTCCTGGGATCCGGTCGTCCCAGCCGCACGCCCGAAATGCGGCCGGTCGGTTAGCCGGACGTCACGCGCATGTCAAGCATCGAGAAGTCAGTGGGGTCAAGGCGCTGGATGGGGGGCAGGCGTGGCGCCCGGCGCGCTTCCTGAGGCGCGTGCCTTCTTCTGAAGTAGGTCGAGCGCCGCCTTCACATCGGCTTCCCTGAACGGCATCTGCTGCAGCCGTGCGCGCTCCTCCGCCAGTGCATTCTGCATTTCCTCCTTGGCTTCGCGCGCGCGCAGGATCCAAGCGGACGAGTCGCTCGTGCGCTCCCCGAGCGCGATCGTCTCGTCGATTTCGCGGAGGCCCTTTTCCAGCAGTACACGGTAGCGCACGTGCATGAAGGCAAAAAATGCCTCGCGCTGGCGCGGTGTCCTCGTCGAGGAGGGCGGAGGAATCTGCATCAGATCATGGTGCAGCAAGCGATACATGGCTCCCAGCCGGTAGCCTGCCATCGCCGCCCAGTGCGGGTCGACCGAGCGCACGGCCTGTGCGTACGCCGCCTGGGCTTGAAGGAGTCCTTCGCAGCGAGCGTCGAGTTGCGCGAGAAAGTCGGCCGGCATGGGGTCGAAGCGAATCCGCTCGGACCGAACACGACGCAGTTCGCCCAAGGCAAAGCGGACCTGGGCGACCGCGACGGGGAGCACGTCCCGATCGCCGTAGTGAAGCTGATCGGCGAGATCGAGGCCGTCGTTGATGTCGCGCGAAGCGGCGACGTCATTGCCGCGCTCCACGCTGGCGAGAGCGCGAGCTCCGAGCGCCACGATGCGCTCGACGTCGTCGAGATCGGTACGCGCGAACAACCGGTCTCCGATGGATTGCAACGCCGGCCAGTCTTCGAGATAGGCGTCGAGCGTTGCGACACGAACGAGCGCGCCGCGCGCGTGCGGACCATCCGGGAAGCGTCGCACGAGCTCGAGAAATGCATCCCGTGCGTGTGTGCGATCTTGTAGACCTTCGAGAGCGAGTCCCAGATCGAACAGGTACCCGGCGGCATTCGGACTTTCCGAGTCGGCCGCGAGTAACGTCCGATACGCATCCGCCGCGTTGCGCCAGCGCTGCTCCATCAGCGCACGTTCGGCTCGTGCGACCAGCTCGCCCTCGGTGGTTATCTCGCTGAGCGTCACGATCCGTGTTTGGGCTATGACGACCGTGGGGGAGGAGGAGACGGGCACCGGGCGAGGGCCGGCACAAGCTTGGACGACCAAGGCCGACGCCGCCGAGATCACGCAGAAATGCATCTGCGTCGAGAATAGCGAACCCCGCACCGATGTTTCCCGGAAGGCCGGACGGAGTCGGAGAGCTCGGCCATTGGGCCTCGCTCGATCGTGCACTGAACGCGCGGCGCGATTGACGCTTTTGCCTTCCGGCGTAGGGTCGATCGTGAGGGCCCGATATCGCCCTTCGGCGCAGGAGAAGTCCCGATGAAGCATGTGGACGCCCACGACTTGGAGCTTGCCCATCGAATGCTAGACGATGAAATCCACAAGTTGGATCGCCGCGGCGCTCACATGACCCCCGAAGACCGCCTGCGCGCTGCCGAGCTGAAGAAACAACGCCTGGCAGCCAGGGATCGGCTCTTCGCGATACGCACCGGGTAAGCGGGCGCGGGCTCACGGGTTCTTGCCGCCTATGCCGAGCTCCGCCGTTCCGCAATGGGGGCCCGTCGGCGTTCGTCAACGGGTCGCCGCTCGCGGCTGGAAATGACACCGCGCAGACAGCTAGCGAACGCATCAGCGCAGGCTGCTACGGCAATCGCCCAATCAACGTCGCACCATCCGACGGCGATGGCGAGCAGTCACGCCAACGAGCGCGGAGGCGCCGAGCGCGACAACCGCGTCGATGCGCCAACCTCCTAGTACAGCACATCCGCAATGGGACGTGGAGCGGGCCGGCGCAGATCGCGCCGGGCCTGCCGCGGAGTGAGCCACCATCGAAACGTCGGGCGAGCACTCCCACGCGCCTCGGCTCTCGAAACCGCAGCTCTCGATGATCGTGCCGTCGACTCGCATCGCAAGCGTGCGGATGCGCTCCTCCGTCACAGCGACGGCGACGAAGTGATACGTCGATTCCGCCTTACGCTCAGTCGGGTCGGTCCCCTCGATGCCGTAAAGGGGAGCCCCACCCCCTCCTGAAACGATGTATTTAAGAGGCCCGGCATTGCCTCGTTGGTAGATGTGATCGTGGCCCGACAGGAGCAGGTCGACCTTGTGCGCGGCGAGCAGCGCGGGCACGCCCGCGGCGATGAGTCGTGCATTCGCGCCATGAGGGCCCAGCGACCAGGGACCGTGATGCACCACCGCGATGCGCCAGACGAGATCTGCTTCCGCGTCCGAGCGCTCCAGCGTCCGCTCGAGCCACTCGCGCTCGTCCCCGGCACTCCAATCGTGCATGCCGTTCAGGAATAAGAACCGGGTGTTGCCGAGCCGCGTCGTTCCGTACGGGCGATTGATGCCGGACTGGTCCCGGAAGCCGAGCGAAGTTTGCGCCGGCCAGGTCGTCTCTGAGTTCGTGATTGCCGATCGACACGAACAGCGGGCGGTCGCGTAGCAACGGAGCTTCGATCTCGAAAAATGACTGCCAATCTTCCGCACTTGCGCCGTTGTCCACCAGATCCCCGGTGTTGACGAGGAAGTCCGAGGGAACCTGCCGCATCGCTTGGACCACTGCGGCATGCGCGGTCGGGTCCGTGCGATCATCTCCGTAAACGAGGAATGTCAGGGCGGCTGCGGCATTGTCGGCAGGGGCTGTTTTGAAATGCCCCGCGCCGACGATCGCGCCCTCAACTCGAACGCGATAGGCGTAAGCGGTCCCGCGTTCGAGCCCCGTCGTCCGGACGACCCTCATTGCAGAAGCGCTTCGACTGTCGAAGACTCGAACGGCCTCTCCTGCGTCGTCTTCACGCACAATCTCAACGAGAGCGGTCGTGCTCCCGTCGAGTTCGAAACGTACATCTACACCGGTCGGCGACAGGCCGGTGAGGTACGGCCCCTTTACGATGCGTTCCCCGGCGGCTGCGGGAGGGGTAGCGGCGAACAAGCCGGCAGCCACAACCCACCGGCAGGCTCCGGCGATCAGGGTCGCACGCCCGCGGATCATCGTGCGGACTCATCCCGCTGCAGCCCGTCGACGGCACATGGTTCTGGCCGGCGCCGCCAGAGCAGACGGTGCACGGGGAGCCCATCGATACCCGCCCGCCGCTCGCGCGGGCTGCGCGCGTCGTACGGATTCTCCGATGCTCGCGGACTGCCCGCCTCGGTCCCGGCGGGGACGAATCGGGAGTCCAACGCAACGAGCTCTTCGTACGAACGCGCCCGATCTTCCACGTCGGTTTGCACAAAAAGTTCCCCCGATGGTTCGAGCAAACGCGCCACTTCGTCGAGAAATCGGTCGCTGACGAGCAGGCGCTTTGCGTGTCGCTTTTTCCACCACGGATCTGGAAAGTGCACGAACACTCGCCGCAGGCACGCATCGGGAGCGAGCCGCGGCAGCGCGTCGCGAGCGTCTTCGGCGAAGACACGCGCGCGATCGCCCAAGCCGCGAGCCCGTAAGCGCCCATCGACGATGGCCGCCCACTTGCGACGGATCTCCAGGCCCACCAGGGCCGCGCGGGGGACGGCGGCCGCTCGCTCGATCAGGAACCACCCGCGTCCAGGGCCGATTTCGAGCTCGACCCACTCACCGCGGGCGAGGGAGCACACTTCAACGCGATTGGCCGGAAGCCGTGGCGCGTCTTCGTACGGGCGAGCCATCCGTCGCTTGTACCGCAAAAGGATGCCCAGATCGCATCACAGCCGCCTTGACCGCAACCGTCGACGTCGGCACGGTCCGGCCGTGACCCCAGACGGCCGACCGCTGACGCAGGAGTCATCGCGAGGTGCCAACGGTCGCACTCGCCGAGAATGGAAAGCTCGCGCGCTCACTTACGGACCTCTCGCGATCGCCGTCGCCCTGATCGCTCAACGCGCCATCGTAACGGTAACGGCCAAGGTGGGACACGCGGGGGCCGCTCTCGACGACGCCTACATTCATTTTCAGTATGCCCGTGCCATCGCCGAGGGTCACCCCTTTCGGTTCGAATCGGGCGAGCCGGCGACGAGCGGCGCCACGAGCCTGCTCTGGCCGGTGATGCTGGCTCCATTCTGGGCCGTAGGCGCACGAGACGACGCGATCCTGTGGCCGGCATGGGGACTTTCGTTCGTCGCGCTCGGCGCTCTGGCGTGGGAGGCCTCGCGATTGACCGAACCTCTCGCAGGCCGCATAGCAGCCACGGGTGCGGCCGCTATGACGATCGCCTTCGGGGGCTTCGTATGGTGCGCCGCGAGCGGGATGGAGGTGGTCCCGTTCGCGTGGGCCATCGCCCGCGCGACCCGTCGGTCCAGCGATTGGGCGGAAGCACGGTTGGAGGCTCGCAGCCGCCGTGACGCCGCAGAACTCGTCGCCCTTGCGTGGATGGCGGCGCTTTTCAGGCCCGAGGGAGCCTTGACCGCCGGGCTCGTGGCCGCGACCCTCGGCTGCTTTCGTTGTGCCGGCCCCTGGCGCTCGCGTGCGGCCTCGCTCGCCGCACTGGTCGCCGTGGCCGCCGGACCGCTTTTGCTCTGGATGCTGACCGGATCGCCCAGGAGCTCCACGGCCATCGTCAAATTGCTGCCGGGCAACCCGTACTACACGGGACCCGATCTCGCAGCGGCGGTAGCGAAGAACGCGAAGATCCTCGTCGACACCATCCTCGACGGCGAGCTCTGGTCCGCGGAGTTCATCCCTCATCATGGGGCGCCCTTCGCCCTGGCGGGCTTGGCGGCGGTGGCAGTCCTCGGCCTGCGGACGCGCCGGCGCTGGCGCGCAAGCGCGGTGGTTCTGCTCGCGCTCACGATCTTCGCACCATGCTTCTACCTTACGTTCCTCTGGAACCGGCTGCGGTACTTGTGGCCGTTCGCAACGGGGTGGATGATCGGTCTCGCGTGCCTGTCGCGCATCGCCGGCGATGTGGCAAGCCTGTTCAGACCGCGATGGCGGATCACGACAGGGATCGCTTGCGGCCTTTTCGTCGGATTGTTCGCGTCGAAACTCGAGTGGTCCATCGATGACGTCGGCCAGTCCGCGAGCGGGATTGCGCGCCAGCAAGTGGCACTTGGCCGCTGGGCGCGGGACAACCTGCCGCCCGAGGCTCGAATCGGCGTCAACGATACAGGGGCAATCGCGTACTTCAGCGACCGACGAACGTTCGACATTGTGGGCCTGACGACCCGAGGCGAGGCACGTTACTGGGTCGCGGGCGCCGGGTCGCGTCTGGAGCACTACGAGCGGCTCGCCGACAAGGCGCCTTCGAACCTGCCCACGCATTTCATCGTGTACCCCGAATGGATGGCGATGAACATGTGTTTAGGCGAGCCACTGAAGGAGGCGACGGTCACCGATTCGACCATCCTGGGGGGTCAGACGATGCTTGCGTACCTCGCAGACTGGTCGAAGCTGGGAAGCGGCGAACGACCTTGGACGCGAGCTGGGGAGGTGATCGATGCACTCGACGTGGCCGACCTCGAGAGCGAAGCCGAGCACGAATACGACCTGTTCCGAGCGCACGACGGCGAGCAGATCGCGCGACAGGGACTTGCGCCCGATGGAGCGATTGTCGTCGACGGCGGGCGCACTGGCCGCACCCTCGAGCGATTCATCGCTCATTTGCCGGCCGGCATCGACGCATACGGGATCGCCAGGTTCGAAGGGCGAACGGGAACTACCGTACGCGTCATTGCGAACGGAGAGCCGCTAGCTTTTTTAGGTATCGACGCAGACGGCGATTGGATCGAACGCGCGTTCGACGTCCCGGCGCGCGCTACCGGTCCCCGGACGCGCATCGAATTGCAAGTGATGGGAGGCCCCATCACGACGTTTCACTACTGGTTCGTTCGTCGCCAATGACCCTTACTGCGGACCGCCGGTTTTCGGCGTGGCAACGGCCGGAGCCGCCTTAGGCGCAGGCTCCTTGACGGTGGCAGCCGACGCCGCGGTGGACGCCGGCGTCGCCTTGGAACCGAGCTCGTTGCCCGCTGCCTTCCCGATCGGCAGTTTGAACGCGCCTGTCTGCAGTTGAAGCTCAAGCAAATTGGCGTAGCCCCAGCTGTGTTGGATTTTGCCGTCGATTCCCGCTTGCCAGATGTCGATCCAATGCCAATTCGCGACCGGCTTATTCGAAGCCACCAGCGGTCCGAGCGGCCCCTTTTGCGTACCGGTCACCGTGTGTTCGATGATCGCGAAGCCATCGATGCCCCACGCGTTGGACGAAGACCACTTTTGATCGGGAAACGCTTTGAACCAGCCGGCGAGACCCTTGGTGATCCCATTGACTCCCTTGACGGCCGGAGCCCCCGTAAAGTTGATCCAGCTGTCCGCGTCGGTCGCCACTTGCCCTACGATCGCCTTCGGGTCGTCCTTGCTGAAGAGATCGTTGATGCCCTTGGCCCAGTCAGCCAACTTGTCCTCGTCGGGAGTGCCTTTTGCGAGGTGAACGTCCGGTGGATTCGTTGGAATCGCGGGCACCGGCGGCGCGCCTTTCCTTCCGGTCATTTGGGCGATGAGCCCCACCTGATCGCCGTAGTCGTGTTCTTCCTTGACCCGACCGTCGTCATTGAACCAGCTGACGTGGACGCGGATCTGGCCGACCGGCTTTTTGCTCGCCTTCAGAATCATCATATCGCCCGTCATCGTCGCCTGCCAGACGAACTCGGAGATCGCGACATTGCCTTTGATCCAGACACGCAGTGGGGCGGTCTTGGCGTCACCGAAGCCGTCAAAGAGCATTTGCAAGCCCTTCGCCACGTCGTCGGGACCGTGGGCCTCTGGCGTGCCGTAATCGTCGACCGTGCAATCGTCTGTGTAAAAGCTTGCGAGCTTCTTTGCGTCGTGCGCGTTGAATGCTTCTCCAATTCCCTTCAGCGTCTGCGGGATGAGCTCGGCAAGAGTGGGCTTCGGCGGCGGCGGCGGCGCCACGACCGCTGGAGCGGGAGAAGCGGACGCGCTCGCCGAGACAGCCGGCGGCGGCGGCGGCGGTTGTGGCGCAGGCTCTTCCCCACCGCACGCGACGGTAAGGGTGGAACTTATCGTTAGCAGCGCAGCAGAACGAGAGCTTCCCATTGGCTGTCTTCTCCGGAATCGGGTACCGGACGCCCTTTAGCCCGCCTGAGCTCGATCGGGAAGAGCCGTCTTGTGGTAGTGACCTGAATCGTGCGCGTTCGAACGCTCGGCAGGACAGGACTGCGCGTCAGCGAAATGGCCCTCGGCACATGGGGGCTATCGGGAGACGGCTACGGCCCGGTCGATGAGGCCGAACAAGAGCGCGTCATCCGGCGCGCACTCGAGATGGGCTTCACCTTGATCGAAACCGCCGACGCATACGGAAACGGCCGCATGGAGGAGCTCATGGGGCGCGCGTTGCGAGACCCAGAGCTGGATGACGTAGTCGTCGTCACAAAGGGTGGGGTCGACCGGGCGACCTCGCCGCCTCGCAAGCGATTCGAGACAGACTACCTGAGAAATTGCGTGCATGGCTCCCTAAAGCGCCTGCAACGCGAGCGGATCGACGTGTTCCTCCTTCATAACCCGAGTCCAGCCGTTCTCTCGGGCGCGCCTCCCGCCGCCGTGACGGCGCTCGTGCAATTGAAGAAGGAGGGCAAAATCGCGCATTGGGGGGTCAGCGTGGGCGACGTCGCGATTGGTCGCGCGGCGATGAAGCACGGCGCGGAGGTCATCGAGATCGCTTACAACCTCCTCAATGCGAGTGATCTTCATCGGCTCGCCGGCGAAGTCATGGTGTCGGGCGCGGGAGTACTCGCGCGGTCGACGCTCGCGTACGGCCTGCTTGCCGGGTCCTGGGAGAAAGACCGTAAGTTCTCTCCCGGGGACCACCGCGCCGACCGATGGACGAGAGTGGAATTCGGCCAGCGCATCGACCAGGCCTCCGCCGTGGAATTCTTGTTGAATCGGAACATCAGAACCATGGCGTCCGCCGCGGTTCGGTACGTGCTCGCGAACTCGATTGTATCGAGTGCGGTGCTCGGCCCGCGTTCCGTCAATCAACTCGAGGACATCGTCCGCGAAGTCGGAATGGGCCCGGTGTACATCCGCGATGCGGATCTCGCCCGTCTCCCTCGCTTGCTCGAAGCGGTGGGCGTCGAACTATGATTGACACCATGCGCGCGGCAGAAGTGGCGCTTTCTGCCGCACTCGAAGCTAGCGATCTCGTGATGCGCGTTTACACGGCGGGATTCTCCGTCGAATACAAAGGTCAGGACGATCCGGTGACGAGAGCCGACCGCGAAGCGAACGCCCTCCTCTGCGATCGGCTAGACGCCGCGCTTCCGGGCATTCCCTTAGTCGCCGAAGAGAGCGACCCCCGGACGTATGAAGGGTTCGAGCGATCGGACGCGGCGTGGTTCATCGACCCGCTCGACGGGACGCGTGAGTTCGTGGCGCGAAACGGCGAATTCGCGGTGATGATTGGGCTCGCGCAGGCCGGACGGGCGACGGCAGGCGTGATCGTCGCACCAGCGTGGGGGCGCGCGTTCGTCGGCGTCGTGGGGCACGGCGCGTGGGAGGTGGCGACGAACGGCGCGAGGCTGCCTATCAAAGTCTCGTCCCGTTCTTCGCTGCGCGGCGCATCCGTTCTCGTTTCCCGATCTCGACCTTCCGACCGAGTCGCTCCACTCGTCCGGGCAACAGGCTCGGCCGCAGTGATCCACGGGAGCTCCGGCCTCAAAGCCGTCCTCGTTGCAACGGGAGACCACGACGTCTACGTGCAGCCCGGGCCCGCGGGAATGAGGTGGGACGCGTGTGCGGGCGACGCCCTGGTCCAAGCGGCCGGCGGGACGTTCACTGAAATCGGAGGCGCGCGGATCGATTATGCAGCCGACGAGATCGTCAACGCGCGCGGATTGCTAGCCACGAACGCGCAGCTGCACGCCAACGTCGTGACGGCACTGATGGTCGCCGACTGATGGTCGCCGGCTTGTTCGCTGTTGGGGCTCCGGTTACCGTCGCCAGCGTGGACGCAGCACAACACATCGTTTTCGACGTCGGAGGAACGCAGCTGCGTGCCGCAAGATGGGACGCCGAGAGCGCGTGGCTTTCGCCACCGCATGTCGTCCCGGCGCCCAGCTACATCCGCTACCCGGACCTGTCGTGGCTGGATCTCAGGGGGCGACTCGTCGCGGAGATGTCGGCCCTTCGCGCGGCACTTGATCCGGCGGGCCAAGCGGGATCCGTCATGGTGGCGTTCCCGGGACCAGTCGACCAACAAGAACGGGTCCTGGCAGC
>Ga0208690_1000621_pt1 | contig 10169 bp, 7 predicted proteins | sample June2015DPH_16_1_2_FD_184712 | JGI IMG/M metagenome (GOLD analysis project Ga0208690, IMG submission 184712) | Peatland microbial communities from SPRUCE experiment site at the Marcell Experimental Forest, Minnesota, USA - June2015DPH_16_10... | ecosystem: Environmental > Terrestrial > Soil >...
TCCTTGGTTATTCGGGGCACGTGGAGCAAGACGGAATGGCTGCCCTCGTGTTCAGCCTTCGTGTGTCTAGTGCTGGTTGTTCTTTTGCTGACGCGTGTCGCTCCCGGCAGCTTTCCGGATGTATCCTCGAATGGCCCAACCGTCGACTCCAGCCGGCAGCATGACCCGAAGCCATGCCTTGATAAAGATGAAGCGTATGGCTGCGTCGCAATCGCGGTCTTCTCTCCTGCGATTCCGCTCGTGTTTTCGCCCCTGACGTCGGCATCGGATCCAATCATCTCGCTTGATGCAAGCGGCACTCACTACACTCGCCCTCCTCCACTCGTCTAACTTTCTCCAATTCGTTTGGCTCGGCTGACCTGTACTCCGTTTTAGCAAATGGGTTAACGGCGTTCCGGGTCTCCAGAGAATCGCAAGCCGTTCTGAATCACCAACGAAATCTTGGAGGAATCACACCATGGCTGAAAACAATTCCGAAAACTGGAAGGACCTTTGCAATGCGGCAGTTGAGGCGAAGGATCCCGATGAGTTGTTGCGAATTATTAACCAACTTTGTGAGGCACTCGATCGAGAAAGGCTGGCGAGGCCGGTCTTGCCACCGGCCACTAAGTCGAGCAAGAAGGGATTAAGCACCGCTGCTTCCACGCGCGGTTAAAGTCACCGCGTAGAGCAAGGCGGCTCTTGCATTTCAATAGGCTGCTGGAGCGGCAATTGGTGCAGCACAAACGCGCACGTGCCACTCCAGTCCTCGCTTCATGCTACATTCTCCTCAGCGGATTTCTTCATTCAGCCGAAGCAATGGAACAGCGCCTCATCCTCGTTAATCTCTTGATCAAGCTGGGCGTAGCCGCCGCCGTGGCTAGCGTTCTCGTCCGCTCGGTGGAGTTCAAATCGCTTCTGTTCCGCGAAAGCCGCGCCCTCAAGCACCGGATTTACCTCATCCTCTGGATCGGCGTTCCTATGGCTTTGGGAGTGTGGGTACGCTTCATTCAGACAAGTTTTCTGGCAGGCGATCTGTCTTTTGAAACCACGGTGCTGCTCGGAGTTATTGGTGGCCGGTTCACCGGTATGGTGGGAGGCGCACTGCTGGCTCTTCCAGCTCTGTTGCACGGGGAGTGGGCCACTCTTCCCTTCAATCTCATCGTGGGCTTCGTCGCCGGGCAACTTCGCACCCTCACTCCCGACCGCGAAGATATATGGTCGTTCTCTCCCTTTATCGATCTCAGCATCTATCGCATGATCCGCCGCAACTTGCCGACTCCCCGGCTGTTCGACTGGCAGATCATGTTCTTCGTGACCATCGTGGCGCTGCGTTTCGTGCAGACCGAGATATCTCACTTCCTGCCCCATGCAACTTTCAGTCTGGAGAGTCCGAACCTGTGGGTGGAAGCACTCATCTACGCGACCTCAGTGATGGTGATCGGCATCGAACTCAAGATATGGAACAGCGTGCGGCTTCAGATCAAGCTCGAGGAACAGGAGCGTCTGCTGTTGCACGCGCGCATGGAAGCGCTGCAAAATCAGATCAACCCGCACTTCCTGTTTAACACGCTGAATTCGGTTTCTTCGCTGGTGCGCTTCGATCCCGATACGGCGCGCGAACTGATCATCAAGCTGGCCACGATTCTGCGACGGCTATTGAGCAGTGGTGATGCTTTCGTGCCTCTGCACGAAGAACTGGAATTCATCGACAATTACCTCGACATCGAAGTCGTCCGATTCGGCCGCGATAAGTTACAAGTCAGGAAGGAGTTGGAGCCCGCGTCTCTGGACGTGATGGTGCCCAGCATGCTTCTTCAGCCGCTGGTTGAAAACTCGATCAAGCATGGGCTCGCCTCCAAGATTGAAGGCGGCAGCATTTTTTTACGCAGCCGTCTGACTAACTCCCAATTGATCATCGAAGTGGAAGACGACGGCGTAGGCATGGGCGCCGCCCAGTTCCTGGAAAAACCCACAGGCCTGGGAGGAACCGGTATCGGCATGGCCAACGTCGCCGAGCGATTGAAGGTGTTGTATGGGGAAACCGCGCGCATGACCATCGATAGCCACGAAGGAAAAGGTACGCTGATCCGTCTGCGTTTGCCGGTGCTGGAGAGCGAAGGCTCAATTCCCGCCGCGCTTTACGAAGAACGCTCCAGCACGCGCCGGTAGAATTCTTCATATTGCGGGACAATCTTCGAAGAACAAAATCTGGACTTCGCCACTGCGCGGCAAGCCTTCCCCATTTCCTGCAGTCGGCTCTCGTCGCTCAGCAATTCGATCGAGTACCGCGCCATAGTGTCGACATCCCCGACGTCGGCTAGGTATCCGCTCTTACCGTGCTCGATCACCTCAGGCACGCCGCCAACACGGGTTGCGATGGGGACGACCTCGCACGCCATGGCTTCGAGAGCCGCGAGGCCGAAGGACTCCAGTTCGCTGGGCATCAGGATCAGGTCCGCGATGGCGAGCTTTTCGTGCACGTTGTCCTGCTTGCCCAGAAACAAAACATCGTTATGAATTCCCTTCTGGACGGCGAGCCACTCGGCGCGCGAACGATCTGGCCCGTCACCGATCAGCAATAATTTGGCGGGAATCTTCTTGCGAACTCGATCCAGAATCTCAATGGTATCCGTAATGCGTTTCACCGGCCGAAAGTTGGACAGATGCACCAGAATGCGTTCGCCATTTGGCGCATACTCGAGCCGCCGCTGCGCCGCTCCGGCATCGCGAACGTAAAGGTCGCAGTTTACGAAGTTGTAAATCACCTGGATGTTGTTCTTAACATCGAACTCCCGCAGCGTGCGCTCCCGCAAATATTGCGAAATCGCAGTCACACCATCGCTCTGCTCGATGGAGAAACGAGTAATCGGCAAGTAAGAGCGATCCAGTCCGACCAGGGTGATGTCCGTGCCGTGCAGCGTGGTCACAAAAGGCAACTTCTGTCCCTGGGGTTTGGCCGCGAGCATTTGTCGCGCCAACAAAGCGCTCACCGAATGCGGGATCGCGTAGTGCACATGCAGAAGATCGAGCGCGTAAAGCTCTGAGACTTCCGCCATACGCGTAGCTAAAGCCAAATCGTAGGGTGGATATTCGAACAGCGGATAACGCGAAACGTCGACCTCGTGGTAGTGAATGTTGGGATGCAGTTCAGTCAGCCGGATGGGCTGGGCGTAAGAGATGAAATGGATCTCGTGTCCACGCTCGGCCAGTTCAACGCCGAGTTCAGTAGCAACCACTCCGCTGCCACCGTAGGTCGGATAGCAGGTGATTCCGATCTTCATCTCCGGTCCTTTCAGTCTGAGCTATCGGCTCTCTGATTCGATGGTGACCGGTGCGATGGGATTCAGATTCTGGCAGTGGCTTTGGGGAAAAATCAGAGATAGGTGAGAAGCATCGGACCTTACGATTCGGCGTTGCTGGCGCCCTTGGCCGCGTCCCGGACCCTAAGGCCCTCGTCCAGCTTATCGAGATGTTTTTGCAGGCGATCCTGGACCTGATTGTCCAGTTGAGTAAACTCAATCCCCATCCCGACTCCTCCATCACTGGCCCGCACCACGCCGCTGGTTTGAATCTTTTCCGAGTCCATCCAGAACGTGATTTTGACTCTTGTGCCGATCGGTAAAGGAAGCAGGGTTTCTACATAACAACCGCGCCCGCCAATGTCAGTCGCATTCGTCTGCATGTGAGTACGCCGGGAATCTTCAAATCCAATTTCGAGAGGAAACAAAACCTTGTGCCGGACGTACTTCCTTTTGTTCTTCGCGGGAGCCACGTCAACTTTTTCGTTCTGGGTCAGGGCTTGCCACGGGACCTGTTGGTTGGGGAGAACTTGTACGCCAGCCTCAATCTGCCGGGCCACACCGCTATCAATCACCCATATGACTTTGAAGCGCGCCTTCTTGTCTTCGTGTTGCACCCCGATGACATCGCCAGTCTTCAAGGGATGACTGATGCCCAAGATGCGTGCGCCTTCGCTGCTTAGATTGGTAGCGTTGGCGTTCTGAAAAAACGGACGGCCGTCCGCATCCATGCCCCATGCTCGTACCAGGATTACGGTCGCGACCCGGGTTTCCGGTCTTTTGTCCATGTTTGTCCGTGCCTTCCGCTACATTCACCGCGGCTGGCCTATGATACCTTGGGCCTCGCGCCCTTGTTACAGCAATTCGGTGGCTTGCACCCTATCCAAAGGCCGTGTACGTTCGGGGTCGCGGAACTCGCTAATTTCGGGCAAGATCGCGATAGGAGATGAGCTGAACCCCGCTTCGGTCCAATGTTTCACGAGCTTCCGGCGAGATCAGAACCCGCAATTCCTCAACCCGGGACTCGCGCAGGCGGGTTCGAATGTTTGCCAGATCGGCGTCGTTGTAGCCAGGATGGCAGACGAGTTCCCAAGTACCTTCGGGAAGACTATCGATAATATTTGCAAACAGGTAGTGATCCATTGCGCCCGTAGCCACAATGCCCACAGTTCCGTCGGTCGTGAGCATCTCAGCTTCGGAGACGGACTTTCGAAACCTTCCACCGAGCCGATTCAGAACGGCGACTTGGCTGTATCGCTTCCATAAGCTCGGATATTTCGCCAGAATCGAAAGGCGAACCGGTCCAAAGGGATTACGTACAGCTGGCACACCGCATGCCCGAGCTGCCCGTAACAACGGCCGCAGCACCTGAGGAAATATGTGAGTGTGCTTATGCGTGTCCAGGTGAGAAACAGCAACGCCAGCGGCTTGCAGTTTACGAATCTGTGCAGTCACTTCGGCCTCAATCTCGTCTGCGTCGATGCGGCCACCGAGCGCACGCGCAGCGAAGCTGTTCAGACTCTGGTAGAAGCGTCCATCGGGGAACTTCTCATCAGCGAGGGTTGGAGTTTGACCACCGCGCACGGGCAATCCGTCCACCAGCACCGCATGGCAGCCGATGCTGAGGCGTGGCTCCGATTTTGCTCGCTCGACGGCGTCATCAAATGCCTGACCATTCGCCATCAGTGTCGCTGAGGTCACTGCACCGTGGCAATGCGCCTCAACAATCGCGCGGTTCACCCCCGGAGTAAGTCCGAAATCATCCGCATTGATGATCAAGTGGCGCACGCGCCAGTCTAGCAGAGGCTATTCAGCACTTAGCATTCAGCCACCGACTCTTGGCGGCCGCGTTAGATTCTCGGGACTGAATGCTAAGTGCTGAGTGCTAAGTGCTGAATCCTGCCACTCACATTGACCGCTCTGACACCGCAACGTATACTTAAAAAGTTCTTCGTGTGGATGCCCCTCATCTCTGCGAGGCCTATCATGTAACGGTGACGTCACGATTTGCGTCATGACGAAACCCAGGGGCCGAGGGGCGGTTAGCTCAGTTGGTTAGAGCGCCTGCCTTACAAGCAGGAGGTCGCAGGTTCGAGTCCTGCACTGCCCACCAGTTCGGAATTCCGGTCGTCAAAACCGGGGACGTAGTTCAGTTGGTTAGAACGCTGCCCTGTCACGGCAGAGGCCGCGGGTTCGAGTCCCGTCGTCCCCGCCATTCTTTTCAAAGCAGTTAGGCGGACTTCATTCAAACCATCGAGGGCGCAAAAAGGGCACGTTGCGCGCCCTTTGTGTGCCCTTTTTCAACGACCAGTAGTTTGCTATCCGGCAACGAGTTACCCCTCCATCCTTATCGGAAGAAAAAACCAGCGCCATTACCGCCGCCTGCCCCGCTTGCTTCGCGGGCGTTACTGCTTGCGTGTAAACATCTAGCGTGGAGCGGAACGATGAATGCCGCAGTAGCTCCTGCATTACCTTGAACTCGGTCCCCACACTTCGCAGCAGAGTCGAGTAGGTGTGCCGAAGCGTATGCCATCCGAACCGCTTCTGAATTCCAAACTCGTCGCGCTACGGGAATTTGTTGGTCGGCCATCGGCGTTGAGTTCTGAGACCAACCCCACTACGGAGCGCTGGGCAGCATCTTCATTAGGGTATTGCTCGAGTGTGCCGACAATTTTCTTGTGGTAAAGACGCTTGCCGTCAGGGCTGGTCTCGGACCATCGAAATTGCCAGACAGCAGGACCTCGTTGGCGACTTTTGCGTTGCAAACATCCGTGCTGCATCTTTTCCTCCTGCGCCGCGGTTGCGGCGTAGAAGAATGTTCAGGCAGGAGGCGAATGGCAGGGGAGGGGAGGGTGAAATCGGTCGAGTGAATTGCTTTGCGGCGGCAATGCTCCCATTGGAACGTTATGTCTCAGAAGCCGGTTTCTGGACCGCGTCACATTTGCGCCCGGGCTGGCGGTTACTCGAAAGAGCGCTATCGCCACACCTCAACGGCTGCGGTGTTAGAAAACCTGCCCAGAATTGCTCCGTGCAAACCCCGTAAAGATTGGCCTTCTTGATCTCCGCATATTGCGGTTAGGAATGTGAGCAATGAAAGTTGGGACCATTGATGGGCTGCACGTCGAAAAGCAGATCGCAGACCAGTGACTATTTTCTACTGCGTTCCCAAACTAAGTATCAGGGTAAACACACGGTTGACAGATTGAATCCGCAGCCAAGCCGACTTCGCCTAGGATTGCTCCAGCCCTGACTCCCGGTCTTGCCGTCTTCCGATCCACTCGCGGATGTAGGCGGGACAATTGCGGAGCTGTGTACCGTTGGCTTCGCACTCCGCCAAAAAGGTGACTGCGTCTTGATCCACGAGCCTCACTTCTTTCAGATCGAGCACGACGTTCTCGTCTGCGCCCTCCGAAGCAATTACTTCTTGCAGTTCGTTCAGTTGTTCACTTTCAAGTTGGCCGCTTACTCGTAGAATCACCAACTCGTCGTTCGCCATTCGCTGGACTTTCCACATGTGATCCCTCAGGCTTTCTCATTGTCCGTCTTGGTTTGTTGAAGCAGGCTGGCACGTAATCATTCAAATCGCGTGCCAAGTCCAGTGCACTAAAAAGAGGGCCCGCTCTAAAACGCAGGCCCTCTAGGTTGAGGCAGTTACTGTGCCGTCAGAACAACCGGAACGCTCACCGTAAAGTTTTCTGCAGCTGCGTTGACTAGAATCGTCTGCTGGCCTGCCGGCTGATTCTTCGTACCCCCGCCGCAGCCCACCAGGCCTCCAATGGAAACCACGGCTAGCAGAGTGAGGCACAGGGAAGCGCCTATGACCCGCGCGTTCTTGCGAACCCGCCACAGCGAGAAGATCGCGAGCGGGAAAAGCAGCATGCCCGCAGCGCTCGATGAACACGGCATTCCAGCCGCGTTGACCGCACTGGCCGAGATGGTCAGTGAGCTTGTGGCTGTTCCGCCAGCAGTGATCGTAGTCTGGGCTGGGTTGAAGTTGCATGTCATGCCGACAGGCAGGCCGGTGCAGCTCAAAGTCACCGTTCCTGCAAGCCCCGACTTTGAGACTATCTGCAGGCCAACCGGAGAAGAGGCTGAACCGTAAGAGACGTTGAGGTTGCGGGTTGAGAGAGCGAGCGTCATTTGCGGCGAGTTCGCGTAGACGTTCACCGTGGCAACCGCGGACTGCGATGCCGTGTACTTACCGTTCACGACATAGTAAACGGCAAGGGAGTGCGGTCCGAGGGTAAGTGCACTGGTCGAGAAGGTAGCAATGCCCTTGGAATTCACGGTCGCGGTTCCCAGTTGAACCGAGCCATCGTCGAACGTGACGGTTCCCGATGAAACCGGACCCGAGGAAGTAGTGACGGTCGCCTGCAGCGTCACGTTCTCTCCGAGCACCGAGGATGCCGGGGCAACCAAAGTGGTGGTGGTGGCGTTGGGATTCTGCTTGCCGCCAATTCCTCCGTTGGGGTTGTAACAGGTATAGACCTGGTCCTCGGGAAAGTTGTCGAATCCATTCACCGTTGTGTCCAAGAATACGCTGGCCATGGGGCCGCTCCGCGTGACGAACTCGTCAAACGGGATGTTGAGCTGGTTCCCTCCAAACATCGTACTGGCAACCTGGCTGTCGATGAAGGGGAAGGTTTGGTTGGTCTGCCCTGGATTCCGAGCGGACCCGGCAATGATGTAGTGGTCAACCGGATTCTGGCCCGTCAGATAGTTGGTGTTTGTCCATTGATTGGGAACGCCTGCGTAGGTTGGGACCGCCCTCTCCACATTCGGAGGAAGGTTAATTGTTCCGCCGGAACCATACCAGGCATACCAGCTGTTGCAAATACCGCCGCCGCCCTGGGATAGAGATCCAAAATCTGGAGGATTGATCGGCCGGCTTTTCCACCCAACCCACGAAGGGTAGTACTGAACCGAATAGTATGCCGGTAGCAACGCGATGTAGAAGTCGCGTTGCGAACCCTGGCCCAGCAACTGGACCGCGACATTCTCTGCCACCTGGTTGGGCGAGTAGAACTCAGGGTAGTTGGTGTTGGTGATGAGCGGCCCTAGCGCCGACAACTTACCCCAGTCGCCCAGAATGCTATCCAGTTCGGTATCGAAGCCGATGGTGATCTGCTGCTGCAGGGAGCTGTTCGCCAAGTCTCCGATCGTAGTGGTAAACGAATATTGCGGGCTGGGCAGTGGTGCCGGTCCGCCTCCTTGCGTGAGGCCGCCGGTGATGGAACTGGCGCCGCCGAAGATCGACCCGATAATCGAACCTCCTCGGGTGACGCTATCGACCAAGTCGGGTGGCACCAGGCCGTCCGTCGCAACGGTTACTCCAATGTTTATGACACTAGAAACTAGATTAAGGATATTTGAGACATTGGTGGTGACAGGAGCAGCTGGAGGCGGCTGCAATGAGCTGCCTTCGATCTCAGCGGCAGCTCCAATTAGAGCCAGTGCTGCGCTCCCGTTGCCAGTCGCAACCACGTCCTTCATGTTGGTGGATCCGGTCACCATGAATACCAGCACGTTGTCCAAATCAACCATCTCTGTGCTGAGCTGGGATGCTACGGCTTTGAGGTCCTGCTGCGTGAAGCAAGGCAGAACCGCGTTGTTTACCGGGTCAGTCCACGCGTAACAACTGCCTGGCTGGCCGGGAAACGTCAGATTGGCCGGGTCAAAGGTGTGATAGTCGAGCAGCGTGTTGAGCGACCCCGTAAAGTAATAATGGATGTCGTCAAGGAAATCTCCCTCGGCGCCCTTGATGTAGTACTGGGTGATGAGCTGATAGCTCGCGTACTGATAAGCGGAGACTTGTCCGGCAACGCTACTCGCGCCGGGGAGAAGATTCCCGCTTAGCTCCGGCCACTCGACCGGCTGCTGGCTGGTAATCGTGTCGAGCGTGAAATCAGAGACTGCGCTCGAACCTGCGGTTTCCTGGGAGGCGCGGGTCGGCCAATACAGCCCCTTGAGATTTCGTTGCAGAATGCCGTGCAGAGTTCCGGTCTGTCCTTGCTGCGCGTACGCAGTTGTGGAGAGAGCCGAATTACCGGTCAAGGGATTGCCGCAACCCAGGCACGTCACGAAACTGTAGGCGCTCCCTGGCGCGTACAAGTTCAGGGTTGAAATTGGCACGCCGCCTAGCTTCTCAAGAGCACCGCCAAAGTTCTGATAGTAGGCATTCTGGCCTCCACTTGATCTGGTAGCGAGATCCCATGCGTCGCTCGCGTTGGCCGGTTTTCCCACCGAGACCAGAAACGCCAGTTGGTTCAAAGGCAGGTTGTTCAGGGCATTTGCTAACTGCGTATAAGCAGCCACCTGGGTCGCAGCATCGCTGGCCCCGGTCGGGTAGAAAGTGCCACAGGCCGGCACGTCCGTCTCCTGCTTTGCGCTGTTCGCAACCGCGCCACACTGGGTGCTGAAGTTCAGATTGTCCCGCTGCAGCGTGAGCAGCCAATAGCCATTGGTCTGGTTGGCGGGGGAGAAAAAGACAACCTTGCCGGGATAGCTGAATTGGTTGTACTGGGAAAGTGTTCCCACCTTGTAGATGGTGACTGTACTTTGGTTATTGTTGGCCGGATCGTTCGGCGTGACTAAGTATTCGACAGCGAGAGAACTCTGGAAGTTATAGTGTCCGTATGGGTCCTCGACCATCATTCCCGTTGCAAACGGATCGACTGGCCCGCTGAGTTTTGTGTAGTAGTTTTCGTAGGCCGAGCCCGGCGCCGCGCCTCCGGCTCCGATCGCCATATATCCCTGCGGATACAGGGCCGGGAACGGAACCAACGGAGCATACCAGGAGCCCCCGATCGTCCTCGTGTCAAACGCCGCCGATACGTCGGCACTCTGGAGCCAGAGGGTGCCAACGATTACGACCTGGTCAGAGGTAAG
>Ga0208690_1000632_pt1 | contig 10091 bp, 10 predicted proteins | sample June2015DPH_16_1_2_FD_184712 | JGI IMG/M metagenome (GOLD analysis project Ga0208690, IMG submission 184712) | Peatland microbial communities from SPRUCE experiment site at the Marcell Experimental Forest, Minnesota, USA - June2015DPH_16_10... | ecosystem: Environmental > Terrestrial > Soil >...
TAGAAGCCCCCGCCTCGGAAAAGAATGCGGAAGGCTGGGCCAGCCGACCAGTGTTTGTATTTCGTGGCATACTTGGGAGTACATCAAATGCGACGATGCGAGGTTACAGGATGAAAAAATGGTGGGCTTTTCCGACAGTACTGCTGATGCTCGCTGTGGCTGGATGCGCTCATCCACAACCGGTTTATAATCAGCCGCCTCCTCCGCCACCACCGCCGCCAGTCGAGTTTCGCGAGGCCGCCCAGCAAGGTCTCTTTGACGGATATCAAGCGGCAAAGAGCGATCTCGCAGCTCAAAGGCCGCCGAACGTCGAAGGGCAGGAAGCATTCCGCAATCCGCCGGTGCCACCCGAAGCGGCTGAGGCTTACCGCCGATCGTTCCGTAATGGCTACGATGCCTTTCTCCATGGCGCACCCCCGCCGCCTCAGAACCGCTAACCTGCGTCCCGAAAGCGCAGGTTGCACAGAGTGTGGCAGATTGTTTTACGTCGGGTCGCCCATCCAAGCCTCCTTTGTTTGGGTGGGGATTTTAGCGAAAGCGACGAGCCTTTCAACCAAGATCATCAACGTGGAACAAGCGCATCCACCATTAACCAATTGTCATCCTGAGCGGAGGAATCGTCGCGCAGCGAACGATTCCGTAGTCGAAGGACCTTGTGTTCTCCATTCAACCTGAAAGTAACAGGGAATTCTCACCTCTATGATTTTTCACCTGTTCAGATTTCACTTCTCCGTTTATTCTGTCTGATCGTTTGAGAATTTTCTCATCGTATGTCTGCGAATTGGACGCATGAAATTCCTGAAACGCACGAAGACTTGGATCGTGTTGTTCTTCGCCGTAGTCGGTCCGGGTTTCATCACCGCGAACGTCGACAACGATGCCAACGGCATCTACACCTATTCGGCTGCCGGGGCGCAGTTCGGGAACCTGCTGCTGTGGACGTTAATCCCGATTACGCTGGCCCTCATCGTGGTGCAGGAGATCTGTGCCCGCATGGGCGCGGTCACCGGCAAGGGCCTTAGCGACCTCATCCGCGAGGAATTCGGTTTCCGCATTACCTTCTTCATGATGATCGGAATCCTGGTCATCAACTTCGGCAACGTGGTGGGCGAGTTTGCCGGAATCGCAGGCAGCCTCGAACTCTTCGGCCTCTCGAAATATATTACGGTGCCGGTTTGCGCCGTGATCGTCTGGCTCATCCCGGTCAAGGGCCACTACAAGAGCGTGGAAAAAGTTTTTCTGGCCGCATCGTTTTTCTACGTGACCTACATCTTCGCTGGCTTCTTTGCCAAACCAGCCTGGATCGAGGCTTTGGTGGCGACGGTGAAGCCTCCGCCGAAGGCCGCCTTCATGCTTCCGGGATATCTGTACATGACGATCGGCGTCGTCGGAACGACGATCGCCCCCTGGATGCAGTTCTACCTGCAATCCTCGATCGTGGAAAAAGGAGTAACCAAGCGCCAATACAAAGCTTCGCAAATCGACGTAATAGCAGGCTGCATTTTTACCGACATTGTGGCCTGGTTCATCATCGTGGCCTGCGCCGCGACGCTTTACGTGCACGGCTACCACAACATTTCCGACGCCAAAGACGCCGCCCAGGCCCTGCGCCCGCTCGCGGGAGATTTTGCGTATATCCTTTTCGCGGTGGGGTTGTTTAATGCTTCGCTCTTTGCGGCTTCGATTTTGCCGCTGTCGACTGCTTACACGGTTTGCGAGGGGTTGGGATTTGAATCCGGGGTGGGGAAGAAATTCTCTGAAGCACCCGTGTTCTATTGGCTTTACACCATTCTGATCATCGCTGGCGCGGCGGTGATTCTGGTCCCCGACTTGCCGCTGGTGAAGATCTCGATTCTGTCGCAAGTGGTGAACGGAGTGGCGGTTCCTCCGGTGCTGGTCTTCATGCTCCTGCTGGTGAACAAGAAAGAGCTGATGGGCGAGTATGTGAACTCGCGGATCTATAACTGGACGGCTTGGGCTACGACCGTGATCATGACCGTGCTGAGCATCGCCTGGTTCTGGACGTTACGATCGGGGCAGTAAGATCGAAAAGTTCCCTTCGAAGCATCAAATAAACCTACAGAAGCAGCAAACTTTGGGCTACTTTTTTGCCTCTGAGTGTGTCAGAATCCTTCGTGGTGGGTGGGGTTATGCTGCGTGCCGTGCTCCCGATTTTCCTGAGTCTCCTGCTGGTGTGCGCCTTGGCGGCCGCGCAGGATCAATCGACCTCGAACACCATCGCTTCGCTCCCTACCACTACATCCGCCACCGCTCCTCTACCCAAGGCAGCTAAAACCTATCACGATGGAAGCCTGCGCGACATCGATGCGATCGGCAACCGGAAGGTAGGTTGCGAGCGCGGTCTGGGCAACTGGTACAGCCTGGAAAAACAGATCGACATGGGGCGAGGGTATGCCCGGCAGATTGAATCTACGACCAAGCTGGTGACGGACCCGGAAATAACCGAATACGTAAATCGCATCGGGCAAAATCTGGTGAGGAACTCCGACGCCCAGGTACCATTCACAATCAAGGTGGTGGATACCGACGATATTAATGCCTTTGCGTTGCCCGGCGGGTTTTTCTACGTGGATTCGGGGCTGATTCTGTCGGCTGATAACGAAGCCGAACTGGCGGGCGTGATGTCTCACGAAATCGCGCACGTGGCAGCTTGTCATCTGGCGCGCGAAAATACGCGGGGGCAATTGATGCAGTTGGCGTCCATCCCGCTGATCTTTGTGGGCGGCGGAATCGGCTACGCGGCTCAGAGTCTGGCCAGCATGGCGATCCCCATGGGTTTTCTGAGATTTGCTCGAGGCTTCGAGTCGGAGGCGGACTTCCTCGGAGTCGAGTACTTGTATAAAGCTGGGTACGATCCGCAGGCGCTCTCTTCATTCTTCGAAAAGATCCAAGCCATGGAGAAGCATAAGCCCGGCACTCTTGCGAAGACCTTCGAGACGCATCCCCAAACTCCGGACCGCATCGCGAAAACCCAGGACGAAATCAACACGCTGCTGCCTCCGGAGCCGGAGTACAAGCTGGACACCTCCGAATTTCAAGACATCAAGGAGAGGTTGGCGCGACTGGAGAACCGTCACAAGATCGACAATGGCCACGACGGTGGTCCGACTCTGCGACGTCCCACGTCCACCAGCACGAGCGATGCCGGCAGTAGCACTACCGATGATGATCGGCCCACGCTGAAACGCCGGGATGGCAGTTCACCTTCTCAGTGAGCGTAAAGGCGCCACCCTTTCAGAGCGTTCAGTTTATTCAACTAAGTTTTCCGACTCAGCACCTAAACAATTTTCCCGTCGGCCAAATCCCGGACTAGGGGCAGATCGGCTTCGAGAAAATCGTACTTGGGCAATTCCGACCGCTGTGCCCATTGAACATCACGAAAGATTTTGTTTTCAATTTCTCCGTGGTAGTCGTGGACCACAAAGAAGCGCAACTCGACGGAGCCTCCGCCGGGATACTCGTGAATCATTCGCGAGACTTCTTCGCCGATCTTGGCATCGATACCAAGTTCTTCATCCAACTCGCGCCGCAGCGCATCCCGCGGCTGTTCGCCTTCTTCAATCTTGCCGCCGGGAAATTCCCACTTCAATGGCATGGTCTGATGACGGGTGCGCTGGCACACCAACACTTTTTCGTCCTTCAGGATCACCGCAGCGACGACTCGTTTCATGGGCAGGCCATTACTCCAGCGGGATTAAAGCTCAACCGGTCGAACCGTGAGCGTGACAGTTTCATTTCCCAGACTTTTCGAGGTGTTGGCCAACCAGTACGGCGGAACGTTCGACTAGTTCGCGATCTTCGTCTTTGAAGGCCGATGGGAAGTGGCTATCGATATCGAGTTCACCCACTACTTTGCCCCGCACGAACACTGGAACCACGATTTCAGATTTGGTTTCGAGCGAGCAAGCCAGATAGCGGGGATCCGTGCTGACATCATCAACAACTACGGTTTTGCCGGTCGAGGCGGCAGCGCCGCAAATTCCCTGGTGCAAGGGAATTCGCGTGTGAGGCGTCATGGCCCCTTGAAATGCGCCGAGGACCAGCATAGGCGGTTCGAGGTTAGAAGGCGTATCGAGCATATAGAAACCCACCCAGTTGTACTTCAGCATTCGGTTGTGCAGCAATTTGACGATCTCGGACATCAGGTCGTGAGCAGAGGTCGCTTGGCGGGCGAGTTGTTCCAACTCCCGATCAACGTCTTTCGTTTTGATGGCAGGAGACATAAGGAAAATCTTAACTCAGGGATTAATTTCTCCGCATCGGCACTTCGGTAATACATCTTAGACCCGGAGGTTGTGGAAAATCTGCCGGATGAATGGCGGCTGCCAGTGCGCGCAGGCCTTGCACCAGGGTGGGCGCGGGAGTGTTCAAGAATTCGTCCCGAATGCAGTAGACGCGGTTTTCTTTGGCGGCGCGCATTGCTTCCCACCCGCGATCACGAATGATTTTCTCCAGAGGAACTCGGTCTCCCGCGCCGCACCATGCAGCCACGACCACATCGGGATTTTCCGCGAGAACTATTTCGGCGGATGTTTGTTTCCCCGGAGAGCCCACGAAGTCTCCGCCTGCGGCCGTCACCAGCTCGGCTACCCAGGGCTGCGAAGAGATCAAAGGTTTACCCCACTCCTCGCAGAAGATGCGAACACGATTTGCCCCATTCGTTTGCCGGCGAACCGCCTCGATTTCTTGTTGCATTTCGCGGATTACTTGCTCGCCGCGATGAGGCGCGCCCACGATCCCCGCGATGGCGGCAATATCGGTGTAGATGTCGGCGAGCGTCTTCGGCGCCAGGCCGAGAAAGCGCGCTCCGGACTTCAGGATTTCGGTCACTGCTTTTTCTTGGTAGGGGACAGAAGCGATCACCAAGTCGGGACGAGCAGCCACGATTTGCCCGGTGCTCGCGGTCCAGGAGTCGGCGACGATGGTTGCTCCGTGTTTGCCGATATCCGGGCAAACATCCACGCAATATTTTGTGCAAGCCACGACGCGGTCAAGTTCGCCAACAGCAGCCAGAATTACAGTTGCGCTTGGCTGCAGGGAGACAATTCGTCGGGGGGCATGGTCCTTAGACACGATAAACCAATCTTACAGGCCTTTGGATTCGATGCGCGTGGCGAGAAAGGAGACGTCGCAAGCAATGTCTCGTTCGCGGCACGGTACAATTCTCGGGATGTATTCTCCCGAGCTTCTTGATCACTTTGAGCATCCGCGAAATGCGGGTGAAGTTTTGAATCCTGATGCAGTCGCGCAAGTCGAAAACCCGGCTTGCGGGGATATTTTGAAGTTGAGCTTGAAGATGGCTGAAGGCCACATCGTTGAAATCCGTTTTCTAGCAAAGGGATGCGTTCCCGCCATGGCTTGCGGCTCTGCGCTCACAGAGTTGGTACGCGGCAAAACCTTGGAAGCGGCAAGCGGATTGTCGCGGGAAGAGTTAGTGCAAGCGGTTGGGGGCTTGCCAGAAACTTCGGTTCACGCCAGCCACCTCGCTATGGATGCGCTGGCGTCGGCATTGAAGCAGGTCAAAATCTAGCCAGAGCCTTCACGGATGAACGCAAATATTGCTGGACAGGGGAAAAAGCAGGTCTCTCCACTTCGCTTCGCTCCGGATGACAGATTATTTGTCATTGAGATTGCATGCCATCCGGCCAGTAGATTTTCCAGCCGCGCTCGCGCGCTACCTGCTCCAGATCGGGGTTCGGATTCACGGCGAAACTATGCTGAGCGATGGCAAGCATGGCGGCGTCCCAGCGGGAGTTGCCGAATGCCGCGTCGGGATCTCTGCCGACTACCTCTCTTATCGCTCGGGGCTTGCCTTCGCCGGACGGCACTCGAATCAGGCGATTGGTGATGAGTCCCTCCTTGATCTCAACGGCTGCGGCTAAAATTTTCGTTTCATCGATCCCAAAATGTTTCATGGCTGCCTGAATCACCCACTCGTTGGTCGAGGAAACCACCCAGACGTCGCAGTCCTGGCTCTGCAGACGCTGAACCAAATGTCGTAACTCAGGAAAAATCTGCTTCACGAAGTTTTCATCGAAGAATTCTTTGGCGAGCCGCTGCACCTCAGCCTCGACCAGGCCGCTGTGGATGGTCACCATTTCGCCGCACATGTCATCTTCCGTGACTTTGCCGGCTTTGTAGTCGGCGTAGCGCGCCCGCACCCAACGCTCGACGTCAGCAGGGAGCACGCCTCGCTTGAGTTCCCAGTCGAAGAAGCGCTCACCGGCGTCCCCCGACCACAACGTGCCATCGCAATCGAAAACGGCGAATTGAGGGCGAAGGTCAAGAACCGAATGGATAAAGTCTGAAGCCGGGATAACTGTAGTTGGGGTCACGTGTGGCATTCCATTTCCCATGAAGTTTCTCGATCTGGGGGGCTACTGAGATAATGTCGCATACTCCTCGGGCGTGTCGACATTCAATGTGACCAGCGGATCATCGACGGCAACATAGACGATGTGCGGCAGATTCTGGTGTTCGATATCGCGCGCGTTCGCGCTCGGGGCAGCTTTCAAGAAAGCTTCGATCATCTCTCGTGCCACCAAATAGGGATGTCCATGCTTTCCGTTGAATTCCGGGATTACGGCCCATACGTCGCTGGGAGCGTCGGTGAATGCCGAGTAAAGTTTCTTCAATGTCGCGGCATTCGCCGGAGGCCGATCGACAAGAGTGACCATCGCGGAGTCGCGGCCTTCATTCAGAACTTCCTGCAGTCCGACCTGAAGTGAACTAAACTGTCCCCGGTCAGGGTCGGGATTCCGCACCAGAGAAGCCCCATTGGCATATACGATGGGGGCAAGATTGTTCTCGTTCTTGCCCACGACCACGATTACCTTATCGCTAAACAGATCGAGAGCCTGAATGGCGGCGGAAAGAAAAGTCTGGCCTGTGGATACGGAGCCGCTCGCAGCAGGTGGCCAGGGGAGCAGCGCCTTGTCCGTGCCCATGCGCGTGGATTGGCCGGCAGCAAGAATCACGGCGTAAAGGCCAGGCGCGTGGGGCATGAGCTGAAGATAGCAGAATTTCAGGCGGGTTGGAGCGGAGATCAGTTGTCCGTTCGCAGTTCCCGGTGCTCAGATTGGGCTAGTCTTCTTTGCGAGCTTCAACCGAGTGCTCGGCCGGATTCGATTCGGTCGTGCGGCCTTTGAACCAGCTCATGTGCGGCAACGCTCGTTCGGAGCGGCGACGGACGGCAATCAACTCCGCCGTTATCGCGACTGCAATTTCTTCCGGCGTAATGGCGCCAATATCCAAACCGACGGGCGCGTGTACGCGATCGAAAAGTTCGGCTGGAATGCCTTCTTTGGTCAGCTCGCGGAATATCGTGATCGTCTTGCGTTTGGAACCGATCATGCCAATGTAGCGCGCCTCAGTCTGCACCGCCCAGCGTAGCACCCGCATGTCGTCGCGATGCCCGCGAGTCACGATCACGATGTACGACGACTGATTTGGCGAGAGCCCGGCCATTGCATGTTCGAAATCTTGCGCGATGACTTCTTTGGCTTCGGGGAAACGCTCGCGGCTGGCGTAGGTTTCGCGGTCATCGACTACAGTGACCTCAAAACCAGCGCCGCGAGCCACCTTGTAAAGGTTAACTGACACGTGGCCTGCACCGAAAATATAAAGTAACGCTGGAGGTAGGACCGGTTCGATGAAAATATCGAGCGTGCCTCCGCAGACGAGGCCGGTGTCGTACTTGGGATCTTGATTGAGATTGAAAGTCAGGCTTCGCGGCTTCTCGCTTTCCATTACTTCCCGCGCGGCCTGCCAGACTTCGGCCTCGACGCAACCTCCGCCGATGGTGCCGGCGATGGAGCCGTCATCGCGCACCAACATCTTCGCGGTCTCGAACGAGGGGATCGAGCCGCGCACATTGACGATGGTCGCCACGGCACCCCGGCGGCCTTCCTGCCGCAGCTTCACGATCTCCTCGTAGATGTCCATCCAGGCTTGATTATTGGGTTTTTCGTCAGGCAAGTCAAACCGCGCGCGGGTTTGGCATTTGGGCGTAAAGGCCTTCTGTCTTCGAAGGAACATTAGGCCTCATACGCTGGACTCTAGTAAGAACTTTGACGTTTGAGTAGTATTGGCGAGCTGTTCTTAGTGCAATCCGCGCAGTTCTGGTTCAGGAGGAATTCATGAAACATGTGATCCGGTATGCCTTTGTGCTTATGCTCTCTCTTATGCTTGGTTCGAATGCGTGGGCGCAATGGTCGTCTGATCCCTCGGTGAACCTCGCGTTGGCCAACAAGAGTGATGGCGCCGATCAGGTGCAGCCGAAGGTGAAGCCGTTGCCGGACCACGGATGGTACGTGAGTTGGTTTGACGCGGACCCGAACAGTCCGCCGCCGGTTGGTTACAGCGTCTTTCTGCAGCGGCTCGGTCCTGCCGGATACCAGATTTTCAAGCACGGTGGGATTGAAGTTGCCCACCTCAGCAATAGTTCCACTGAAGACTACGGCCTTGATATCGATACGGAAGGCAACGCGCTTCTGGCTTTCCTCGATACGCGCGAGGGATCAAACCAGCAGGTGACTGCGGCCAAGATGAGTCCGGAGGGAAAAGCATTGTGGGGACCGCGCGGAGTGCAACTCACCACGGGTACCGCGAACTCTAACGGATCGCCGAAAATTGCCGGCACCAGTGATGGCGGGGTCGTCGTCGCGTGGATCAGCAACAGCAACACCATGCTCCAGAAACTGGATGCGAACGGCAAGCCGCAGTGGGGCAACGGCGTGGTGTTGAGCAAATCCAACTACAACTACTGGCTGGCTGATCTCCACGCCGCCGACAACGGATCGGTTATTGTTTCCTGGGTGAGCAATCAGGGTTTTGGCAGCAATAATCTGCTGCTCACTAACAAGCTGTCCGACACGGGCGCGCTGTTGTGGGGCGCGAATCACGTAACCCTTTTCGATACCGGCTCGCTTCAGTTCGGCAACTTTCCTTATTTTGTGCCCGATGGACAAGGCGGCGCGGTTTTCACTTGGTATACCAGTTCGCCGACTTTGCAATGTTTCGCCCAGCATATTTTGGCTGACGGCAGCGCGGCCTTTGCGAAAAACGGCGCCTTGGCCTCAACCGACACATCGCAGGTGCGAGTCGATCCTGCAGCTTCTTACCGCGCCGCCACCAACGAAGTATTTCTGGTTTGGACTGAGGAAGATTCTAACCAGGTGTTGAATGGAATCTACGCACAGAAGTTCGGGCCCAAGGGAGGACGGCTTTGGGGACAGACCGGGCTGGTGATCGTGCCCCTCGGCGCGGACCAGGAGATTCTTCCCACGAACGTACAGATCGGATCCGGCGCGCTGGCGTTCTGGATCGACATCGTGGGGTACGGAAACGCATCGATTCAGGCCACGCGACTGATGGGCAACGGCCAGGTCAAATGCGCGCAGTTCCCAGTTTCTACCCCGGAATCAAACAAAGGCAGGCCGGTCGCAGACATCGTAAGGGCGACTGGTCTTTCGGCCATTGCCTTCGAGGACGACCGCCTCGGCAGCAACGGGATTTACATTCAGAATGTGAATGGAGACTGCTCGCTGGGTCCGAAGTAAACAGCTCGGTCGAAGTTATTGGAGAGCAAAAGCCTCGGGTCATCACTCCCGAGGCTTGTTTGCTTATAGTCAGTCGGACACGGCCCCGCCAATCTAATCGCCCCGCTTCGGATGCGAGACGGCCAGGAATTGACCAGCAGACTTGTGGTAGCTTCTTAACTTACCAAAGACGCATGAAAGCCGTTCGCATACACGAATTCGGCGGTCCCGAAGTTCTTCACTATGAAGATATTCCCGACGCACAGCCGCGCAAGGACCAGGTTCTCGTCCGAATCAAAGCCTGCGCCCTGAATCATCTCGATATCTGGGTACGCAAGGGACTGCCAGGTGTGAAGCTGCCACATATTCTGGGCAGCGACATCGCAGGGGAAATCGTAGCCGTCGGCGAATATGTTACCGGCTTCACTCCCGGTCAGCGCGTTGTTCTGGCCCCGATGCACTTCTGCAATCACTGCGCCCAGTGCGCCGCTGGACTGCAGAATCAGTGCCCCGAATTCACCGCGCTCGGCA
>Ga0208690_1000636_pt1 | contig 10057 bp, 8 predicted proteins | sample June2015DPH_16_1_2_FD_184712 | JGI IMG/M metagenome (GOLD analysis project Ga0208690, IMG submission 184712) | Peatland microbial communities from SPRUCE experiment site at the Marcell Experimental Forest, Minnesota, USA - June2015DPH_16_10... | ecosystem: Environmental > Terrestrial > Soil >...
GGTTTCTCCAGCTTCCAGACGAAGTTGCCCTGAGGCGCGCGGACATCGTTCAATGGACTGCGCCCTACGAATTCCCACGGTACGTTCTCATCGCCGTAGTTCCTTCGGTACAACTCAGCCCCGGATGGGGTCGTTTCCACCGAGACGGGATAGGAAATCTGCGTCCAGAGCTTTTTGAGCGCAGGGTCATCCCCGATGTATTTCTCGGCCTTAGATGCGAGCGCGAAGGCAGCGCCCATGTCTGCCTTATCGGCGAGCTCCGAAATCTTGGGCAGGGCTTCTGTCCGAGCCCAATGCAGGCTACGGTAATGCTGCATGCCCCATATCAACCCCACGGACAACGCGACGACTACTGCCGCGAGCGGCGCAATCCTGCGAAAGAGATTCCAGTCCGGGATAACAACTGCGCTCACACTGCGCGACGAGGGGAAGCCGACAGCGGAGTCTCGCGACGTGCCGCTCTCAGTATCGCGTTTCAGGCGTTGCAAGTTTGCGCGCATATCGGAGGCATGCTGAGAGCGCAGATCGCGATTCTTCTCCAGCGCCTCGCGGACAATCCGTTCCAGTCCAGCCGGAATGTTGGGATTCAATGACGAAACCGCGACTGGCTCCTGGTGCAGGATGGCTCCGCAGATTTCGCCCGAACTTGCGCCGTCGAACGGCAGCCTGCCCGTCGCCATTTCGTAAAGCACCGAACCGAAGGAAAAAAGGTCGGTGCGGGCGTCGAGTTCCTTCGCCTTCACCTGTTCCGGCGACATGTACGCAACTGTGCCCAGCATCGCGCCGGGGCTGGTCAACTGATCGGGCGCGACCTCCGTTTCGGTGTTCCCGCTGGATCCGGCGTTCTGAGCCGTTACTTTCGCCAAACCGAAATCGAGAACCTTCGCGTGTCCGCGCTCAGTGACGAAAATATTCGCAGGCTTGATGTCGCGGTGCACAATGCCCTTGGCATGGGCGGCGTCGAGGGCGTCGGCAATCTCGATGGCCAAGGAGAGAATTGAGTCGGTCTCCATCGGGCGATTGCCAATCTTGTGCTTCAGTGTCATGCCGTCCAGACACTCCATGACGATGAAGGCCTGACCATTCTGCTCATCGATCTCATGGATCGTGCAAATGTTCGGATGATTCAGCGCGGAAGCTGCTTGTGCCTCGCGCTGAAAGCGAGCGAGGGCTTGTGCGTCTTTCGCAACATCATCGGGCAGAAATTTGAGAGCGACGAAGCGATGCAGCTTTACATCCTCGGCTTTGTACACCACACCCATCCCTCCGCCACCCAGCTTGGCGACGATGCGGTAGTGCGAAATTGTCTGCCCGATCATGGGCTGAAATCTTAGGACTAGCGGTAGGACAAGTCAATGAACGTGCGGAGGTTCGGTCCGCTCCCGCGCGTCAGTTGGCGCAAAATCGCCATTTCACTCATCGTGGCCCTTCGCTGGGCACTTGAGTGAAATGGCCTGTTCTGAGGGTTATCGGGCGACCGCGCCGTTTACAATCGAGGCGATGGGCCGCCAAACACAGTTACACGTGCTTCCGAAAGACTTAAACGAACTACTTGTGGCTATGCACGACAAAGAGCCGCTGGCAGTGGCCCTGCGGCGCGGAAACTCCGCCACACCAGAGCGTCAAACGTTCATTCCTGACAATATGAGCGGACAGAGTTTGGTTTTGTGGAGCGAACGATTCGCTCCCAACCTGCAAAGGCGCTTCGTGGCGACAGCGGACTCGCCTTATTACCTCGCAGACGAGCAAACGGAGTCGGTGTTCGAGTTGTCGCTGTCCGGCGTCACGACGTGGGAGGGCCGTCCTGCTCTGACCCAAGGGCGCATTTATGGGGTCTTCCAAAACAAGCAAGCGGACTTTGAGAATTGCTATGAGCAAATCATCCGCTATATCCGACGGCACTGGCGCAAGAATCCCGCTACGTGGATGGGCGGTTATGTCGGCCCAGCCGCAAGCAATTGGTTTGACGGTGGCGGGTTGCTGTTACCCAACTATATTCCGCCCGTTCGCAACGATTGGATTCAACGTCTGGGCGAACAGCACCCCACTGATTGACGTAACAAGGCCGCTACACTCAAAACCTCGAAACGTGTAATCGCCTGTTTTCAAACAGTAACCTTGAACGTTGCTGGTTGAGTTGTGACTTCCGTGGCGGGCGAAGAAGCGGCGGCGAGTCATTCGCCTGAACCCCGAGCGCTACTTCGAAGCCAGCGCCTGCATCAATTCCTCACGCTGCGTCGCAACCTGGACTCGCGCGTCGTTGCTTTGCCTAAAACTGGTAGCCTGAAGTTGCTCCGGCTCTCCCAGGCGGCGCATCTTTGATTCCAGATTATCGACACGAGCCCGTGCCTTGCCGGGTGGCTCACGCAACGCCGCTTGCGCCGCAAGCATGTATTCCTCGTACGCTCGAATCTCCACCGTCGTTGGAGGAAGCCCTCGTTTTGGCGCGCTAAACCCGTACTTCTCGTACAACGCTTTGGGATTGCTCGACGTTTGGAGCTCTTCAAGAGATTGCTCTCCGGTTGCACATTCAACGCCCCATGCCAATCCCCAGTCGAAGCCATCTTCCGGCATAGCTTTCACAAGCGCGGACAACTCTTTCCTCTCTTCCTCGCTCAATTTTCCCCGGCGCGCGCTATCCCTCAGCGGCTGCAGGCAGTCCAAAACCATGGCCCCCGCCACAAGCGCTACGATCACTGGCCCGCTGCGCGATACATCCTGCCCAAACTTGAGCCCTGCCAGCCACGTATTGACGGCAGCCTGTGAATCGCCGTGCGCCATCTCGCGTATCCCCTCATACGCATTCAGCTGCGCTAGCCGCCGCGCTCGCATGATAAACCAACCCGGTGTCCTCTCCTCGTGCCGGTAGTCAAACCCCCAACTGCATTCCGGAAGCTTCGTAGCCCGCTGCATCGTGCGAATCGCGTCGAGGTTGGAATCCAAAAGGGGCCCCAGCTTCTTCTCGTCCCACTCCGCTCGCCCGGCGAACGTCGCAGACAACAGATTCATCGTCGCGTCGTCGTCGACGATTGGTTCCCGCAGCTCCGCCATAGCCGCCCAGTAGCGCAACGCCGCGTTTTTCGTTTCAGAGGGAAATGTCGCCTGTGCCCGCGCGCCGCCCGCGATCGCCAGAACCACCAGAGTTGCCGCCAACAGTCGGAACCTCATAAGGATCAAGATACGACGATTTACGCCGAGAGTCACAAGGGCGAACCCGACATACCAGCCACGGATGACTGTACATAAAATCGCCATTGTGCTCATTGACCCCTGCGAGGGGGTCTTGAGTGTAACGGCCTGGTTTCAACAGGTACGTAAACTATTAATAACAGAACTTTCCTAATCACACACCACTCGGTCCGGTGTCTTCCTGCACTGCCACGAGCGAGGTTTGGATCTGTTACCGAGTAGCGGATGCCCGACGCTGCGGAACTCAACAGGTTGTTTCTCGGCGGCAGCGTAAATCTGGGTCTTGATATCAGGCCGCAGCCAAGTCTGTGACCACGCGAGCTGCGTTTTCTCACCGCACAGCAGCAAGTCGCCGCGTCCGTCTGGTGGCATGGATGTACGGCTCGCGATTTGGCAATCAATTACTTCGTTGAAGTTCCAGAGGCTGGCGCTCAAGTGGGGCAGAAACACGTCCCCTTGCACGTGTGCCACAAGCATATCCTCGTTCTTAGGCCTGCATCCGATGGCAATGATCAGCAGGAGAGCGGCTGCACAGTAGCTGAGGCGCGAGCAGGAGTTCTTCATCCTGCCGGGATTCTAGCTTCGGAGGGTGGCTGTTGCAAAATCGCCATAACCGGTCAATCGCTTCCCATTCTGAATGTGTGTCGCAAGATCCGAATTCGTGGACCTTGTTGCCCCCGGACCGCACCAGATCACGTGCGCACACCGATGACCCATGCTGAACCATAACACGCTCTAGCTCGCGGGCTTGAAGGAATGAGATCCGGCTGAAGAATAATAAACTACGTCTCTCAGCCGCGCTGCATCGAGCGATTCACAATTCCACAAGTCAAAACGCATTGGCCGGTGATCACCGCCATTTCACTCATTGAACCAAACGTGACTCAACGTTCTTCGTACACGTATTCGTGCTGCGCGTCCCGGATGGTCAATGTTCTCTTGGCTCCCGAGCCGACCACGAACTCAAAACCCAACTCACCCGGTACAGTGGTGATGAAGGAAATTGTGCCATCGGGATTCTTGCGGCTGGCGACCTCACTCTTCCACTCCCCGAAATCAAAAATTGTGGGAGCGCCGGAGGTGCTGACGGTGATTTCTCCGAGCAATGCATTGGCATAGTGTTTGGCGAGCTTGGCACTCTCATTTGCTTCGGCTGGGATCGTCATCAACTTGCGCTCGGCGGCCAGGTCGGCATAGAAACTCTTCGCGTCGGCGTTGAGCAGCGCCTCGGCCTCAGGGTGTCCGTCGAAGAGCACTTCGAGTAACTTGCGCCGGATGCGGTCGCGAAGCAGCCATCCGGGGTCGGCATTTGTAAGGATGACCAGGCCCACGTTTTGTCCCGGCAACCAAATCATGTCGCTGTGATAACCGACCAGGTCGCCGCCATGATGAACGACCGGTACTCCGTAGGTCGTGTCGACCATTAAGCCCATACCGTAGGTGACGTCTTTTCCGATGCTGACCTGCGGAGCGCGGCGCTCGAGCAATGGATCTTTCGAGATATAAGTCGTCCCATTGGGAAGCTTGCCCTCCGCAAGCTCCATCGAAACATATTTCAGCATGTCGTTGATGCTGCTCCACGCGCCTCCGGCGGGGCGCGCGGGAATCACAGCGTCATTAATGGCCGTCATCGCCCTGGCAGTTTTTCCATCGGCGTCGGGCGAGTGCGAACCCGCGTGGTTACTGGAAAGAGCGCGCTTCATGTCAAAGGTCGTCTCCTTCATCCCCAGCGGATCGAAGACATACGATTGCACAGCGCTGTCGTAGGCCGCACCTAATTCCATGTCGGGATGGATCACGTGGGCGGCGGTATATCCCGCAGCTGCGGCCATCAGATTGGAATACTGAAAGAGTTCCCCGAATTTCGATGTCGGCTGCATGGTGCCGAGCATGGTCATCGTGCTCTCGGGCGTCATTTTTCCGTAATCGAAGATCCATTCCAAATCCTGACGCGGCATTCCGGTGCAGGCGCAGATCAAGTGCTTGACGAGGACGCTCCGCGTTGTTGCGGCGTCGCCCAGCTTAAAGCTCGGAAGTAGTGTGGTCACGGGTGTGTCCCAGGTGATGCGATGCTCATCCACGAGTTTCGCGAGTAGCAGCGTGGTCATCGCCTTCGTATTCGAGGCGATCATGAATAGCGTGTCGCCGTCTGGCTTCTCCGTACCGCCAAGGTCTTTCACTCCAAATCCGCCAGCGAAAACAACTTTGCCATCCTGAACCAGGCCAAGACCGACTCCAGGTACGCCCAAAACTTTCTGTCCCTGCTCGACGAAGCGGCCCAACTCGGCAATCCGGGCTTGATCGAGGGTGTTTGCTTTCTTTCCTGCAAATGACTCACGGCGGTAGCCCTTGGGCAACAAGCGGCTAAAAATCAGGGAAAGCTGAGCGCCGCGCTTCCCCGCGACAGCATCAGCTACATCTTCGATGACGACGGTCCAACTGGATCCGGAGTTATAGACGACGGCATCCACTCCCCGCTTCTCGTTGGGCGAAGTCTGGTAATCGTAAGCGCGGCGTCGACTCCAGCCATCGCGGTCGGGCAGATCGTTGCTGACTTTTAGCGGCCACTTTGCATCGGGCTTGTAAGCCTGCCAGGCCGCTGCTAATGCCTCATCCTGCGTTTTAGCTTCCACATCGACGAGTGCAACCCAAGAGTCTCCCTCTGGCGCTTCGAGGATGGTCGCCGGTCCCTTGACGCGGATGGACCAATCCTTCGGCGCGATGAACGCATTGCCGAGTACGGTAGTCTTCGGGGTATCGGCGGAGAGCTTTTCAAGCGTTTGCGCGCCAGCCGCGTTGATGGCCGGCTGGGCCGATGCGCTTAGAGCTTGATCGAGAAGCAGGGCGGAAGCGAAAACCAACAGAGAGCCGACGAGGAGTTTTTTCATGGCGCGGAAATTCTAAACCTTCGGTTAGCTGCCAAGGCAAGTTTTATTCAAGGGAGATTACAAGCCGGCCGAATTCCAAACACTCTAGAAACCGTCACGATTTCGGAGTAGTGTTCTGTACATTCAGATTGAAAGGGGTTCAATGGCACGCTTCGCAGCTCGTTCTCATGTCGGGCCTTGTGACGCTTGGTCTGGCGGCGGAGGCGGCGCGCCTCATCCGGCCTCGACCTTCTGAAGCCGGGCGCTCTTTCATAATGCGTTGACACGCCTTGACAAGAATGCGAACCCCCTGTTTGTGACTTGCGCTGGTGAATCTGTTCCTGGTACCCAAGAGACTGTTGTGCGCTACGGCGGCGTCGTTTCGGCACGAAGCCGCCCGAACCGGCCTGACGGGGACAGAAAACGAACGGCATACTACGTGGGGGAACCGACCCACCGGCTACCCCGGTCCCTGCTCCTCGCTTCGGCGCGAAGATTACTGGTTCAGAGATTCCTTAGGGCAGGACCTCATAACTTACGTAGGCGAAGCGCATGGAGTCTGGAGCCCAGGAGTTGACGTTCATCGTTCCCTGGCCGCCGATGGCCTTGACGAGCGTCTTCGGGGACGCTGCGACCTCGCCATGGTTGATCGCGACGAGTTTGAGCTCAACTTGGACAGTGCGGGGGTTGTGGGTTGGTGTACCGGCGGGATAGCCGATATACACCATCTTCTTACCGTCCGGCGAGATGTGGGGGAACCAGTCTTCGAGACCATCGCTCACAACCATCTCGGCCTTCGCATCGTTGGTACCAGCGCCATCGAAGGGGAAACGCCAGACCGCTTCCTTGCCGGATCGATCGGAGTTGATGTAGATCCACTTGCCGTCCGGCGCATAGTCCGGGCCGTCGTCATGATGAATATTGGACGTGAGCTGCTTCTCTGCGCCTCCATCGGCGGGCATGCTGTAAATGTCATATTGGCCGCTGCCGTTACGCTGGGCCACGAAGGCAAGCGTCTTGTTGTCCGGCGACCAGCCGTGAAAATAGCTCGGCGACTCGGGCGCCACCAGCTTGACGTTGCTGCCATCGGCGTCTGCGAGAAAGACCTGCGATCCCTTATGTGGCGGAACCGTAGCGGAGAAAGCGATCTTCTTGCCATCGGGAGAAATGGCCTTATCGTTATTGCATTGAAAGTTGGCGGGCACAGCTAATCCTTGCGGCTCGACCATGCCGTCCTGTTTGAGGACGAGCTTATAAATGCCCCCGCCAGAGTTGGCGATGAGGTACTTCCCGTCTGGAGACCAGTTGGGTGCCTCCCATATCGAGTCCGCAGAATAGACCAGGCGCGAGGAGCCTTCGTGCAGATCGTAGATGAAGAGACGACTGCGCAGGTGCGGATCGGAGGGTGCTGCTTCTACGTGGGCCGCAGAAGATTGCGCCTGGAGAGCGGGAGCCGTTAGAAAGAGCGCAATCAGGGTGAGTTTACAGAATTGCAATTGGATCGAGAGAACGTTCATGTCGATGACACTCCTCTTTGGGTGGAAATCGCAGGGCCGTCCGCTTATTGCTTGCGCCACACTTCAGCGCACCGCAGTGCGAGCGCTGCTCCGGTCTTACTCCACCTCGCCACCGAGCTTTTCGATGATGCGATAGTGCGAAACGGTTTGGCCGATCACTGGCGCGAATCTTACGTGGGCGAAACGGAGCAAGTCAATGAAAGCCGTGGAGTTGGTGGAGTTGGGAGCCGATCACGTGCGCGCTGTGCAGTCGTTCGAGCAGTTCATCCGGGAGAACAAGAACAAGAACAAGAACAAGATCGCGGCGCCGCAAACTCTCGACAGCCGTCCTCACCGACAGCGGCTCACTCCCAAGCAGATGGTTGGCCCCCAGACTGAGCTCTCATGCGCTGGGAGCAGATTTCTTCTCGTTCATCGCGTGAAGGATGAGTTGGACGCGGCTGGAAACCTCAAGCTTCTCGAAAATCCGGTACAGATAGTGGCTGACGGTAGGTGAGTGCTATCGCCTGCTTACAACAATTGGCGGGTCGCCTCCTGTTAGTGTGTCAAAATCCAAGTGTGCAAAACACAGCAGTCATCCCCAAAGGAAGCAGGAAACCAATTGGAGCGCGGCTCTTCCCGATCCTAGCGCGAAAGGCGCATCACGCGGTGATCTTTCGCCGCGGACCATCAAGGTGGGTTCAAGTAATCAAGTGGAACACGGACACTGATGTTTTCGAGAGCGGCCAATGGTTTCACGGGAGAATCTACGAGCGGCGGTGCGACCTAAGCCCCGATGGCTCGCTACTGATCTATTTCGCTCAAAAAATCTCTACGCGTAGCTTGAAGGACAAAGAATACACGTCCGCATGGACAGCGGTAAGCAAGCCGCCATATCTGACGGCGCTCGCTCTTTGGCCGCAGCGAGACTGCTTCAGTGGCGGAGGATTGTTTCAGAGTGATAAGGCGCTAGTGCTTTACCACATCGGAGAAGTCACAGCGCACCCGAACCACAATCCGCCCAGCTGGTTGCATATTACTTTTTCAGACCGAGGGCGCGGAGACGACGATCCCCTATTCTCGGATCGCATCGAGCGAGACGGCTGGAAGCTCAAGCAGGAATGGAAGGTCGAACACCTTGGGTACCCGAAGTGGAATCGTACCATTCAGGCAGAAATACGGGAAAAACTAAGCCGGAATGGGAAGTTTGCTCTTCGCTTGGAGCGTTCCATTGATGGGCTAAAGTATGCGGAGAAGTTTTCCGTCATGTGCGCCGAGAAGCTGATGTGGACCCCGCTCACACGTGCAAGTTGGGCAGACTGGGATCAAAACGGAAGGCTCGTTTTCTGTAGGGACGGAAGAGTTCTGACTTCGCGACCTGAACCTGTGGGGCTGGGCGTAGAAACGCAGTTAGCTGATTTCAACTCGGCGAAGCCAGAGCCGTTACCTCCTCCGCGAGCCGCAACAATTTGGTGAACGTCATTGTTGACGAAATCGCCATTACGCTCACCCCCCTGAATCAGAGATCAGATACTGATCTGTGCCTGGTACGTGAAGACTTGTCAACACTGTCTGCAGGGGCGAGGTCGGACTATTACAAGTCAATTCGAGCAACACCAGCCTCGCTACCGCTGTCCTTCTCCTAGCTGGTTCACAAGGTATACCCGTGGGCCAGGGGACGATTCGGCGAAACAGGGGACGAAAGGGCGCATAAAATGCTGCTGCGGATTGCACCCTTTTGAGACGGTGGGTTGGCAAGGTCTGGGGAAGGCCTGAAGTCGCGGGATTTTCCATTTTCCTGCCTCCGTCGTTGCCGTCCTCGTTGACTCGGCGTCCTTGCATCCCTAACATTGCACCCTGAGTCCTGCGCCACCATGATCGGCCAAACCATCTCGCACTATCGCATCGTCGAAAAACTCGGCGGCGGCGGGATGGGTGTTGTCTACAAGGCTGAGGATGTGAAGCTCGGACGGTTTGTCGCCCTCAAATTCCTGCCTGACAATGTCGCCAAAGACCCGCAAGTTCTCGCCCGTTTTCAGCGCGAAGCCAAGGCCGCCTCTGCGCTGAACCATCCGAACATCTGCACCATCTACGAAATTGACGACCAGCACGGCGAGGCGTTCATCGCCATGGAGTATCTCGACGGCATGACGCTGAAGCACCGCATCGGCGTGCATCCGATGGAGACGGAGTTGATTCTGTCCCTCGCCATCGAGATCGCGGACGCTCTGGATGCGGCGCATTCCAAAGGCATCGTGCACCGCGACATCAAGCCTGCGAACATTTTCGTCACCGAGCGCGGGCATGCCAAGATTCTGGATTTTGGGTTGGCGAAAGTTACTGCGGTTGGGAGCACGGGCGTAGGAGTAGCAGGCGGAATGTCGCAGGCGACTGTCGAATCGAGCGCCGAGCATTTGACCAGTCCGGGAGCAACGCTGGGCACGATCTTGTACATGTCGCCGGAACAAGTCCGGGCCAAGGAACTGGACGCCCGCACGGATTTGT
>Ga0208690_1000640_pt1 | contig 10022 bp, 5 predicted proteins | sample June2015DPH_16_1_2_FD_184712 | JGI IMG/M metagenome (GOLD analysis project Ga0208690, IMG submission 184712) | Peatland microbial communities from SPRUCE experiment site at the Marcell Experimental Forest, Minnesota, USA - June2015DPH_16_10... | ecosystem: Environmental > Terrestrial > Soil >...
GCAGCGAAACATAAACTTCCGGCACGCGTCCTTTCACCTCGTCCACAACCGGCACGACTGCAGCTTCAGCAACTTCCGGTACCGTCAAGCAAGCCGATTCGATTTCTTTTGTGCCCAGCCTATGTCCGGCAACGTTGATGACGTCATCCACGCGTCCAAGAATGCGCATGTAGCCGTCCGCGGCCAGCACCGCGCCATCGGCTGCAAAGTAAGGCCAGTCACGCCAATCTTTGCTTTGCGGATTTTTGCAATACTTCCTGTAATACTGATCGACGAAGCGCTGCCGATCGCCCCAGATCGTCTGCATGATTCCCGGCCAGGGATTCCGAATACAAATATTCCCCGCCTTACCCGACCCCGCCGCAACTTCGCTGTTATTTTCATCCAGAACGGCCGGATAAATTCCCGGCGTCCCCGGCCCCGCGCTTCCCGGCTTCATGGGATCGATCGCCGGTTTTGTAGTACACAAAAATCCGCCAGTCTCCGTTTGCCACCAAGTGTCGACAATCACCGCCTCGCCCTTGCCCACCGTATCGTGATACCAGCGCCAAACCTCCGGCTCAATCGGTTCACCCACAGTAGTCATGTGCTTGAAGTGATAGTTGTACTTGGCAGGTTCATCCGGCCCTGATTTGCGCAACATGCGAATCGCCGTGGGCGAAGTGTGGAAGATGTTGACGTCAAGCCGCTCCGCGATTCTCCACACGCGGCCAGCATCCGGGAAGGTCGGCACTCCTTCGTACAGCACGCTGGTCGCCGCCAACGCCAAAGGTCCGTAAACGATGTAGGAGTGCCCCGTGATCCAGCCGATATCCGCCATGCACCAGTAAACGTCGGTCGGATGAATATCCTGGAAATACTTCGAGGTTCCAGTCACGTAAGCGAGATATCCACCCGTGCGATGCTGGCAGCCTTTTGGCTTGCCCGTGCTGCCGCTCGTGTACATCAGGAACAGCGGCGCTTCCGCATCCATCGAAACCGGCTTTACGATCTGTCCAGCAAATTTCGGCAGCTCTTCGTCCACAAAATAATCCCGCCCTGCGACCATGGGCGCAGCCGAGCCATACTTCCCGCGATACCGCTTCCACACCAGAACTTTGTCAACCGCCTGCCCCTCTTCTTTCGCCGAGTCGACCGCGATCTGCGCATTGCCCTTATGATCGATCAACTTGCCGCCGCGATAATAACTATCCGCGGTGATCAGCACGCGGCTGCCGGAGTCGGCAATACGCCGCCCGCAAGCCTCGCCGCTGAATCCGCCGAATACCACCGAGTGAATCACTCCCAGCCGTGCGCAAGCCAGCATCGTGATCGGCAACTCGGGAATCATCGGCATATGAATCGTCACTCGATCTCCGGCTTTCAAACCGGCAAGATCGCGCAACAGCGCCGCCATCTCATTCACCCGCACATACAATTCCTGATAGGTCACCGATACGGTCGGCTCGTCCTCCGGCTCCGGCACAAAAATCAGTGCGGCTTTGTTCTTGTATTTCTCCAAGTGCCGGTCCACACAGTTGTACGAGGCATTTAGCTTCCCACCCACAAACCACTTCCAGAATGGCGGATCGCTCGTGTCCAGCGTCGTATTCCAATACTGATCCCAACTGAGCATGTCGGCATATTCGCGAAAGCATTCCGGGAAGTTCTTCTCGCTGAAGCGCTCATTCACATCTGGATCGGTGAGATAAGCCTGCCCAACAAACTTCGGCGACGGATAAAAGTACTCCTCCTCGCGCCAGTGCACCGCAATCTGCGCTTCGCTGGTTTCAACCGTAGCGACTTTGCTTCTATCTCGAATGTCAGCCATGTAGTTTGCCTCTCGGCGCTGCGCGCCGCCGTTGCAATAGTCTTGGATTCTAGCCTGGGTGCGTCATGCCCGAGTAGAACCCGCAATTCTACTGCTTTCGGCCAAGCCGCGTCACTGCCGAAGATGCACCTCTATCTAATCCTATCGGCGAACAAAACAGATTGGAGTGAGTGGCTTTAGGTGATTGAAATTGCGGCGAAGCAGCGCTTCAGGCTGCGATTAAGCGGGATTGGTATCAGGCGTGCGTTCAGGCGTGTCGATGGAACTGAAGAGACTAAGCGGTGTTCGACCCCTACACGCCGACGGAAAGCTGTAGTTTTTCGTCGCCAGACTTTGCCGTCCGCGCAACGATCGCATCAAGCGACGGCATAGATTGAGGCTCGGTCATGGTATGCTCCGGTGGCTGCACGCCACTTTGAATCGCCTTCGTCAGCATCTCCAACGCGAGATCGGCATTTGGACGAATATAAATAGTCGCCGCCAGCAGCCCGTTGCGCACCCAGGCCTGCCCAGTTTTGGGCAGCCCATCGCAACCGGTCAAAGGAATTTTCACCCACCGCTCCCGCTGCGACTCTGGCATTTCGCTAAACGCTTTTCTAGCGCCGGCCGCCATGCTGTCGTCCTGCGCTCCCACCAGGTCGATGCGCGTTTCCTGGGAAGTGCGCAATCGCAACCAAGAACTCACCGCACGATGCGAGCTCTCTTCGGTCCAGTTTGCCCGCAGCGTCTTAATGTCAATATTCGCTGGCTTCGTTCGATTCATTCCCGCGCTACGCTGATGTGTTGCCGAACTGTTGTTGGGCCCCTCGATGTACAACACCGTCCCGCCCCGCGGCAGCAGTGCGGCAAACTGTTTTCCCTGAATCTCCCCAACTTGCTCATGATCGGAGCTGATCGAAAAAATCGGCGCCTGATACTTCAGCCGCAGCTGTTGGAGGTACTCCGCGTCATGATTCAGCACCACCCAACCCATCCCCGCTGCCGCAGCTGCCCGCGCTACTTGGGGAAAACCAGTTCCGCCCGCCGGCTCGAATACAATCCCATCGGGACGCATCGTCGCCTGGCCCTGAATGTATTGCAGCAGCTGCTGGCTTTGTGTGACCGCATCATTGTTGGCATGGATGACGCTGACCTCCATTCCCAGCCGCCGCGCAGCCTTTTGCGCCGCAGCCGCCTGCTCCAACTGGTAGTCATTGTCGTTGTTGGTAAGGGAGACCAGAAAGTTGAGTTTCTTCATCGCGGTGTCTGGATGATAGTTCATTCTCCGCGATACTCCATCGTAACCACAGTAACGACAAGCGAATCCCAATGCGCTCATGGAGGGACGGACGCCGTAGCCTGCCCCTGAGCGTAGCCGAAGGGTCGGTCCAGTCGAGCAGCGCGAAGCGTTACCTCCGACCGCATCTCTACCGCAAAAGGATGTCTGGTTTTAAAGCAGGCGACCCACCACCGCCGATAACCACCTGAATACCCCACACCAAAGACCTAATTGCTTTCTAGTCAATATTCTGCGGTAATCCAAGCACAGCATTCAGTCAACAATCTCTATGAATACAATCGCACCGCCAGCCCAGCAAATAAGGCAAGAAATAAACGATGAACATCCCGATTCTGGCTTGGAGCAGCTCTACACCCGCTCGCAATCTGTGGTCTCGCGTCGCGTAGCCGGAGAAACTCTAATCGTTCCCGTCCGCGGCAAGGTCGGAGACTTGGCCTCGATCTACAGCTTCAACGCAACCGGCACCTTGTTATGGGATTCTCTAGCCTCCCCGCAAAGTCTGGCCGGCTTGGTCGACGCCGTGCTGCACGAGTACGCGGTAGAGCGCGATCAAGCGGAACAAGACGTTAAGCAATTTTTGAACGACACGGTGAACGTGGGCCTTGTAGAAATTCGCGAGCAAATATCGATGGCGGGATTCGCGTCAGCTGGATTCGTATCAGGGCGCGACTTTAGTCGTGCCGTGAAGGACGCAATTTAGATGCGCCTTTAGGCGCTGGGGTGTAACAGAGCAACCCTGGGGAGCGAAATGGATCATCTGAGTTACGGCGAATTCAGCGCAGACCTGCACGAGAAGCAAGCGGGCAAGCGCGTGCCCATGCAGGTTTCCATCGAGGTAACGCGCCGCTGCCCGCTCGAATGCCAGCACTGCTACAACAATCTCCCCATGGGCGACCAGGAAGCCCGCCGCCGCGAGATGACCACGGAAGAGCACTTCCGCATGTTGGACGAACTGGTCGAAATGGGCTGTTTCTGGCTGCTCTACACCGGCGGCGAAATCTTCGCCCGCAAAGATTTTCTCGAAATCTACACCTACGCCAAGCAAAAAGGTTTCCTGATCACGCTCTTCACCAACGGCACGCTAATCACCGAAAAGATCGCCGACTATCTTCTGGAGTGGCCGCCCTTCGCCATAGAAATCACCCTCTACGGCCGCACCCGCGAAACGTATGAAGCGCTGACGATGATTCCGGGCTCGTATGACCGGTGTTTGCGGGGGATAAAGCTGCTGAAGGAAAGAAATCTGCCGCTGACGTTGAAGACGGTAGCGACAAGTATCAACAAGCACGAAATCGGTTCGATGCGTCAATTTGCGGCGGACGAACTGGGTGCCGAGTTCAGGATCGATGGGCAAATCAACCCAAGAATTGACTGCTCGCAGAGCCCACTTGCCGTTCGTTTGACGCCGGAGGAAGTGGTCGCTCTCGATATGGCCGCCCCGAAAGGTGTGAGCGAATACCGCAGGCTTGCCAAGCATGATGCGGAGAATTCCCCCGACCTTTCGAAAACCGACACCGTTTACTCCTGCGGCGGCGGAATGAACGCCTTCGCGATAAATCCTTACGGCGAAATGGGCATTTGCGTTATATCCCAGCAGGAAACCTTCGATGTGCGAATACATGGGCTGAAACGTGCATGGGAAACTTCCTTAGGCGAAATGCGGGCTCGAAGGCGTACACGAGTGACAAAGTGCGTCCAATGCAAAATAAAGTCTCTCTGCGGAATGTGTCCCGCAAATGGAGAGATGGAGAACGGGGACCGCGAGAGCCCAGTAGAATTTCTTTGCCATGTCGCACACCTGCGCGCCGAGGTGATCGGTGTGGAGGTTCCTGAGCATGGTGCGTGTGAGTTCTGCGTAGGTGGAAGTCGGCGCGGCACCATAGTGGAATCAGGCCGCCGAATTAGGAGTAAGGAAATTGACGTTGAGAGCTGGGCGGCTGTCCCTCAGCTTCTTCCGATTCTCAGCGATGCAGGCGGGGTACCTGAAGGCTGCGGCAACTGCGGATGTAACTGATTCTTGTCATGACTCCTGGAGACCGAATGAATCGTGAACAAAACGAGCTCAACAGCCAGAACTCCTACGAGCCGCCTCGATTGACCACGATCAGTCTGCGGCCCGAAGAAGCTGTTCTCGGACATTGCAAGATAGTCGGAGGCGCGTCGGGGCAGGTTGGAACTTGCAATCTATTCATCGGGGGCTGTGCCACTCAGGGTTCGTGAGGAGCTCGCGGATGAGCTTCACCAGTCCTGTGACTTTCGGCGACCCGATTTCGATCCCCCGAAGCGAATCGGGGACTGGTTATCGCAGCGCTTTCTGCGTCGGCGGTGTGACAGTGGGGATAGACTTCTACCTATGGCCCAGCCCCCTTCCGTTGCCATTGGATCCCTTCGAGGTCTCACCGAATTCGTCAGACATCATGGTCAACATCGAGTGGGTCGAGAACCTTCCGAAGGTATACGGACACCGACTCTTCGATTCAGGTTCCACTTGGCGACTACACCAGAGCGGCTCGAAATATATATTCGATTTCAGTAGAGAAGCAGGCGATAAGCGCTTACTCTACAAGCGTCTTCTGATAGACCGGCGGTTCAGTTCCGGAGTGCTTCAGATGAGCCGCAAGGCCTTCTCGACGCATACCGGCGTTGCTGACCCTTTAGAGTACCCCCTAGACGAACTCCTAATCATGCACCGCCTAACTCAGGAGCGGGCCATCGAGCTCCACGGCACCGGAATAGTCCGCGCCAACGGCGTAGCCAATCTCTTCGTCGGCCACTCCGGCGCGGGCAAGAGCACGACCACGCGCCTCTGGACCTCCCGCGAAGAAGTCGAAGTCCTCAGCGACGACCGCATCATCGTCCGCTACGACGATGGCCGCGACGGCCCTGCCGGCCCAACTGGAATGCGCATGTACGGCACGCCCTGGCACGGCGAAGCCATGTTCGCCTCGCCCAACAGCGCCCCGCTCACGCGCATCTTCGTCCTCGAACACGGTCACGGCAACGTGATCGCGCGCCTCACGCGCAGCCAGGCCGTCGGCGAACTTTTTGCCCGCGCCTTCGTCCCCTTCCATCGCCACGAATATCTCGAGAACGCGCTCAGCTTTCTAGAGCAGCTAGTTTCGTCCGTTCCGTGCTATCGATATTCTTTCGAGCCCGATGAACGCGCGGTAGAACAAATCCAGCAATTCAATGATTGACGAGCTGAAAAGCTCTGCGTCCAAAACCATCGGGAAGGGCACGAGTTTCACTCGTGCCATAAAAGATGCCCGATCGATGCGGCTTTCAGCCGCTGGGGTATGCTTTTTCCCATCGCCCCCTCAGGGGCTAAAGCCCGCTCATTTGTCACGCTTATACGGCACGGCTAAAGCCGTGCCCCGATACGGATCGCCTCCGGCGGCGCGGCTAAAGCCGCGCCCTTTCAAACCTCTTCCACCCTCCGCCCATGCCTGACCCCCACTCCGACTCCCCCGCTTTCGAGGCCCTCGCCCGCGAGTTGTTGAACCAGGGCCTCAGCGTCCGTTTCGAAGCTCGCGGCGCCAGCATGTCTCCCGTCATCCGTGACCGCGAGATTGTCATTGTTACTCCCGTAATCGTGAGCAAATTACGTAAGGGCGATATCGTACTTACGAAAGGTCATAGCGGCTTTCGGGTTCATCGCCTCGTATTTGTCGATCATCATGAGAATTCATTCATCACTCGCGGCGATTGCGGCCAGCAGGACGACCCTCCAGTACGCTCCGACCAAATCTTCGGCGTTGTCCTCGCCAAAGAAGTGAGGCTGGGAAACAAAATCGTGCAGGCAAAATTAAAAGGCATCGGCGGCAAACTGCTGCAAGGCGCGGCGCGCGGACAGCGCGTGGCTGGTAGGCTTTTGCGCAAGGTCGGACTTCTCCAGGGTCCCCGCGGCGGAGCGAACACTCTTCTCGGCGCACTTTTTCTGGCCGTTCTCTTTGCGGCAACTTCGTTTCAAGCCCAAGTCCTGGTCGATACCGATCCCAGCACAAGCAACTCGGCAGATCTGGTCGGCCCCGGCACCCAAACTCTAACTTTCACCCACAGCACCACGGCCACCGCAAACCGGGTCCTGATCGTCGGCGTCTCGCTCAACATCGCGAACAGCCCCACCGCCGCGGTTACGGGAGTAACCTACAACGGTGCGGCCATGGCCCTCAAAGGTGCACACAACGACACCGGTGACACGCGCCGCGTCGAACAATGGTATCTGCTCAATCCCGCATCCGGAACGAATCTGACCATCAATGTCTCTGTCAACATCCCCGCAACGGCAACCGTTGGTGTGACGGCCGGAGCAACGGTCTTTACCGATGTCGATCAAACCGTGCCGCTAAGTTCGTTTGTCTCCGCGGACGGAGCTGCAGCCGCCAATTCTCAGCTCGACGTACCCAGCGTAATCAACGGTATGGTCTTCGACACGCTGGCCGTGGGAATGGGGGCAGTCACCGTAAACGGCCCGCAGGTTCAGCAGTGGAACGTAACCTCGGGCGGCACAACGCCCAATGCAACTCAGGATGTGGTCGGCACCGCCAGCAGCAGAACCGGCGCGCCCAGCGTGCCCATCTCAGAGAGCTTTACTGAAACCCTCGCTCTGACTTCAGTAATGCCCGACGCCATCGGACTGAATCTCACATCGGTGGTGCCGACCACGATCACGCTTACTCTCACACAAGCCGGCAATGCCGCCGGCGGAAATACGACCTATACCGGAACGATTACCGGAGGCACCGGCAATGCCTATGTCGGAGATAAGGTGGTGATTGCAGGCTTTACCACCGGAGCCGACAACGGAACTTTCACCTGTACCGCATCCACAGCGACCACAATTACCGTCAACAACGCGAACGGAGCTTTTCAGTTTCACGCGGGTACGGCAACCGTGACTACCAGCACCGTCTACAACGGCACCATCACCGGAGGCACGGGAAATGCCTACGCTGGTAAAACCGTCATCGTAACGGGGTTTACGAACGCCGCCAACAATGGAACCTTCACCGCGACTGCATCGACAGCAACTTCGCTAACTCTCAACAACAAAGCCAGCGTTGCGGAAACCGATCCCGGAAACGCAATCGTGGAAACGGGCACAAGCACGGTCTACAACGGCACCATCACCGGCGGCATCAACAATGGCTTCGCTGGCGACAGTTTCACCATCGCGGGCTTTAACAACGCTGCCAACAACGGAACCTTCACCTGTACCGCATCGACCGCGACCACGCTCACGTGCAGCAATGCGGCCGGAGTTGCCGAAACTCGCGCCGGAACTGCGACCAGCAGCAACACGCTGAACTGGTCCCTCGGCGCAGTATCCGTCAATCCGAGTGCCGCCGACATTGGAGTAACCACCGCCGTAGGGACTGCCGTATTCCTGGGTCAGGCCACCACATTCACCACCACAGTCTTCAACAACGGGACTTCACCCGCAGTCGGCATCTCACTCTCGGACACCTGGCCAGCCAGTATGACCGGGGTGACGATCACGCCGAGCGCGGGAACCACCTGCACCGCTGCACCTCCGCCGATCACCTGCACTCTACCCACTCCATTCGCCAGCGGAACCACCGCCACAGTTGCCGTAACTGCCACCGCCCCGACTGCAGGCGCATACACCGACACCGCCAAGGTCACGGATACGAGCCCGCCCGATCCCAACACCGGCAACAACACCTATGTAGCCGTGGCGACGGTTCAGGCGGTCGCGTGTGCCGGCGTTACTCAAGCAGCGCCGGGAACCAATCTCACCAACGTTCTCAATACCTACTATCCCGGCACTGCCAGCGTAGCGGCCGGGGCAACAGCAATTCCCGTCGGCACTCCAACAGGCGCAGGCGCAGCAATTGCCAAGGGAAATCTTCTGCTCGTCATCCAGATGCAGGATGCCAGCATCAACGACTCGAATAGTGTCGACTATGGCAACGGCTACACCGGTCAGGGATTTACAAATCTCAACAGCGCCGGCGACTACGAATTTGTCACCGCCACTGGTCCCATCGCCGCCGGTTCCGTTCCCATCACCGGAGCCGGTTCGGGCGGCGGCCTGGTATTCGCCTATCATGCTTCAGTGCCTTCGGCCACGGCAGGGCAGAGTACGTATCAGGTCATTGTCGTTCCGCAGTACACGACGGCCTCATTCAGCACAACCTCGCCACCGATTGCCTTGGCCTGGAATGGTTCCACAGGCGGTGTGTTGGCGATTGACACCTCCTCCACGCTAACCCTCGGCGGCGTAACGCTCTCTGTGAGCGGCATGGGCTTCCGCGGCGGCGCGGGAATGCAACTCACTGGCGGAACCGGTGCCAACACGGATTATTGGCACACCTCACCCGGCACTTATACGGGCGCTGTGGGCGGAGCAGCGGGAGTGGACGCTCCAAAGGGAGAAGGTATAGCGGGCACGCCCGAGTGGGTGGAATCGGGCACGACATTTCTGCAAACGACCACCGGCGTAGGCTACCCCAGTGGCACAGCCGGCACCGATGGCAGCATGGCGCGCGGCGCTCCGGGCAATGCGGGCGGTGGCGGCACCGATGCCGATCCCGCAGCCAACGACCAAAATGCCGGCGGCGGCGGTGGCAGCAACGGCGGTGCCGGAGGCTTCGGCGGCGATTCGTGGAACACGAACTTAAGCGTAGGCGGGGAAGGCGGCACCGCATTTCCTGCCACTATCAATCGCGTAGCGATGGGCGGCGGCGGCGGCGCGGGTACCCGCAACAATTCCGACGGCGACAATCAAGCCAGCGGCGGCGCAACCGGCGGCGGCATCATCATCATTCGTACTTATGGTCTCAGTGGCACCGCAACTCTCACCGCCAACGGAAACAACGCGTACAACCTCACCGCCAATGACGCGGGCGGCGGAGGCGGAGGCGGAGGCAGCATCGTAGTTCTCTCGGCCAACGGCGGCGAGAGCGGCCT
>Ga0208690_1000650_pt1 | contig 9921 bp, 9 predicted proteins | sample June2015DPH_16_1_2_FD_184712 | JGI IMG/M metagenome (GOLD analysis project Ga0208690, IMG submission 184712) | Peatland microbial communities from SPRUCE experiment site at the Marcell Experimental Forest, Minnesota, USA - June2015DPH_16_10... | ecosystem: Environmental > Terrestrial > Soil >...
AAGAGCTTCCGCAGCCCGCGCTCTCGGCCATACCAACGCTTCTTATACTCTGCCGGCGCTGCACAGTTTAGCCGCCGATTCAGAATGGTTTGTTCGTCTCCGTGCAGTAGTGGCACTGGGACAGATCGAGAACATCGGCAAAATCAGCATCCTGCTGCGCTCCCTCTGCGATACCAACCGCCACGTACGTCAGCGCGCCGCATGGGCGCTCGCACGAATGGAGCCGCAACTCGATCAGATTCTCGAAGATGTGGTAGCTACCAAAGACGATTATGCATTGCAGGCATTTGTCTCCGAACTCGAGCGTTCAGGCGCCATCGAGAAAATCATCAGCGGCTTTGCTGGCTCCGGAAGTCACTCCGCTGAAACCGCGCTGATGGAAGTTGTAGCAGAAGCAAGAAAACGTGTGGAACTCACCGGTAAAGCCGCGGCAGCCGTCGCTGGGGCGCACTGACCGTGCATTTACTTGCCATCTCGAACGATACCCTGTTCATCTATTACGCGCTGTCCAATTTAATTTACCTCGGACTGTTGATCGTTGCGATTGTAAAGAACGTCCGCCATCGTCATCGCCTCGGCAGTCAGCGCCTGGAGTTGGTGAAAGCTTCTCCCTTCACCCCACCTATCACGCTCATCGTTCCTGCGCACAACGAAGAACGATCAATCGTCGGCAGTGTCGGAGCGCTGCTTGGACTCGAATATCCCTGCCTCGAAGTTATCGTCGTCAACGATGGATCGGACGATGCCACGATGGAAAAACTGCGGCAGGCCTATCAGCTTCAGACCGCCCGCATCCTCTATATTGCTGACATTGCGACGGCCCCGCTTCACGCCATCTACCGCAGCCCGCTCGATCCGCGCCTGTTCGTCCTCGACAAAGAAGCCGCCGGCTGTAAAGCCGATGCCATTAATGCAGGGATTAACGCCGCCACCAGTCCTTACATTTGCGTAGTCGACGCTGACTCAATTCTTGAAAAGGAATCTCTCATTCGCATCATGGCGGGAGTGTTCGCCGACCCTGGACGTATCATGGCCGTAGGCGGCATCGTACGCGTCTTGAACGGCTCCCGCGTTGTGAACAATCAGATCGAGGAAGTGCGCCTTCCCAAAAGTCCGATCGAAGTCATGCAGGTCATCGAATACTTGCGCGCCTTCCTGGTCGGGCGCGAAGCCTGGGCAGGCTTCAACATGCTCCCGATAATTTCCGGTGCATTTGGAGTTTTTCAGCGCGACCTCGTCCTGCAAGTCGGAGGCTTTCGCACTCATGCGGTCGGGGAAGATCTCGATCTTGTCATTCGCATGCATCGCCGCCTGCGTGAAGATCACCGCTCGTACCACATCGACTTTATTCCTGATCCCACTTGCTGGACGGAAGTGCCCACCGACTGGCGGTCGCTCGCCCGCCAGCGCGCACGCTGGCACAAGGGTCTCATCGATACACTTTGGCCCAATCGCGACATGCTCTTCCGCGCCCGCTACGGACGCGTCGGCTGGCTTGTTCTTCCTTATATGTGGATCTTCGAATTCTTCGCCCCCATCATCGAGGTCGTCGGATATTCCACCATCCTCCTCGCTTTGATCTCCGGAGTTTTGAGCAGGTCCTTCTTCCTCGAATTCCTGTTGTTCGGCTACGCCTTCGCCACGCTGCTTTCCATCGGTTCGGTGCTGCTCGAAGAAATGACTTTTCGCCGTTACAGCGATTGGCGCGAGGTTGCTCGCCTGCTAATCTACTGCCTCTTCGAACACTTCCCCTATCGCCAACTCACGATGGTTTGGCGTCTTCAAGGCATCTGGCAGTATCTCCGCGGAGACCTGCAATGGGGATCAATGAAAAGAGTAGGAGTCGCTACCGGCGCAGACGCCTGATCCGCGTCGATCCGGTAAAACTGGCTCCATGTAACCCTTCGCCCGACACCCAAACAAACTTCCTATTTCCGAAACTCGCACTGCAACATGTTCCCAAATTAAGGATGCTAACTTCCGTTCCCAACCTTTGCATCTGCCAAACACTGGCAACTTGTTGCGCGCGATATGTCCACATGTCAGCTGCCTGCGACTAATTTCCACCAACGTGTTCTAGAACACGCATCACGTGTCGTTTATGGGATTCTTTCAGGGACATGAGGATTTCATCCGATCCAACTACATCCCCCGATTGACCTCGCACTGGCTCAGGCAGATCGCCGATGTCACTTTTAAAAGTCTCGTGGCGTAATACTATTAGTCGATTCACGGAGGCGATGTTGTATGACTCAAATACAACAGACGCGTCGCACAGAGTCGTGACTCACCGGTAAGAGGAAACTTTAGTTTCGGGCCATACCGTTGTGAAAGACTACACTTGAAGTTATGAGATATTACACGATCAAAATGATGCATGGTTTTAGTGCGTTTAAGTGTGTATTTTGCGAGCACTCAGTGACTACGCGGGAGTTCAGCATCCAACACGGCAGCTGCCGCACTCAAGCTGCCAGGGTGATGAACGAGCACGCCGCTGCTGCACATAAACGCCCCCGGCCCATGTCATCGCATGACGCGCAGCAGTGGCACGCCAATTAAGAACAAGTCGCACAAGTTAGCGTAAGGCAGCGCAGTATGCCACCTGAAACGTGCTACACAATCCGCAGCATCCAGTCACCCCGCGGAAGTGGAACGCCCGCACTTTTGAGCTGACTTACCGGCGCATCTGCCGCCCGGAACTTAGCGACAAACATCAGTGGTGTGACGTCTTGGTTGAACAAAAGGAAGTTGGGGAACCCCATATTCCCTCTTAGGCGATTGATCATAACGCAACCAGGGGTCGATACTCGGGATTAACTTTGTGGATTAGTTGTTCCTTAAACTATAGGAAACGCAACAAAGGTCTCATTTCCCTTTCACGAGATATGCAATGTAAGACAGATGGGATTGTGGAATGGTTCATAACAACGAAAGGCGTGTGGGCGGCACTCGGACAGGGCGACATTTCACGCCACATCGAACATGCTGCGTCCATCATGCGCTCTTTGGAGCAAGGACGTGTCCAGTCACATCCACAGCGGTCACGATGTCGGCGATGCATCCGTCGAAGAGCACTTCGGAACACGTAATCTCCACATCGATCACGGTTCCGTCTTTCTTCTTATGTTTCCAGGGTACCTTTGCTGAGTCGTGTATTTCCTTGTGCGACATTTCCCCAATTAACGGACCTGTGTTCTCGCTAGACCGAATGTCCATGATGGTCATCGACAGGAACTCCTTTCGCGAGTAGCCGTAGTCATGTATTGCCGCGTCATTGACAGCGGAACAGGCGAGGGTCGTGTTATCGAAGACCCACATGGGCTTCGAATTGAAATCGAAGTCAAAACGGTTTGGTGCTTCTGAAGTCCGGGCATCTGCTGTGCTTGTTTTCCCAGAAAGCGCATCATCTTTCAACGGGCGTGGCGAGCTGCACGAGTGTGATTCGAACTGTCTCGCAATTATGTCGTAATGCCCCGGCAGGAAATTCGACGCTTAGGTGGCAATCAATGCACACCACACAGCGACCCGTGGGGGACATTAGGACGCCGATGGGGTGCGAAGAAGAGAAAACAGTGCTGGCCGACATTGCATATTTCAACTCTCTTATGTGCAAGACCATCATACGCTTCAATTGTCGGCATATTGTTACTTAGAGCTAAGCAGTAGGTGGTGTCTTGATTCAAGACACTACCAAGCCGCAATTAATCGCCGAACTGTGGAACAGTTCGGACTGAACGTCTGACATCGCAATTCGAGGAACAGCAAAAAAGGCTGAGGTCCCTGACCGATAACAGACTTGTTCACTTTTGACCAGTTCCAGAGTGTTTCAGGGGCTATTGTGGCGTTAGTCGTTAGGAGTGTTATATGGCTGCTCCAATCGAAGCACCAATCGCACAAACGGTTCTGCGTTCGCATGAGAAATCACAGCCTACCAGCAAGGAGAGCGTGGCCGCGATACTCAAACGCTGTAAGACCGATCTGATTGCAGATTGGTTGGAACATACTAAGCGCACTCCCGAACTCAACCATCTTCAGCTTCGCGATGAGGACCGCATGGGACATCTTCCGAAGCTCGTGGACGACGTCCTGGCACGTCTGGGCAGACACGAGGTGCCCCTCAAAGACAGTGATGCTACCTTGTCCTCCTCCGCCGTCGCGCATGGCAAGTTGCGGCGGAGGCAGGGTTACACGTCCTCTATGCTGATACATGACTCACGACTTCTTCAGGTGACCATTTTTGGAACCTTGCAGAAGAACCTCAATGTGCTGGACTTCAACTTGCTCCTGCCTGATGTCATGGTTATCGCGGACGAAGTGGACGGGCAGTTAACCCAAACGATGGAGGGCTTCACGAATGCCCCGCCCAAATCGGCGAATCCCCAGCTTTCGGGAACGAAGTGAGTTCTGCCAGAGCGCGTGCTTCTCAAAACAGTGAAGTGGGGAGGTCGTGAGGGTGGAACGTCGGCTTTCCAACCACTAGCCCACGACAACCAGCCCCCGGTACCCACTTGCTTTCAGGCCTGTTAACTATCTCTGCAACTGTTCACTTTTGGACATGTTCCACGATAAACCTTTGTCACACTTTAGTTAGTTCGTGAAGAGAGGTGGTGCTGTATGACTCCGACCGAACGCCCTACCAACAAGGTTCTGCTTGTGGATGACGACGATGCCGTTCGCGAAATGATGACTGCGACTCTTGAACATAAGGGTTTCGGCGTGGTCGCCGCCGCGAACGTGACAGAAGCTCTGAAGCTGATCACGACAGAGACTTTCGATGTCCTGATCACCGATCTCCACATGCCCAATCCCAGCGACGGCTTTTCGGTGATTACGGCGATGCGCCACATCCAACCAAAGGCACTTACGCTGCTGGTCAGCGGCTACCCCGATGTGAAGAGTGCGATGGACGCCATCCTTCTGGAAGCGGATGAAATCATCCTGAAACCATTCGAGACTACGACACTCGCAGATCTCGTCCACGATAAGCTGACCACTCGTAAACCCACGGTCCCGACGCCAAAGGAAAGAGTCGCGGGAATATTACAGCGTTGCACTAGCCTTATCGTTGAAGACTGGCTGGCGAGGGTCAAACAAAACGCGGTCCTTATCCGCATTGTTCTTAGCGATCAAGAGCGCACGGGATATCTTCCCAAGTTGATTGACGACTTGATTGTGCGCCTGAGATCTCCCCACATCACGATACAGGAAGGCGGTTTCATCGTTTCCGCTGCTGCAACTGCCCATGGCAAATTGCGAAGGTTACAAGGCTACACTTCTGCGATGCTGGTGCAGGACTCACGAATACTCCAAGTAACGCTCTTTGGGACGTTGCAGAAGAATCTGGGTGCACTGGACTTCAGCTTGCTGTTGCCTGATGTCATGACTATCGCGGATGAAGTCGATTCGCAGTTGACCCAGGCGATGGAGGGCTACATGCAGGTCGCGGGGCAGCCAGCAGCGGCATAGAAAGTCCAAGGCGTGGAATAAGGATACTGCTCACTCGGGGCAAGAATCTCGATAGAAGGTACTGGCGGGAAAGTTGAGCCCTCTCCCGGCTGCGACTCGACCCAGATTCCTCCGCCCAGCCGATTTACGATCTTCTTGCAGCTTGCAATTTCGCCCCTCCCAAGAGTCGTCCCTCCGGGAGCCCAATGGGGCCCGTTCGCAACTGCCGCAAGTCGACGAATCTAATGCCGGACAAATTTAGGTTCGATGTGGTCAGCCTGGGCAAACCTTTTGGATAAGGACACCCGGGCTTGCGCCTACCTCCTTATTTTTCCTCGCACTTCGGCATCACACGACTCCGCTAGATGGTCTTTGCCCCAACACGAGAATCTTGGCTCAACTTTCCCCACCGTGCCCGCTGGAACTGTTTCCGGAACCCGGAACAAAAGCTGCTGTTGACGCGCCGAACCTCGAATAGAATAATTGGTTCATACACTGGGTTCTTGGGTTCCTCTAACATTGAAAGGGGGCCGAGTCATGACACCCGTGGCAGCGGTCAAGAAACGCAGCAAGTTCAACCTCAAGACGTTCCTTTCGACCATCGACGGTGGCAGGATAATCGTCGCCGCTCCTAAAAAGCAGACAATCTTCGCTCAGGGCGACTCGTCCGATTCGGTTTTTTACATACGGGGAGGGAAGATAAAGCTCACCGTTCTTGCAAAAAACGGAAAGGAAGCCACGATAGGCATTCTGAATGAGGGTGATTTCTTCGGAGAAGGTTGCCTCGCGGCACAGCCTTTTCGCATGTGCTCCGCGACCGCAATGACCGACTGCACGCTTATGCGGATCGATAAGAAGTCCATGATGAATGTGATTCACCGGGAACGCGCGTTCTCAGATATGTTCGTGGCATATCTGCTGACGCGGAATATCCGATACGAGGAAGATTTCGTTGACCAGCTTTTCAATTCCAGCGAGAAACGACTAGCTCGCATATTGTTATTGCTGGCTCATTTCGGCAAGGACGGAAAACCGGAAGTGGCGATTCCCAAGATCAGTCAGGAGACTCTGGCAGCGATGGTGGGTACAACTCGCGGGCGAGTCAATTTCTTTATGAACAGATTCCGGAAGTTGGGTTTTGTTCGCTACAACGGAGGGCTTGAAGTCTACCCTTCGCTGCTCAACGTGGTGCTCCACGACTAAACGTTCGCGCGAGACGTAGCTTTACTCTTCCGCCTCGTACGCAGATGCGGATCATGCGGTTTGTGCGCGCTTCAAGAGCTTCCATCTGGGGGATTGCGAGATTGGAACTCGCGAAAAGATTATTAGAGCTTGATCCACAGGTATGCAACGACCAACAGACAACAGGATATAAGTGCGACGAATTTCAGACTATTCCGTCGCTTCTGTTCCTTAGCTGTGTCGATCTGAGAGATGAGTTCGTCAGAGGGATGTTCGACGCCAGTATCGCGTAGCCACTGGGCATATCGTTCTCGTTTTTGGGGACTCATCGTTGTGATATTTTTCGACACTTCGCCTCCATCATCCAGACTACAAAAGCACCTTAAGTTAATCAGTGAGACAAATCACATCGACATTACGACTGGTCCGTTTGTGCGCTTCCTTTTCTTTGCGGCTAAAGCTCGCGGCATCACTGCCCAGCTTCCAGTCTGTGTAGATGTCCTTCGTTTCCTGCGCCGTAATGGCGTATGCATGCACGACAGTCCACAGGCGTGGATCGTCTTTGCAAACAAGAACCATGCCCGGCCTCGGCTTCAAAGCAGCATCAAGCCATGTCAGCGTGTGCGTTGTGTCGGTTCGCAATTCGACTTGGATGACGTGTTCCACTATGCGCCTACCCATTTGCTGGCGAGAGAACGAACGGCTGCCAGTTTTGGAAAGACGCGCTCTCCTGCCACCAGGACGCGAGATGCCTTGTGTGCAGTCGTGTGTTTCAATAAGTCCGCTGCAGATTGAAGGGAAGTCTTACAAATCTTGTTCATGCTGACCGCATACCCCGGCAGTCGCCACATGCCACAAGAGTATCGCCTGCAATGTTTCTAATCGTGATGTACATACTCCAAGGCTACGCTTCGCCGACTTGTAGTGCTGCGGGCATTGGTCCAGCAACTATGGAGGGTCGCCGTTGACCAAAAAAGTGACGCTGCTCACATTGACGATGAATGACATTTGGTATGCTCTGGCTATCATGTATCGCATCAGAAAAGACCATACCGGTACGACTCTGGTCTGTAGTGCATGCCCTTACACCGAGCGCGTCCACGAAATTGACAGAAGCATTGGAAACTCACGAACGTTGGCCGCTCAAGCAATGCTGAAGCACGTCCATGCCGAGCACAGCCGTGAAAGTCCCCGCATGCGCGCAATGGCGATGGTAATGGAACGGCAGCATGCGCCCCGATAGCCCTCCCGCACTTAGTAGAAAGGACCGGCCAAAGGAGAACCTGCCTTGGGCCATTTGTTACAAGGAAAGCTTATATGCGAAATGTGTTTGTAGAAAAGTGGCCGTCGCTGTTGAAGTTCCTACTAGTGGCTGGTGTTGCGCTGTTCGTCATAATTCGCTGGGCGTGAACTAGAGTCACTCAATGCCCTGCCGGGCGTTTTCGCCTTCGCCGTTTCAAACTTATGAAGCAGCGAACATCAAGTGGTCTAGTGCGCACGAGGTTTGAGGGGCTTGGAAATAACTTCCGGCTCTGGCCAACGGTCCTCCCGAAACGCTTAGGCATCAGTTCACGGGAATGAGTTTTCGATTTCTAACTAAGGTACATGCTGAGAGAGAAGAGAGAGCAAGACGTATCCTGCTCTCTCAACCGCGGCACTTTTCCATCATTTTTCCGCTATCAGACACTGGCGCTGCGCCAACATCACTATTGCAGCCTCATAAACCGCGCTCCGGATCGGCCGAAGTGCAGTTGTTGCTGAAGCAGCTTGCGGGCATCGTCGCTCAGAACCCTCCGGCTCATCACATCTTGTGAAGTGGTCTCGCTGGTTGCAGCACCGTGTGTCGGTGTCGCGAGATAAGTGTGGATTTCGCCGGTGCTGGTCAGACCCAAGCCGGTGATTTCCCCGCGAGAATTGATGGAGCAACCAGTCAGCAGATACAGGGGAGAATCGCCTGCAATCAGGGTGTTGAGGTCGGTCATCACTCCTTTCTCCCACAGAAACGCCCGCGGGTTGGAGTTCGAGTCCAGGGACGCGCCCACTACCGCGCCGGCATCGTTAATGCTGATGCTGAGGCTATCTACGTCCCCGGAGAGTGTGTTCAAATCCTGCATCCCAGTTCTCCGGGTCCAGAGAAAGGCGTGAAAATTTGTGTCGCCCAGCAGGTCCGAGTTACCGACCACCTGACCTAGGTTATTAATGTCAAGGGCGATGTTTCCGCCCGCCAATCCCGTTGTGCCGCCAAGACTGCCGAGGTCAATTGCTTTGCCTTTTTCCCAGAGCAATGCATGAACCGGCACGAGGTTGAAGAAGAGATTCGTGTTGAAAGTTGCACAAGTGCCCGATCCTCCGACGACCTGTCCGGAGTCGTTGATCTGCTGGGCGACGCCATCTGGATCGCCCGCAAACGTAGGCAGTTTGTGAATCACCCCTTTTTCCCAGACGACAGGCTTAAAGTGGAGAACTTGTGGAGTTGGGCAGCCTGGGTCCGGTGTCGAGGTCTCCACAAATCCGGCCACTTCTCCCCGATTGCTGATCGCCATAGCCACACCGTTGTTGCCACCGAGTGTCGGGAGCTGAACCATTTCCCCGTCCCGCCACAGGAAAGGTAAACAGGTAAGGTGGGTACCGAATCCGCAAAAATCTTCCCCGTTGGGATCCGAAGCAGAGGTTTCAGCTTCACCGGCGGACTGGAATCTTTCGTTGTCGCCAAACGCGATGCTGTTCGGTCCCCCGAGTCCGGGCAAGCCGATGTCGACCTTCAGTTCTTCCAGCCAAAGGGCTGCCTGCTGAGTGCCGTCCGGGAGGCTCGACGAGCCACTCACCAGACCATACCTGTTAATAAAGAACGGCTGGCTGAAATTGCCGCCCGACAAAGTGCCGAGATCGGTCACGGTGTACTGAACGGCTAGAAGGGTACGTGGCTGGGTGTCCTGCGCGGCGATGGTCAGCGGAACCGCCAGCACCGCGAGTAACCATGCCGACGGCGACAGCAGAGATTGAAATTTCATGTGACCTCCTAAGTTTTGTCCGCGTTGTATGCGGTTGATCTTTGAGCTCATTTCGCTCTTGTCGAAGTAGGCGCAATCTGTGGCGCGGAACTATCATCCGGGAACCTCTTTATCTTTCAAGGGCTGGATTGGCAAGGTATGATTTCCCGTGCGGGCGGCTATGGGGAACTCAGAGCAGCCGGTGAACAAAGCGGCGCAGGCTCCCGATAATGGGGAAGTGAGCGGGTTGCTCCGAGCCTGGAGCGACGGAGATCGAGCCGCGCTCGACCGGCTGACCCCCATC
>Ga0208690_1000666_pt1 | contig 9819 bp, 8 predicted proteins | sample June2015DPH_16_1_2_FD_184712 | JGI IMG/M metagenome (GOLD analysis project Ga0208690, IMG submission 184712) | Peatland microbial communities from SPRUCE experiment site at the Marcell Experimental Forest, Minnesota, USA - June2015DPH_16_10... | ecosystem: Environmental > Terrestrial > Soil >...
AACCGGCGCGTCGATTCCCCCGCTCGAAGAACGCGTTCAGAAGCTGGAAGAATCCACTTCGCTGATCGGATCGAAGATCGACGAACAATACCAGACCAAAGTCGAGAGCGCTTCCAAGTATCGCGCCCGGCTGCACGGCATCGTGTTGATGAACGCCTTCCGCAATGTTGGCGGCTCTGACAACCTGGACTTTCCAGACTATTCTCAGCCGGTCGCCGCGGGCTCGCCCCAAGCCACTCTTGGAGCTACCATGCGGCAGTCGGAAATCGGCCTCGAAGTCTTCGGCCCGAACATCGGCGGAGCCAGAACCTCGGCCAATGTTCAACTCGATTTCGCGGGAGGATTTCCCGCCACCGGCAACGGCGTGAACTTCGGAATCGTCCGCCTGCAGACCGCCGACGTGCGATTCGACTGGGGACACACTTCCGTCGTGGCCGGACAGGACGCCTTGTTCATCTCGCCCCTATCGCCCACTTCATTCGCTTCGCTGGCCACGCCGGCCTTCGCCTTTGCCGGAAATCTTTGGGGCTGGACGCCGCAACTGCGCATCGAACACCGCTTCTCCGTTTCCGACCAGCAGACCGTAACCGTACAGGCGGGAATTCTCGACAATCTCGATTGGGAGTATCCCTCCAACCCGTTCTATCGTTCGGCTCAAGCTGGAGAAATGTCCGGGCAGCCCGCTTATGCGTTCCGCACGGCTTGGTCGCGTCCGGTGTGGGAGCGTCCTCTTAGCATCGGCGTCGCCGGCTACTACGGCCGCCAGGACTGGACTTGGAACCGCTTCGTTGATGCCTATGCCGGAATGGCCGATTGGCAAATTCCTATTATTCGGCGTCTCGGTCTCTCGGGTGAGTTCTACCGCGGACGCGGCATTGGCGGACTCGGCGGCGCGATCGGAACTTCCATTGTGTACGGCGGCAACCCAGCTGTGGCTTACACTCCGATCCGGGGCCTCAACACTGCGGGCGGATGGAGCCAATTGAAGTTCCAATTGACCCCCAAGCTCGAATTGAACGGCGTCATCGCCGAAGACGATGCCTTTGCCGGCGATGTACGCGGCTTCGCCAATGACGAGAACAACTTCGGCCCGATTCTGGGACGCAATCGTGGCGCTCTGGGAAATGTTGTCTTTCGTCCTCGCTCCGACCTGCTGCTTTCCGCGGAGTTCCGGCGATTGCACACCTTCCCCATCTACGACAGCAGCAGCAGCACCAACCAGGTCAATCTATCCGTGGGGATTTTGTTTTGATAAAGCGCGCGATATTTCGTGGAATGGTTCGTGGAATGTTGCTCTCCGTTACTCTAGCGGTATCGGTGTGCTCGCCCGCCCAGCAGTCGCTGAAAGCACACGTGCAACTTACCCGGAGCGGTCATCCTATGGAGAATGGCCGCGCAAATCGGGGAAACGCTGCGGAAGCGGTTGTCTGGCTGACTCCTATCAGCGCGGCGGTGGAAGCCCCCCGACAAGATCCGTCTCGGATTCCGCAGTTGGTGCAGAAAGACAAAATGTTTCACCCCTCGCTCCTGGTGATCCCGGTAGGCGGCAAGGTGGAGTTTCCCAACCACGATCCGTTCTTTCACAATGTGTTCTCGCTGTTTGAGGGCAAGCGCTTCGATCTTGGACTTTACGAGAGCGGAACCACGCGCTTTGTGCAATTCGACAAACCCGGCATCTCGTTCATCTTCTGCAATATTCATGAGCAGATGAGCGCCGTGGTGATCGCCCTGGCCACACCCTACTATGCCATCGCCGATGCGCGTGGCGACCTCACCATTCCCAACGTTCCGCCCGGCCGGTACGAGGTGCAGGTGTTTCACTCCGCGGTCGCGCCCGATGCGCTGCGCGCCCTGAGCCGCGAGATTACGGTGTCAGCCGGAGACACTTCGCTCGGAACCTTCACCTTGACCGAAACTGATCTCGCACAAGCTCACAAAAACAAATACGGCCGCGAGTATGACCGGCCCGACCCAGACAGCCCGGCCTACGTCCGGCCATAGTCGGCAACGTTTCACGAAAATAAAGAAGGGCGCGCCGCTAAGCACGCCCTTCTCCGCCTCTGTCTTCACTTCGTTTACAGCAACTCGTTGCTCACTAGAGACGTTGCTTCTGGAACCTCTCTAGCTTTAGCGATGGCCACCACCGCCAGAGTGACCACCGCCGGAGGCATGTCCACCACCGCTCGGTGCACTTACGTGGCCGCCACTGGGCGCGCTATGTGATCCTCCGTAGCTGCCACGCGAACCGCCATAGGACGGACTGCGCACAATTGGCTGCCGCATGTCCAACTGCGGACGGGACGATCCGCGCTCTCCCGAGGATGATCCCCGCCCGTAGCCGTCCGAATACGAACCGCCACGCGTTCCCGTCGAGCTTGGCGCGGTCCGGTTCCAGTAACTGCCACTGCCGCCGCGTTCCGCTTGTCCGTTAGACGATCCACCAGACGATGCGTTAGATTCGCCACGCGCAGCGTCACTGTGCGATGGCGGCGTGAACGGCCGGAATCCATCCCGGTTGGCAGCGGACGCAGTCCCCGCGCTCGGTTTCCCCATCGAATTCGCTCCACTCGTTCCCTGCGCAGACGTTCCGCGCGCCGACGCGGATTCGCCCGCGCCCTCGCGTCCGCCCGCCGGAACTGCGCCGACATGATTTTGCGCCATGCTCTGGCGCAGGCTGGCGGTTTCCTGCTGGAACGATTGCCGCGAAGCGCTACTGCGCGCCGTTCCGAAGAAATGCTCCGAACCGTTGCGCACGGTCGACGGTGCCGCCGCGCGTCCGCTCGCCGACAGGCTGGCCCGCGATGGAACCACGGGCAGGTTGCCCGCCATCATGCGCGCGCCGCTTAGTTGTGTGCGAGTCGCCGCCGCGGCCGTCACCCGGCCTGCGCCGAAGTGTCCCGCGTTCACTGTCGACAGAGCCCTGCCAACGTGGGCGTCATGAATGTTCGCGATGTTTGAGAAGCGCGTCCCGGCGTGCAGCGGAGCGAAGCCCCCAAAGCGGTCATACCCGCCAAACCCGCCACGGAAGCCGACTACACCAAACCGCCCGCCGTATCCGCCCCACCACGGATGGAACCAGTCGCAAGGTCCAATCGGAAGCCAGCCGAAGCCGCCCCAACCACCCCAGCCAAATCCGAAGCCCCAGCCCGCACCCCAGCCCCAGAACGACACATAAGCCGGTGCCCAGAACGGACGGTAAAATCCGCCAGCATATATCGGGCCAGGCCACCACGCCCATGCGCCACCATAAGGAAACCAGCGCCCGTAGTGATACGGCGCCCAGCCCCAAGGCTCGTAGCCCACCCAAGTCCAGCCGTAATAAGGCTCATAAGTCCAGTTGCCGTCGCGATACGGAACCCAGCCATTGGGCTCGTTCGGAACCCACACGTCGCCATAATCGGGAACGTTCTGCCAGCGCCCGTAAGCGTCCAGATCCTGCGTCCCCGTGTAGTAATGATTGGTGTGACGCCACGAACTGGCGTTGCGGATCATGTGATCGCGGTCGCTGTTCCAGCGATCCCAATCGTCGCGATCGGGAGCCGGCGAAATTTTGTATTGCGCGGAGTTGCTGTCGCCCCGCACCGTCGCCATTTCTCCCGTGCGAACTTCGGCGCTGCCCTGTGGCGTGGCAATCTGCGCTTCGCCCTGACGCACGATCACCAGCGTGTCGCCATCCGGCCGCACCTCGATGCGGAACACGCCATCCTTGTGCGCGGGATGCACCGAAACGTTCGGCGTATCGATTTCAGGCTCGGCTTCACTGTCTCGCGATACGGTGTAGGTTGCGAGGCCCTGTCCCAATTGAATTTGAATATCTTTGTGCGTGAAGTTCGCGATGTTAGCCTTGGAGTTCGCGCCCAGGCGAAGAGTGTTGGCAAAGTCGAGCTGCAACTCGGCGCGGGCGTTGTTGCCAGTCGAAACCTTGTCGCCAGTCATAACCGGCTGATTTAACGCCGCTGCCGACCAGTCGCCCGAATCACCCCGCTGTGTCGACACGTCGCCGTGAATCAAGCTGACGCGCGCCACACCCTGGTCCGTCTTCGCCGGAGCCTCGCCAGACGGTCCACCGGGCTGAGCCTCTGTCGGCTGTGCGTCGGCGGGTTGACCTTCACTCGTTGGTCCCTGTGGCCCCGCCTGATCTTGCCCCTCCCCCGGTTGATTCGGGCCCGGCTGAGGTTGCCCCGGCTGGGCTTGGTTTGGCTGAGCCTGTCCGATTTCCATCGGCGCGCTCGGCTGATCCGAGGGCGCTGGGGTTTCCTGGGTCGTCTGCGCCAGAGCTCTGATCGACAGCGCACCTGATAGCGCCAAAACTAAGACTGCCAACCCTGCTATGAACGTGCCTCGCACCAACTTGCTTTTCATAACCCACCTCTCCGAACTGGCCCTAACCGTATAAATCCGCATGTCGATGAAATCTATCTACCAAAACGATGGGCAACTGCCGTGCCAAACCGGGCCGCGGGCCACCACTGTAACTCGCTTGTTTTCAGTGAAGAAAACGATGACTTCGCCGCGCTGAAAGGCCGCATTCGATGCAGTTGGCCGACCTCAACCAAGAGTGGTGGTTTTCGGCCACTTGCCGAATTGGAGGAACTTGATCGGCGCGACGGTTTGGCCTGTGGATATCGAACAACAATTCAGTAGAGTTTCTAATTGCCGGGTAGGCTCCTCATGAACTCTTCGAGCACCCGATTGAATTTCTCCGGATCGTCGACGAACAGAGCATGGCCGTCGCCTTCGAATTTTTCCAGGCGCAGCTTGTCGCCCAGTTTCGATTTCAGGAAGTCGGCGGTCGCCTGCGAACCCGGCTGATAGGCAAAGATCACCGGTCGATTCATCCGGCCCAGGCCGGGCGAAAAATCCTTAACCGCGATCATGTCGTAAATGAGCACCGCGGCAGTGTCGGCCGGAACCTGGACCGACGCGTCGACGACACGCTTCAGGTATTCTTCCGGCTGCGGCTTGTTGTACATACTGCGAACAAAACCGTCTGCTTGTTTCTGACGATCCTGCTGGAGCTGGTTCATCCATCCCGACATGAAGGCGAACGCCTCCGGGCTGAGCTTTTCCGGGAGATATCCGTCGACCAGCACCAACCCGCCGACGTTGTCAGTGCCGAATTGTTCGGCATATTTCACCAGTTCGCCGCACGCCATCGACCACCCGACCAGGACCGGCTGCTTAAGGCCGAGGTGATCGACCAGTTCCTTGTAGTCGCGCGAGCGAGTTTCCGGCAGATGGCCGTAGGTCGGCTTGTCACTGTCGCCCTGCGAACGCGGATCGACGGCAATGATGTGATATTTCTTGGCGAACTCATCGATCTGTTTCTGCCAGATCCACGCCGGCATGGTCCAGCCCGGAATGAAAACGATGGCACGCCCCGTTCCGGCTTCGATGTAGTGGATTCGGATTCCGTCGGAAGTTCTGAAAAAGTCGCTCTTCACGGTCTGCGCGAAGACGCTTGGCACCGCGAGGATGCACATCAATAAGCTCATAAGGCCTAAGAGTTTGGTTTTCACTTTAGCTCCTGCTGGTCGCATCGAGTATATTATTTCCGCTTCCGTCGTTTTCTCGACTGTGCGCCATGCCAAATCGTTATGATCGCGATCCGCGTTCTCTTCACGGAATATAAAATGATGTACGGAGTGCCACCAATTACCAGTTCGCGGATTCCAGGTTCTGCTCCCACGCGGCCCAGATTAGGGTGACTCTTGAGCGCCTCCACTACGGCAATGATGCGGGTAGCCAACCGTCCGGCCGCGTCAGGTTTGTCCTTGGCGACATACGCTCGAATTTCTTCCAAGCCCGTTCGTGCCCGGTGGGACCAGACAATCTCCACTAACGCCGCGCCTCGTCATCGTGTTGCTTGCCGCAGACGCATTTCGGCGGCGGCAACTCCCGGTTCGTTCCCCAGGACAACAGCCACGCCCTCATGTCTTCGTGCTTAACGTAGTGGCCGGACTTCACCTCGCGATCCGCCTGGCGGAGTTCGGCCAGCATTCTCTCTTGGTCGGCAACGTACGACTCGACCGCATCAGAGACGAGAAAGTTAGAGCTTCGCCCGGATACTCTAGCCAGCTTCGCCAGCCGCTTCTTCGTCTCCGACCGCAGACGAATGCTGAGAGTTGCGCTGCGTGTGTTTGCCATGAACACATCTTAGCACCCAGGAGCATTCATCCTTCAAGTCAGGGTTTTCGTCTCAAGGCTCCTTCTCCCCTTCATCCGCGATGCCGATTTTCGAAAGGCGGTAGCGCAGGGCATTGCGTGACAATCCTAGCAAACGGGCGGCCTGGCTTTTGTTGCCGTTGGCGCGGCGCAGCGCTTCCTGCACCATTTCGTCTTCCCACTGCTCCAGGGTCATGCCCTCGGGAAGAAATCCTCCAGCGCCGTTCGCAGTTTTTGCGGTGCGCGTATCCAGATGAATGTCGGCCGGAGTGAGCACGCTGTCTTTCGCCAGCGCGCACGCGCGTTCGACAATGTTCTGCAGCTCGCGGACATTTCCCGGCCAGTGATAGTTGACCAGAATCTGCATAGCCTCAGTCGTAATACCTTCCACGGGCTTACCCGATTCTCCGCTGAACTGGGAAATGAATAAGCTCACGAGATCGGGAATGTCTTCCTTGCGCTCGCGGAGCGGCGCAATGTCAATGGGCACGACGTTCAGGCGATAGTAGAGATCCTCGCGAAACGTGCCTTGCTCGAGCGCCGCACGCAGATCGCGATTCGTGGCAGCGATCAGACGCACGTCGACTTTTACCGTGCGCGTGCCGCCGAGGCGCTCGAATTCGCGCTCCTGCAGCACCCGCAACAATTTCACTTGCGTTACCGGAGGCACGTCGCCAATCTCGTCGAGGAACAGCGTTCCCTTGTCGGCTAGTTCGAACTTGCCCGGCTTGCTGGCAACGGCTCCGGTGAACGCACCTTTTTCGAAGCCGAATAATTCACTCTCCAGAAGATTCTCAGGGATGGCCGTGCTATTGATCTTAAGAAACGGTCCCGAGGCGCGACGCGATTTCTCGTGAATGGCGCGCGCGATCAGATCCTTGCCAACGCCGCTCTCACCGCCCAGAAGCACGGTCGCGTTGGTGGGAGCAACGCGCTCCACAGTGGCCAGCACTTCCTGCATCTTCGGGCTGCGGGCGACAACATTGGGATGCGCATAACGTTTGCCCAACGCCTCGCGTAAAGTTCTGTTTTCTTCGCGCAGGTTGCGAACATCCAGCTCCTTATGGATGACCATCCGCATCTCAGTCAGCGAAAACGGTTTCAGCACATAATCGCTGGCCCCAGCCTTCATGGCCTCGACCGCGGTTTCGACGCTGCCAAATGCGGTCATCACCACCACGGGCAGCGCGGCATTCTGGCGCTTGATGGTTTGCAGAAACTCCAGACCGTTCATGCCGGGAAGTTTCAGGTCAGTCAAGACCAGATCGATGGGATTCTCCCGCAGCAGCTTGAGACCGCTCTCGGCATCGCCGGCGGGAAAGGTAGTGAATCCATCCTCGCCCAGATTCAACTCGAGCAGGCGTCGCATTTTCGCTTCGTCTTCGACGATCAGAATTCCCGGCATGGGCGCGTCGTCCTCGATTCCATGTCTTCCTCGATCCGGCCTCTCACGAGATCACCAGATGAGCCGCTGATCCCAGCGCCGCGTTCTCGCTGGCGGCGGGGAAAAACATCACGAAACGCGCCCCCGAGACTGGCGCCCCGTCACCGGAGGGATGATCTGGGCTCTCAATCCGAATGCTGCCCTGGTGTCCGTCAATAATTTTTGAGACGATCGACAATCCCAGGCCGACGCCGGTTTTCTTCGTGGTCACGAACGGATTAAAAATCTGTTCCCGCAACTCCAGCGGAATGCCCGGTCCACTATCTTCGATGCGCACTTCGACTCCGTCAAGATTGTCACCATCCCGCCCCCTCGCTCGAGCTTTCCTGACCTTCACGCGCAGCACGCCACCGCTCGCGCCCATGGCATCGTAGGCATTCTGGACAATGTTCAAGAAGGCCTGCTCGCACAGGCTTTCATCCAGCGGCACGAGCGGCAGACCAGACTCGTACTCCTTCTCGACGCGAACGGGCGCGGCTTTCCACAGCTGTGCGACATCGTTCAAGGCGCGATCGAGTACGGCGGTGATGTCTTGGGGCGTGAGATCGGCGTGCAAAGGGCGCGCGAAATCCAGAAAGCGTGTCACCAACGCGCTGAGGCGGTTGGTTTCGGTCGAAATATATCCCGCTAACTCGGTGGCCAGTGGATTCGATTGCCCGAGTTTTTGCGTCAGCATTTCTGCGGAGCCTTTGATCACACCCAGGGGGTTGCGAATCTCGTGTGCGAGTCCCGCAGAAAGCTGTCCGAGTGCGGCCAGCCGCTCGGAACGCCGCGCCTCGGCCTGCGCCTGCTCCAGGCGGCGATTGGTCTCGGCAAGAGTCCCGGCCAGTTCCTGATAGCGCTGCGTCTGCCGCCGGTTTTCGACCACAAAGCGATTGACGACCATCGCCGCGAGAAAGAAAAAGACAATGCGGATCGCAAGTCGTCCATAGTCCTCCGGGGTAATTTCGAACTCCTGCAGAGCGGGATAAAGATAGGAGCAGTACGCCGCGGAGGCCAGCGACGTCCACACCAACGTGGCCCACGGGCCGAAATACTCCGCCGCGGTAACTGCAGGCAAATAGTAGATGGGATAGTAGTAGCTGTTGATGGGGATTTCGCCCGTATGATCGACCAGCAGCGTCGCCAGAGCAATCTTCAGCAGAACCAGATACGCCGGACCACGCTTGGGCACGCGCGCAATCAGCCAGCCCTCGCTCAACTGGATCACACCAAACGCCAGCAGGATTAGTTGCTTGTGGACCTCCTGCACGGGCGGCAGCAGGGCTAGTGCGGCGAGCAACACCAGCCACAGCACATCCATCCAGTTCATCGTGGGACGCTTGGCTTCGATCATTTCTCTTCAATCTTCGCTTCGATCACTTTATTTCGATGATTGTTCGGCGAGAAAAAGCGCTCCGCCGAAAAAAATAGCCGGGAGAGCCCGCGCTTCTCCCGGCGTTTGCCCTGCTGTTTGTGTGGTCCGCCGCGCATCTCATGCGAACCCTATCACATCGCAAGAAAAGCGTCCGCGTCAACGTCACTTCTTTGCAGGCGGCGCCGCGGCGGGCGGTGGGGCTGGCCGCGGCTGTGGCGCCGGTCTCGGAGCTGGCGGCGGAGAAGCCGGCCGCTGCTGTTGCCATTGATTGAACTTCTGTTCCTGCTGCTGCTCCTGCTGCGGGCTGCGCTCCTGCACCGGCGGCGTCTGCTTCACCAGCGGATGAGTCTCCTGCGAAGAATTTTGCTGCTGTGGCGGAGTAAAATCCCGTTTCCCAGTCTGAGGATCACGATTCGTCACCTGGCCATTTCGATCCTCGGGCCGGTCCTCGCCCGAGCTGCCCTGCTGCTCGTACACGCGCGGCTGCGTTTGCGGCATCTGCTTTACCTGGCCGTTGCCGCCGGGCGGAGTAAACGGCCGGAAGCCGCCTTGCGATGATGGCTCTTGCGATGATTGCTGCGGACGAGTCTGGTTGACCGCCGCCGGTTGCGACGCTCCGGCTGGACGCACGAGCGCTTGCTGATTCAGGTGTCCTCCAGCTTGCGTCTGTCGCTGCTCAATCGGACGCGGCGGAGGAGGAGGCGTCCTCACCGCAACCACAGGCCGGCTGATCACCGCTGCCGGCGGCCTGGCCGACACCGGCCGTCCAGCGCCCAGCACGCTGGTTCGCACGGGCTCTGCGGCCACGGTGCGACTCACTGGCGCTGCCGCGAGTTCCTTCGGATCCACTCTC
>Ga0208690_1000671_pt1 | contig 9785 bp, 8 predicted proteins | sample June2015DPH_16_1_2_FD_184712 | JGI IMG/M metagenome (GOLD analysis project Ga0208690, IMG submission 184712) | Peatland microbial communities from SPRUCE experiment site at the Marcell Experimental Forest, Minnesota, USA - June2015DPH_16_10... | ecosystem: Environmental > Terrestrial > Soil >...
GTGTGAGCATTCGATAGCTGACTCGATCCGGCGGCTGCGTCAAAACAAAACGCACCAGCGCTTCATCCTGACGGAAGTATGGCGATGCCACTTTCGCCGCGCTGAGGCGGTTCCTGTCCGCCCACTCCCCGCTCTCGGCAATGCCGCGCACTAAATCTCTAACAACACCAGGGCGCTCCCGTATCAACTTCTCGTGCGCCACCAGTACGCACGAAATAAAATGCGGCCAGATATCCTTGGCAAAATACAGCACTCGACCGCTGCCATCCAGCTCGGCTTTGGCGGCAAACGGCTCCCCCACGAAATATGCGTCGATGGCTTTCGCCGCGAGCGCCCCGGGCATGTCGGGTGGCGGCAGCTCGACGAATCTGATTTCATCAGGCATCACGTGTTGGTCCTCCATCAGCTTCTGGATTACCAGATACTGATTGCTGTACTTGCTCGGAACGGCGAAGACCTTGCCGCGAAGGTCGCGCAGATCTTTGGCTGCAAGGTCCTTGCGGACCATCACCGTCGAGCCATCGCGATGTCCAAGGTAAAGAATCTTCACGGGCAGGCCCTGCTCACGCATTTTCATCGCCAGCGGCGCAATCATGAAGGACGCCTCCAGCCGGCCTCCCTTCATGGATTCCACGATGGTCGGAAAGTCCGTGAAACGCTGCGACAGGAACCGGGTTGTGGAGCTGGTGCGGGTCGCAAAGTCCGTCACCGGACAGGTGAGATGACAGGTGACCGGCAGAAAGCCCACACTCAGTGTTTCGCGGGCTTCGCCCGTCTGGCTGAGTTGCTGGTTGCCAGTGTGCTCCCAGGGACGGAATCGAAGCAGGGTGATCGCGACGACGAAGGCAATCACTCCTAAAATCCAGCGTGCGGCGGATGATCGAATCATGGTTTCAACTCCTCGCTTTTCGTTTGGATGCCGAGTTCCGTCAAGAGGCGGTCTATGGCCTGGACGACTTCGGGATGCGTCAGCCCGCGGGGACGGTGCGCTCGGATGGTCAATTCCGAACGGATCTCGGCAGGCCTCTCTGTCAGCACGATCACGCGATCGGCGAGCTGTGCGGCCTCCTCGATATCGTGCGTCACCAGAACGACGGTACGCGGGCGCTCATCGAGGATACGGGCCAGCTCTTGCCGCATACGAATCCTGGCCAGGTAATCGAGAGATGAAAACGGCTCGTCCATCAGCAGCGTCTGGGAGTCACCCGCAAGTGCGCGCGCCAGTTCCACGCGCTGCCGCATGCCGCCCGAAAGCTGATGCGGGTAGTGCTGTTCGAAGCCTTCCAGGCGGATCAGGCCGAGCAGCTCACTGAGCTGCTGCTTCCGTTCGCGCTCGTCCGCTACGTGGCGAAGGCCGAGCGAAATATTCTCAGTTACCGTCTGCCAGGGGAACAATCCATCGCGCTGATAGACCATGCGCTCGTGTCCTTCCCGCTCGATCGCTCCGGACGTGGGCGGTTCGTATCCCGATAGTATATTCAGCAGCGTGGTCTTCCCACAGCCGGACGGGCCAACTACGGCCACGAATTCGCCTCGCACGATCTCTAAAGAGATTTCGCGCAGTACTTCCACCGTGCCGAACGAGTGCGAGACCCGTTCCAGCCGAAATGGTTTATCTCTCATATCCCCACCGGACACTGGGGATCTTGGTCAGGCGCACCAGCACGCGGTCGAGCGCCACTCCAATCATGCCGATCACGATCATCTCGGCCACCAACATGTCCATGCGTAACCCGTTGCGGGAATCCATCACCGCAAAGCCCAGCCCATCGCGTCCGGCGATCATTTCAGCCGCGACCACTACCAGCCAGCACAGTCCGGCGGTCACGCGCAGCATCGTAATCACCTGCGGCATGATGGCAGGCAAGGTGACTTGAACTACTTTCTGGAACCCGTGCAGGCCATACGTATCCGCCACGCGGAAGTACACAGCCGGGATGTTCGCCACCGCGGCCAGCGTCGCCAGCACCACCGGGAAAAATGCCGCTAGAAAAATGAGGAAGATGGCCGCGGTATCGCCAACCCCGAACCACAGAATGGCGAAAGGCATCCAGGCCAGTGGTGAAAGATTGCGAAAGAAATTGAGCATCGGCAGAAAGGCCGCGCGAGCCGCCAGCTTGTGTCCCATCCAAATTCCCATGGGAATACCGGAAACCACCGCGATCAGGAAGCCTATCGTCACGCGAAATAACGAGGTGCTCAGATCGTTCAACATCCTGCCGTTCCGAATCTCTTCGCTAAAGGCACGGAGCACGGCTATGGGGGAAGGCAGTGCGCTTTGGTGAAATACGTGCGCCTCCCATACCACTGACCAAAGCACGAGCCCGCCTGCAAAAACTCCCAAGGGCAGCAGTATGGATCTCACTTGTTGCGGCTTGTCATTCATGGCTGCGCAGTGGCTGCATTACGCGGTGGACGCCGGACTGGGAACATATCTCCGCTTTCGGCCGGTCCACCAGATTTCGACGATCATCGCTAGCGGGCCAACGATGGTGAGCGCAAAAAACGGCGCGTTCACGTTCTGCGCCAATCGCAGGATCATCTCCACTACCGCGACCAGGAAAACCACCAGACACTGCCCCCATTTTGGCTGCACCGTGGTCTTCGGATCGGTGATCATGAAGAAGATGAAAAGTTGATACATGGGGCCGGTGATGGGCGCCACTTCCGCCAAAAACGCATGGCCCGTTATCGCGCTACGAACCGCTGCCAGCACAAGAAACGAAATCACGTAAGTGGCTGTGATGTGAAAACGGCCTACCCGATAGACGATAATGCTGCCGAGCACCCAGACAATCATCATCGGCCAGATGGTGTTGCCCCATTGGACACTGAGGGTCGCGATATATTCGGGCGCCAGCAAAAGCATCGCGCAAATCGCAAAATTCGAGGGATTCCAAAGATGGAGCCCCCGCCAGCGCAGCACATACTTCGATGTGATGGCGATGGCGCTGGTGAGAGCGTAAGGCCAGTACTCCGGGGAACGAATGAGAATCCCAACGCTGATGCCCGTGATGTACGCGCTGGCCAAATGCGGAAACTTGCCGAACATCAATCGCGCCAGCACAAGTTCGAACAGCACGGCCGTTCCGATGGCTAGCAGTGTGCGTGAAAAGCTTTCTAGCAACCCGAATGAAAGTTGGCCAACTAGCAGGATAGTGGTGATGAGTAACGGCGGAAGGTAGCGGTTCTCCAGGCTGAAAAATCGTCCGACAGCGGAGGTCGGCTTTTGGGCGGAGCTGACAGCGGCGGATCCCGAAGTCATGAGGGCTCCTCGATCCTGTGGATTCGATTCATCGCGGGCGCCCGAATAATCTGGACTCTGCCCGACGGCCAGCGAATCTCGATCCGATCGACGCCTGCGGCCTTGCCCAATCCGAAATGCAGCCGCCGCTGGTTCTGCGCGCAGAATCCGCTGCCGCCCGAAACCTGCTGAACCTGCTGCATGCCGTTCCAGAACACCCGCACTTGTGCTCCGATGGCGCTGCGGTTGCTCTTGCTCCCCTGCAGCTCGAACTCGATCCAACCGCTGCCGGGCGCGACCGTGTTTTTGTATAGCAGCAGCGGCCCGTTCTGATTCGCGACCACCGCATCCAGCACACCGCGATTACTGAAATCCGCCAGCGCCACGGAGCGGCCGTCATAAACATCCGTCACGCCGACCAACTGGGCGACCTCCTTGAACTGTCCCGCGCCATCGTTGACCCACACCCGCTTCTGCTGGTAGCCGGACAAACTACGGCCGTCCAGCGGAGGCCAGTTCGCGGCGTCCGAAATGATGGCGCGATTGCCGCCGGCAATTTTTGAATAGTCGTACCAATAAGTGCGATTCCGGTCGAGCGACACATTGCCGTTGGTCACATACAGGTCCAGGAAGCCGTCGTTGTTGAGATCGCCGAACTGGGCGCCAAAGCTCCATCCTCCCACCTCAACGCCCATCGCGTTGGCCATGTTCTCAAACCGGACGTTCGAGCCTGAGGAGCCCGCCTGCTGCATCCACAAGTTGTTGCCTTGCACTAATACGCCTTCTTCGGAAATATTCGAAACATAAATTCCGAAGCGGCCCTGGTTGAGGACGTCACCAATCGCCGCGTTCATTCCGCTCTTGGGCGCCGCACCCACTCCGGTCTCTTTTCCAACCTCGCGGAACTTCTTTCCGCCCTCGTTGAAATACAGCTCCGACACGCCATAGTCGTTGGCGATGAACAGATCCGGATAACCCGTGCCGCGCAGGTCCGCCGCGACGGCAGCCAGCGCCCAACGCCTTGACTGGATGCCGAGCCGCGCCGAGACTTCTTCGAAGCGGCCCCCGCCCAGATTGTGAAACAGGTATTTCCGCCCGCCGTTCGCTGCGTATTCGTAACTCTCGGGCATGATCTTGGTCGTCTTCAGATGAAAGAGATCGACGTCTTCGGAGTAATAACCGCCGAGGAAAAGATCCAGCTTTCCGTCACCATCGTAGTCGAGCCAGATGGCACTGTTCGCATTCACCCACTTCGGCAATCCGGCCTGTTCCGTCACGCGCGTGAAGTGCTTGCCGCCGTCGTTGTGAAACAGCTCCGGCTTACCCCACTTATAGATGAGGACGTCTTCGAAGCCGTCGTTGTCATAATCTCCCCAAACGGCACCCGTCGAAACGCCTGTTCCCGGCAAGTTCACATCGGCCAGTCCCACCTCGGCGGCAACGTCGCGGAACGTTCCGTCGCCGAGATTCCGGTACAACGCGTTTTGGCTGCCCTCGGCGCTGTTAGTGACGTAGATGTCCGCCCAACCATCGCGATCGTAGTCAACCACAGAGACAGCGGCGCCCATCGAAGCCACCTGCTGCATGATGTGCTGAAGCTTGGGGTCCAGTTGCGGTGAAGTGTGGCGGAAGGAAATGCCGGAACTTTTGGACGATTCCTGAAAGATGAATCCGTAACGGTCAAGGACAGCAGACGAATCCGTGGCAGTCCGCCGCGTATTATTTCGATGAGCGACGCGTTTATACAAGACGGGCGCAGCCAGGAGCGCCGCAAAGAAGAGCGCCAAGATAATTCGCGAAATCCGGCCTTCCATTCAGTTCCTCAGCGCCCGGTTCAAGAAAGGACCATGGCGAGCTGAAGTGGCCCACTTATATGGCAACTGCGAATTCCGCACCACAGCTGCCGGGGTCCAGCTATTTCTGCAGCAGGGCGACGATTCGTTCCTGATTCTTCAGGATGAGATCCAGACTTCCCTGATTCTTCTTGATGTCTTTCTGGTTGCCCTTGATGTCTTTCTGGTTGGCCAAAATGCTCTTCTGGTTGTCTTTGATGGTCCCTTGGTTCTTCTTAATCGTATTCTGATTGCCAAGGAGAGTCGCTTGATTCTTGAGGATGGTCGACTGGTTCTTCAGGATGACCTTCTGATTCGAAAGAATGTCTTTTTCTGCCATGGTTCATGATACTCCAGTTGAATTGTTAACAGCTTGATCCAAATCAGTCAATAGTGAGTTCGCACTAGATGTCAATGATCACGCGTGAGGAGCGCCGCAATCCAAGTGATGTTAATACCTTCCAGACGTGCCCCGGATGATATACCACTCCAAACTGGGACTCGATCAAACGGGCGACGCGAGGACAAGTCCACGAGTGGCCATCATAGCCGAAGTTTCGCGGGCTCCGCGCCAGCAGACTCTTGAGTAACTCGCGCTGTTCGGCGGTCAACTCCGGGCTGCGGCCCATTCTTGCCGATCGTTTGAGTGCTTCATCGCCCAACAGCCGCTGTCTGGTTATCCAGCGGCTAACGGTCTGACGGCTGACGTTCAATCTGCGAGCGACCTCTTTTTGCGAGGCACCCTGACGGACCAGGCCCACGGCGTCGAAACGGCGCTGCTCCAAAGCACTGAAGTCTCTCGGGACACCGGGTTGATTTCCCATGCCGATTCCGAGTTAGGCCATCGCCGCTATCTTGTGCCGGCTTCGATGTTGTTGCCATGGGCCAGGGTTGCTTCCACCAGATCACCCAATTGGACAGCCGTAAACTGGTTACCTTCCATGTTGGCCACCAGCTTTCCTTCCCGGTCGACGATTACGGTGTGCAGTGAATGGGTCAGCAAGCCCTCATCCGGCCAAAAATTCACACCGAACATGCCGCACACCTGCTTCACGCTGCTGAGCGTACCCGTCAGAAAATGCCATCCCTCCACATTCGCCTCCCATTGGTCGGCATATTTCTTCAGCACATCCGGTTGGTCGTGGTCCGGGTCGAACGTAATGCTGAGCAGTACCAGGTCCCGGCCCAGGCGCTCATTGAAACGTTTCTGGAGCCGCGCGAAATTGTTCGACAGCCGCAAACAATAATCCGGCAAAGGGCAGCGCGTGTAAATGAAGCTGATTGCCACTACTTTGCCTCTGAACCCCGAGAGCGTGACCGGACGGTTCATCTGGTCGACAAGCGAAAAATCGGCCACGGTCTGTCCAGGGCTCAACATATTGGGCAAACCTGACGGCGAACCTGCCTTGGATCGCATAGCCTCATCCAAAATCGCTAGGCGCCGGTTCTGCACCGGGTCGCGTTCCAAGCTATCGTACTCGCGCACATGCACATTAGAGATGTAAGAGGACGTCTTGCTAACAACCAGGGTGAAGTCGATTTTCTCGCCGGGCTTCAAGTTGTCAAGTACGCGCGGGTCATCCACGCGATACGGCATTGTCATTGCGTCCATATATCCTGGAATCCGGTCGTGAGACACCAAAACGGTACGATGCGGAGCATCTACGGTCAGCACCAACCCAGTAACCTCGTACCGCTGTGTTGAGGTTGCTCCGAGCCCTAGCGCGAAGAGCAAAGACAGAAACAACGATTTGGTACTTATCAAGTCAGATCCTTTCAACTACCGGAGGCGACGTGGCGCTGAGCGCGTCGCGCCGGTCCGCCCAATTGAAACGTGGGCCGCACCAATGTGGTGAGGCTTCTTTCAAATTCCTTGATCTCCACGAACTGATTAGCGCTCACGTTTTCAAAAGTCTGCTTGGTCTTCGAGGCCGGCCACCAAACCTCGATCTTCTCGATCTTGGCCGACTTGCCGAGTCCAACATGCTGCTGTAACGGCGAGGCGCCGAACGATCCGCCGCTACCTACCGTCCGCCAGATGGTGCGGCGCTCGCGCCCCTCATTCATCACCGTTACCGCAATGCGTGCACCGATCGCGCAGCGGTTGGATCTCACGCCTACCAGGCGCACGGTGATCCAGTCGTTGCCATGTTTGCCGGGATTCTCGAACAGACGGTTGGGGGAGCGATCGCCGGGTTGGGGGCCACCCATCACAGCAATAATGTCCTCGTCTCCATCGTTGTTCAGGTCCCCAAACGCTATGCCGTGGCCTTTCGCTAGCGCGCCCGTTCCCGACGAAGCAGTGATATCGACGAAATGTTTGCCTCGTTGGTTGTGGAGCAATACGTTGGGCAGCATGGACGCAAACGACGGATTACCGCTGCCCAGGTAAATATCCAGGTATCCATCGTTGTCTATGTCTCCGAAGTTGAGGCCCATCGGCATGAATACGCGATCGAGATTGACATCCGCCGTGACGTCCTGAAACTTACCGTTCCCGAGGTTCCTGTATAACTTCAGGGTTTCTCCTTTGCGCGGAAGCCCCATGTAGCTTCGCGCAACTTCTTCAATGGAAAAAAAATACGAGGTGACAAAGAGATCGGGATGGCCGTCGTTGTCGTAATCGAAGAACCAAGCACCAAAACTCATCCAGGGCGTGTTGACTCCGGCCTGCTCGGAAACCTCGGTGAACGTGCGATCTCCGTTGTTGTGGTAAAGAAAATCGGATCCGTTGAAGTTGGAGACGAAAATGTCGGGATACCCGTCGCCGTCGTAATCGGCGGAGACCACGGCCTTGCTGAATGCGGTTCGATCGATTCCGGCCTGGTGCGAGATGTCGACAAACGTCCCGTCGCCCTTGTTCAGGAATAACTGGCTGGGGGCGTTCTCGTTGGCGATGAAGAGATCCAGGTTGCCGTCATTGTCAAAGTCCAGCCAGACCGCGGATTGCGCTGGGCTCAGTGGCCCGTCCAGCAGTCCGCTCTGCGCGGTAACGTCGGTGAATGTGCCGTCACAGTTATTGCGCAGCAGAGAGTGGCGCCTCGCGAATTCCCACCCGCCGCGGAGAACGAGTATATCCACGCAGCCATCGTTGTTGTAGTCAGCCTGAATGATGTTGAGGCCGCCCAGTTGATCGCTGAGACCCGCCGCACGCGCGCGATCGGTAAACGTTCCATCCCCGTTGTTATGGAAATAGCGCAGCGGAGCGCAATCGTCAACTTGTGAAATGACTACATCCAAAAGACCGTCATTGTCGAAGTCGTAGACGCCAGTTCCCCAGCTCGTGTATTGGGCGGTGTACTGCGCGATTCCAGCCTGTTGCGTGACGTCGGTGAACGGCAGTTGTCCGGTGTATTTGAGCAGTCGATTGTATTTCGAATCCGTGACCCACAGATAGCGCTGTCCGTTGTTCTCAAGGTCGGCGAAGACCGGACCCATGGCCGAAGTCGATTCTCCGTTTTGTCCGAAGGCCGCTCCCGCTTCGGTGGCGATTTCTTCGAACGTGCCATCGCGCTTGTTGTGGAACAGGAAATTCTCGGTCTTGTCGTTTGCGACGTAGATGTCGGGGTAGCCGTCGCCATCGAAATCGGCCGCGGTGACTCCCATGGTGCGGCCCTTGAACGCGGCGATGCCGGCCTTCTCGCTCACATCTTCGAACCCGCCGTGACAGTTGTTGTGGAAGAGGAGATTCGAATCGGCCTGATAGTCCAGCGGACCGGGATAGTTGTCGGCGGGATAAAAGGCGCGATAGGTGGGATCGAACTTGACGTAGCGTCCGATGAAAAGATCCACGCAGCCGTCGCGATCGTAGTCCAGCCAGGCGGCACCGATGGCCCATCCTTTGACATTGAGGCCGGCCTTCGCCGTGACGTCTTCGAACGTTCCGTCGCCGCGGTTGCGATAGAGCGTCACGTGACCGTACGAGGTGACCAGCAGATCTGTATAGCCGTCGTTATCAAAGTCGGCCGCGATCGCGGAGAACGAAAAGCCGTCGCCGCCTACGCCCGCCTGATCGGTGACGTCGGTGAAGGTGCCGTCGCCGTTGTTGCGATAGAGATGATTGTGGGGTGCCGTCGCGGGCGGCTTTCGCAGCGGATAAGGATGCATGCCGGCCTCAAGCGGGCGTCCGCTCACGACGTAGAGATCCGGCTTACCGTCGTTGTTGTAGTCGAACCAGACGCAGCCCGCGCCAGTGGATTCCACGAGCGATCCGAGTTGTTCCGCGCCGAAAGAATGGGTGAAACGGATGCCGGACTGCGCGGTTACATCTTCAAAGCGGATTGGTGCGACGGCTCGGTCGGCTGCCATCAACGTAAGGCCTGCAAACAGGAAAATGATTAGCTTCATTTCGCCTCCAGCATTTTCACGGGTGTAGTGGTCTTCAGGAGAATGCCGGGCACTTTGTTTTCCGGCGCGTGTTCGGGGCCGGCATGGCAGCCCACGCAGATTCTCTGTTCACTCGGGCGCATCCAGAACCAGTCGTGCTGGGCGCGAATAGTGCGGCCAGCGGCGTCCAGGAGTTCCATGCGGATGGGCTTGTCGGCCGGGACTTCGATGAAGAATGACCCATCGGGTTCGACGGCTGTTTCGCCCAGAAGCTGCGGGGATTCGCGATTGTCCTCGGTATACACTCGGACTGCGTGGAGAGACGTCTCAGGCAGCGGAGTACGCGAGACGCGGGCGTTCAGGCACAGAAGATTTCCCGTGGT
>Ga0208690_1000675_pt1 | contig 9771 bp, 10 predicted proteins | sample June2015DPH_16_1_2_FD_184712 | JGI IMG/M metagenome (GOLD analysis project Ga0208690, IMG submission 184712) | Peatland microbial communities from SPRUCE experiment site at the Marcell Experimental Forest, Minnesota, USA - June2015DPH_16_10... | ecosystem: Environmental > Terrestrial > Soil >...
TTGTGGTTCTCTTGCCCGTCTTCATCTCCTGGTTTTGGGTTTGGGGAACCCATCCTGCTGGCGCAATTCCCGGATTATTCGATCCCGTGTTCGGAGAATTATTTTCTTGGTTCGCCGATTGCGGGTTGGCGGATGCATTCGATTGCCCTGTCGCGTTCTTCGATGCAGCCTTCACGCCGCCGCTCTTATTAGTGGACGTGCCCTGGGCAGCAGTTTGAGACTGATTGGCAGCCGTCGCAGGCGCGATGGCTTGTGCGAAGGCTGGCATCGTTGCAATGGCTAGCAGGATATCGATTACGGTGGGACAAAAGGCTTGGTTTGTTCCGCGCGATGGACTCATTATGCTTGTCTCCTCAGTTTCATTCGGAGTGGGTCTGTTCCCCACTGACTTCTTCGATGTCCCGCCTGCATCAGGCGTCCGTGGTACCCGCCCTTCGCACAGAACGCGAAGGACAGGGCACCCTTTTTATTACTAACGCCAGCGAGTTTGAAGGCCTGGGCCACCCGCCAACTTGCGCAAGGGTGGGCCACCCGCCATAGTTGGAAATTCCAACCGCATTCTTTGAAGCCCCGACCTGGGTCAGCCGGTTTAGCATGTCGTATGCCACAGTTCATTCTCTTAAAGGGATCAGGCCGGGAAAAATGTGGCGAGGGTGGCGTGAGGCGTCTCTGTTCGCCTTGAATTCTTCGAACATCGAACTTGGCAATGACTCATAAGCAAGCGCGGCACCCACAACGAATGCGTAAAGGGCGTCCTTAGAGTCCGTACTGAAAATCGGCCCATCTCCCCTAAATAGCACAATTCGACCCTCGACTTCTTTGTATGACAGATACCACTCTAGCGACTCCAGCAATTCGACCGCGCTCTTTATAGAACGAAATGGAGAAGATCCTTGCTGTAATTTCAACTCAATCATCTATGAATCTCCTAGTTGCTGCCGTTTGAGAACTGTACTTGCCCAGAACCAAGAAGCGAACCCGCAAGTGGATACGCTAAGAGCGCGGGGTGCAAGTAAATCCCCTTACCTGAGAATATTGGATTGTAAACGTCATTCACACGTTGAACCGTATTCTGGTCAAATTGAATTTCGAGATATCCGATTTCGCGCGTTGGCCAGTGATTTGAATCGTTGTAGAGTGCACGCGACAGATCTTCCTGCGTGTGTGCACTGGCGTCTGAGGCCGAAATATCGGTCAGGTACTGCCCCTCGCCGTAAACCGCATTATCCCCTGTGGAAGGCCATAGCTCGTTGCTCTGGAGAATTGAGCTGAGGTTTGAAAATGGCGTGTAATGGTAGTGAGAATATGCCCGCCGGCCTCAACCGCTACTCCGGCCACGACTATCTTCACTTTCTCACCTGTAGTTGTTATCATCGCCGGCCCTGGCTGGCAAGCCCGCGCCGGCGCGATCTGTTCCTGCAAGTCTTCGAGGAGGCTCGCGAGCGCTACCGGTCTGTCATGAGGCAACGGCCCGCAGCGTAGCTGTCGCTGCTGCCGGCCTTTCCGAATCCCACCCTTGCAACTTGCGCAAGGGTGGGCCACCCGCGGAGGCGGAGCGGGGGCGTTGCCGGATTGATTGCCTAATTGCGCCGCGACGACGGCGGAGATGCTGAGAATGATGGCGGTTTGAAGGATTGCTCTTCCCATAACATTTCCCCCGGAAAGAAATTTGTTGCAGCGGCTCGGAAGCTGGGATCCTTCTCGCCCGTCCCCGGTTTACGTCAGAAGATCAGTACAGATCCACATCAATTACTGGCGGAACCCCAATCCCTGCATCGGGGAGCCGGGCGATCTCGGACCACCGCCTGCCTGCCAGTGTTCCCCTTAAGGTGGGGGGCTGGGCAAAGCCGAAGTTCTTGAAAGCTAGATGATGCCCGGCGAGTAGAGCTTTGAGCTCCTCAATCGTCGCCGAATTCTCTCCTACTCGAAGTACGTTCTTGATGACCTCGTCCGGGAAAAATGGGCCTCCCGGGTTACGCCCACGCATACCTGAAAGCGTCTCTCTCGCGGCGCCAAGGACTTCACCCCATAGGCTACCGTCGATTTGCATGTCCATCGTTAATGACGTTACTCGGTTTCCCGGCTTATCGGTCTCGAACCGCTTGAAAGCCTCGTCAATTACCGCGAGGCATTGTTCCCTGGTGCAGCGACTCGCAGCCCCCCCCCAGGTTTTTCCTCGTTCTTCTGACTGGTCGAGGGCCGGCCACGAGTCGCGGATAATCACCGTCCATGAGGCATTGGGCGAGAGTCTATGAAATTCGACGATTACCCGGTAGGCGCTCCAGTCGTACGAAATAGTCTCGGAGTATTTTGGGGCAGCGATTTGAGCGCTAGCCGCTTTGCTCTTCTCGGCCTGCCCGAAAATGGACGCCGGGAGCGAACTCAGCGCCAGTAGGCAAGCTGCGGTTGTTATCCATCGATTCATTGTGTTTCTTATCATGGCAGCATCCACACGTCGACAGGCAGTTCGCCATTGACGTAGGGATCTTGGTAGCCTTTCTTCAGCACTCCTGAATGCCCGTATGGGCCATTGAGGGTCTTGCGAGCAAATATCGCGATCTGCCCATTCTGACTGTCCAGATGGCTCATGACTGTGTCAAGTTCCGTGGATGTCTTCGGCGTGTACTCTGGCTTCCCCCACGTCGCTGTTAGATATTTATTCATAGTCACGGCGCGTATGATGTACCAGTTATCATCGCCTGCGACGCCCTTATACGAAACCGATGACGAATTTTTCACGAACCCGCCCGGGTCGATAGATTTCTCGCTTCCGTCTATCGCTGCACCACTGTAATTCAAACCGTAGCTTACCCGCGTTGCACAAGTCTCTTGCGGTGCTTGGGGGCCTGCCATGCCCCATTTCCCCAGCGAGCCGCCTACTCTTTCCCACACATTCTTTGGCGAAAAGAAATCGTAGTTTAAGTAGGATTCCCAGAAAGCCGTGCTTGAGGGACGGTTTGCACCTACAGAGCCAGCAAGCGCGGTCATCAACTGGAGCACCACTCCAACGTTTAGAGTCGCCATTCCGCTAATCGTGTCCGATATGCCTATATCGAAGTCGTTTCCGCTTGGGTCGGCGTTGTTTACTGGGTCCGCGCCGGCAAACAGGAAGGAGTGCAACGTGATCGGCTCCTCTTCGTGCCCTTCGTCGGTATCCATGATCCAAAATCTTCCCGTATCAACATTGAGGGTATCTGGCCCGGTTATAGTAGAGGCTCAACGCTGGGTCATACTGCTCTCCCGCGAAGAGGTAGTTGTTTGGGGTAGACCCGGTGGAGTTGACGATGTTGCCGAAGGCGTCGTAGTCGTAGGTATCGGTGACCGCTCCGGTCGAGTTCGTCAACTGACGCACACTTCCGTGGCCGTCGTAGCCGTAGAAGCTGGTGGCCGAGGTGCCGCTGATGCTTTGCGTTTCGCTGATTCGCTCCAGACCAAACGAGTACGTCCTCGCCACCGTGCCGCTCTGCAGTTCGTCGACAACCTGCGCGTAGCCGGTCGGGTTCTGCGTGTCGACCAGATAATTCGTCGTCACCCCGCCCTCCGTCTCCGACACTCGATTGCCGTCCCCGTCGTAAGCCAGCGTGACGAGTCCGTGCTGCGTCATGTGGTTTTCGAAGTCATACGTATTGGCCGTGCCACCGGAATTGGTCGTGTTGCCGTCGGCGTCGTATTGATCCGAGCCCAAGCGGTCATCGGCATCGTAGGCGTAAGAATTCGCCGTGACGCCATTGACCAGCAACTGCTGGCGGTTTCCTACGGCGTCGTACACGTAGCTCGTCGTGCCATTGTGATTGTTCGGGTCCGAACTCACCGCCTCCGACGTGAGGCGATACAACGAGTCGTAGCCGTAGTTCACCGTGCGCCCGCTCAACTCGGCAACCGTCAGCCGATTCCCCGCCGCGCCCAGCGTATAGGCGTAGTTCGAAATCGCGCTTGCATTCTTCGCCGCACCCACCTGCGTCAGCCGGTTGAGCGTGTCGTAGCTGTAGGCGTGCGTCACTGCGTTCGGATAAGTGAAGTTCTGCAGATTTCCAACCGCATCATACGAATAAGTCGTCGCCCCGGACGCATCCGTCACCGTGCCCAAGCGATTCAGTTGATCGTAGGTATACGTATCCGAAGCTCCGCCGCTATTCGACGACTTCAATGTAAGCAGATCTCCCGCCGCATCGTAAGCCTGGGGCCGCCCGCCCCTGGGCAACCCGCTTTTCAGCAAAAGAACCTGTGGGTAAAGTCCGGCGAACCCGTTAGGGTCTCGCTTGAGAGGAGATGTTCCGTAATTTGAGGGTCCCGATTGACGTAAATTTCCCATCTTTCATCGTCGTGCCGGGGAATGTAGACCCACGGGACGGATTCCAAGGCTTTCAGCCCGAAGGAGAGACGATCTCGATTCACGCGGTCAGCAACACCCGCGAAGTCCTGTAGAGCCAGCCAAGCGACCTTTTCGTCTAAACCTGAGGCAGTGACAATTATCGCGCGATTTGAAACGTATTCAGCAAGAACACGTTCATCGGAAATTCTGACCCATCTTCGGCATACAGGGCCGAACTGGTACCCGTGAGCCTCAGCGAGTAACTCTACTTTGGAGGGCGGGGTCGAGACGGCATCAAGCCTGTCAACGCTCAAGACTAAAACGGTTTCAGACGAGACACGCCCGTATTGCCACAAAGCGCGTATCCTAGAATCGCCGCTGCAGCGAAAAATGGCTCCCCGGAACTGTTTGTCCCTTAATTGCTTCATCGTGTAGGTGGACACCAACAGATTTCGATCAGCTACAGACAGGTACTTCATGATCCTCGTGAAAAGCGCGTCTTCAGGCGCAATAAGTGCCATCATCAACCCTGTGCCGTAAACACCCCAAGGAATCAAACACCATGAATAGCGCTGACCCAGTTCTTCCAGATAAGCCCTTCCATCAAGGTAAGAAACACCGTCCTGATTTGCCATCTTCAACACCGACGGAATTTCGCCCCCTGTTGGCCTCCCGTGGAGATACCAATCCCTACTATGGGTCTCCCAACGCAGGGCTTCTTTGATGATTTCGACGAATCTCTGAGCGGCTGGTTTCTCCTCACCATCTTCACGCAAGGACGCATCGGGCAACATGTGATGTAACCCTTCCAGAACAGAAAGGATTTCCTCGCGAAGTAAGAAGCATGCGACGCCACCAGTCATCGGTCAGTCCCTCGGAACCTGATAGTTAAGCCACTCGCCGTCGTACCAGGAGTCCAGGTCATTTCCAGTTGGGCCGGAATGTCCAGGCGCGATGATGGGGATTACTAGATCAATATGGAATATCTGCACAGCATCGATCGCACCACCTGAAAAACCCATGCCGAGCAAAGCTCCGCCGCCTTGAGAAGTTATTTTCAGTGGCCTTCCAGCAACTTCGATACCGGTTGAGATCGGTTGAATCTTCCCAATGAATCCCGGCAGGTAGAGAAGAACCGCCGCGTTTGGTGCAGTGAACGCACTGACCAATTTGGCATCCTTTGCTGGGCTTAAGAGGTTGGCCTCTACGATACGAGGCGTGTTAGCTGCGACTGATTCAAACAATTCGAGCGGCAGATTGACCGCCTCTTTCCCCAGCCTGTCGGTAGCTGCCGCCTCAATCTGGTTCGCAAGTCCAATAAGCCCGCCCCCTAGGCCCTGTTGAGACAACAGTATCCCTAGATCCTCAACAGCAGACAAGAGATCAATAACAGAGGACACTCTGTTTACGATTTGATTGACTTGTTGTACTGAGCTTATTGCATCAAGGGTTTCGCCAATGCTTTCCGAGATCACTTCACTGACGAAATCTTGATTCCCCGTTGGATCAACTCGATTAACAGGATTCGAGCTAGCGTAGAGGTACTTGTGCAGCGACAACGGTGTTTCGTCGTCGCCATCGTACGTATCCATGCTCCAGAAGCGGCCGGTGGAGTTGTTGTAGTAGCGGGCGCGGTTGTAGTAGAGACCCAACGCCGGGTCATATTGTTCCCCAGCGAAGAGGTAGTTGTTCGGCGTCGAGCCGGTTTGGTTGATTAAGTTGCCGAAGGCGTCGTAGTCGTAGGTGTCGGTCACTGCGCCGCTTGAGTTCGTCAGCTGGCGAACGCTGCCGTGCCCGTCGTAGCCATAGAAGCTCGTGGTCAATGCTGAGTTGAGGGTTTGCGTTTCACTGATGCGCTCTGACCCGTACGAGTACATCCGCGTTACCGCGCCGTTCACGAGTTCGTCAACGACTTGCGCGTACCCGGTCGGGTTCTGCGTGTCGACCAGATAATTCGTCGTCACGCCACCGACCGTCTCCGACACACGATTGCCGTCGCCGTCGTAAACCAGAGTGACGAGACCGTGCTGCGTCATGTGGTTTTCGAAGTCGTACGTGCTGGCCGTGCCGCCGGAGTTGGTCGTGTTTCCGTCGGCGTCGTATTGATCCGAGCCCAAGCGGTCATCTGGATCGTAGGTGTAAGTGTTCGCAGTCGCTCCATTCACCAGCAACTGTTTACGGTTACCCACGCTGTCGTACTGATAACTTGTTGTGCCGTTGTGGTTGTTCGGATCGCTGCTCACCGCCTCGGAGGTGAGCCGATACAGCGAATCGTAGCCGTAGTTCACGGTGCGTCCAGTGACTTAGCGAATACCGTCGTTTGCTGGCTTCTCTTTCGAATCCGGCTTGGCTGCGGGTTTCGCGCCTTTCTGGTTTGGGATGGTGGTTCTGTTGCCGCCCGCCTTCATCTGCTGGTTCTGGGTTTGGGGAACCCATCCCGCCGGGGCGATTCCCGGATTATTCGACCCCGTGTTCGGAGAATTATTTTCTGGGTTCGCCGATTGCGGACTGGCGGATGCACTCGATTGCGCTGCCGCGTTTTTCGATGCCGCCTTGGCGCCGCCGCGTTTAGTGGACGTGCCCTGGGCGGTCGTTTGAGGCAGATCGGCAGCCGTCCCAGGCGCGCCGGCTTGAGCGACGGCTGGAATCGTTGCAATGGCTAGCACGATAACGATTGCCAGGGGACAGAAGTCTCGGTTTGTTTTACGGGATGGACTCATTAGGCTTGTCTCCTCAGTTTCATTCGGGGTGGGTCGGGTTCCCACTGCAGAACTGGCACCGGCTTTTCACCTTGCGTTAACGATCTAACGGTCGGGACACCCCTCCCGTCGCTGGCCGATTCTCTCGTAATACCCGCCAGACATTACCTGAAAGTCAAAAAACCGGATCTTATCGACTTCAAAAGAGATTACGACGGCTTCGCTTAGTCGGAATCCTTCGGGCAGCCCCTCCGACGGCCAGGCCTTTCCTTCGTATACGACGATAAGTTCAGGCATGTCAGAGGCCCTGCCTTTCCACCTCTCTTCTTTACCTTCGGTCGGCTTCAGAAGCAGCTCGTTTACTCGTGACTTCACGTCGATATAGAGTTTTCTGTTGACAATGCCGAGCCCCCCTTTTGAGTAGAGCCGATTCTTGGCAAAAGTGTCTTTCATCGCGGTATCAGGCCTCTGTGTACTCTGACTGGCTGCCTGCAGAGTGAGCAGCCCAGCCAAAACGCTCGTAACGACGATTCTCAAGTTGGCCCCCATGGTTACGGGATTGGAAAGCTGCTCGCATTGACAACGGTCGGGGCGCCGTGCGCGGCAGTCATCTGCTGATTCAAGGTGTAGGGGTTTGCTACGTTGCCTTTCCACAACGTGACGCCGATCTGATGGCCCGCCACTGTGCGGGACTCCCTCGCTGCAACGGGGCCGACCCCGCTTGGAAGGCTAACCCCGGCCTTCGCGGCGATCGAGAGCGCTGCACTAGTGCACTGCATCTGTGTAGTGTAATTGGGCACGTTCTGCTTAAATTGCGAGATTGCCTGACTAGCAGTGTTCAATTGCCCCGAGGCGGGTGGCCCACCCTTTCGTGTTTTTCCTTCCCGTTCCAGAATTGTGGGTGCCCCGTCCTTGCGCTTTCTGCAAGGGCGGGTACGATGCTGCCTGCACCATGTGGTTTCGGGATCAGGCAGCATAAGATCGTCACCGCAAGCCTTCGTGGTACCCGCCCTTCGCACAGAACGCGAAGGACGGGGCACCCTATTCATTGCTAGGGCCAGCGAGCTTAAAGCCTGGGCCACCCGCCTCACGGGTGTTCCGCAGACCCGGTGGGTTCCTTTTTCACGATCCCCTTGTAGGAATATGTTGTTCCCGTCCATTTGAATAGCGCAACGGAGTCTACGTTGCACCGCGCGCTGTGCCTGGAAGGGATTTCGATCTCCACGTCCCTGTTCGGCTTCGCTTTCGCGAAGGGAGTAGGGCAGGCCGGGTCCGCGCAGAAGCTAAGATCATCGCCGGCATCTGGAGAGCTCCACAGCTTGCTGAATGCACCGTCCGTTTTTGAAAACAGCCACACGATCACGCACCTAGCGCTGCCCTCGTAGCTGGCGAATAGCACTATGTGGTACGGGGCCAGCGTTGTTGCGTCAACATTGTCAATCAGGCCGGAGGACCTGTCGGGCAGTTCAGCTAGTTCGCGGAGTTTCCGTATCTCACCAACGCTCAAGCCTGAACGCTTTGCCCACTTCGAGTCGTCCTCGGCGTGAAGGTGCGGCCAGTCGGTCCCTTGAGCGCGGCAAACCCCTTGGCCCAAGAAAACAATCATCAGTGCCCACGAAAATGCCAATCTCCGCATCGACTTTCCCTTCGTACGGCTACTTAATCAGCTGTCCCCGCGCCCTGTAGATTCCGGACGTGAACAAGTTAGCCTCGTCCTGTCGCCGCGATAGCAGTGCATTGGGGTGGGTACCTGCCCGGGTGAAGTGTAGGAAAAGAGGTGGAACGAGAGTATAGAGCCCTTGGTTTAGCGTCTTCCTCAAATCCGATATTTTATAGTTGCCCGCCCCCTCGTTGAACACGAAATCAGTGATTGCATCGAACTCCTTCTGCGCCAGCGCCACTGAGGTGTAGGTTCTTACGTCCTGAATCTTATCCTGGGCATCTTGCCAGAGAAGATTCTGGGCGGCAGTTTTAGTGATGCCCATTTTGTATTGGGCCGCCTCTGCGCTCTTGCTGCACCTACTTAAGCTTACCAAATGCCCGTATCCGATCGTGCAGTGGCCTGCAAGGTCGTCGTAGAGGTGCGTTACGAGGCCCTCCTCCACTGCGATGAACCCGAGTCCTTGTTCGCTGAGGGTGGTTGCCTGGCGGGCCCCCTCAGCGATTACGAGGCTGACGTTGACAACTGAAATGCTGTCTAAGCTGCTGGAGACGCTGAGTGCACCTATGGCATCGATCTCGTTGCCGCTCGGGTCAGAGTGATCCACAGGGTCGTTCGTCGCATACACATACTTGTGGAGGGTTGGTGGGCTGTCGTCATCCCCAAAACCGTCATCGTCCATCGTCCAGAACCTTCCAGTAGTCGCGCTCAGATATCGTGCCCGATTGTAATAGAGGCCCAGAGCGGGGTCGTACTGCTCGCCGGCGAAGAGATAGTTGTTCGGTGTTGTGCTCGTCTGATTGATCAAGTTGCCGAAGGCGTCGTAGTCGTAGCTGTCCGTCACTGTGCCTGCGGAGTTTGTGAGCTGACGAACTGAGCCATGCCCGTCGTAGCCGTAAAAGCTCGTGGTCAGCACCGAGTTCAACGTTTGCGTTTCGCTGATTCGCTCCAGACCAAACGAGTACGTGCGCGCAACCGTGCCGCCTTGTAGTTCATCAACGACCTGCGCGTAGCCGGTCGGGTTCTGCGTGTCGACCAGATAATTCGTCGTCACCCCGCCCTCCGTCTCCGACACTCGATTGCCGTCCCCGTCGTAAGCC
>Ga0208690_1000682_pt1 | contig 9738 bp, 5 predicted proteins | sample June2015DPH_16_1_2_FD_184712 | JGI IMG/M metagenome (GOLD analysis project Ga0208690, IMG submission 184712) | Peatland microbial communities from SPRUCE experiment site at the Marcell Experimental Forest, Minnesota, USA - June2015DPH_16_10... | ecosystem: Environmental > Terrestrial > Soil >...
GTGGTGGTGCCGCCTCCGTTGTTATTGTTCGAGGAGCTGCTTCCGCCGCAGCCTACCAGGGCTAGCATCGTGATCAGAAGAATGATCCCGAGGATGGCCATGTGGCGGCGGTTGCGCTTGCTGCTCGCGCCCACGAAGACCAGACCGAAGAAGCCGAAGCCGCCGAGGCTGGCTAAGAGAGTGGGCTCCATCGGTTTGGAGTTCGGACGCACTGGCGCAACGAGCGAGGCCGTGGTTGCGGCCGTCGTGGTCAGGGTGAGTGTGGTGCTCCCGTAAGTGCCGTTGGTTGACGTCACCGAAGTTGGGTTGAAGCTGCAGCCTACCTTCGAAGGCAAGCTCGCAGGACAGCTGAACGTGATGGCTGCACTGTAGCCGTAGGTCGGAGTTACGCTGAGCGTGTACTCGGCGCTCTGTCCTGCGGTTACGGTTACGGAGTTGTTGGTCTTTACTCCCAGGCTGAAGTCGGGTGCGACGACTGCCTGGCTTACTGCGCTCGAAGTGCTGGTACCGAAGTTGGCATCGCCGGCGTATTTTGCGGTGATGCTGTGCGTGCCGACGGTCAAACTCGATGTTGCGAGATGAGCCACACCGCTGGTCACTGCAACCGAGCCTAAGGCGGTAGTGCCGTCATAGAAAGTGACGTTGCCGGTTGGAACTCCGGTTACGCCGCCGGTGGTGGCTGAAACGGTAGCCGACAGTGTGACGGACTGACCCGCCGCGGCCGGGTTCACCGAAGAACCTAGGGCGGTGGAATCCGAAGCGAGGTTTACCAACTGGTTCAACACTGCGGAGGTGCTCGAATGGAAATTGGAGTCTCCGGAGTATTGAGCGGTGATGGTGTGTTCGCCGACGGCCAGAGCGGTCGCTTTCAGAGTCGCCGCGCCGCTGCTTAGGTTTGCTGTGCCCAGGGACGTGCTTCCGTCGAGGAAGGTCACGGAGCCGGTGGGAACCGCAGTCACGCCGCGAACCGTGGCGGCGATGTTTGCCGTGAGCGAGACGGACTGGGTTGCAGCCGATGGGTTCACGGAGGAAACCATCGTGTTCAGGTTGCCGGTGGCGTTGAGCAGAATGGTGACGCCGGCATAGTTGTAGTCGATGACGGCTACGTCCATGGCGCCGTCGTGGTTGACATCGGCGAGGGCAAGAGCCATCACGTTGGCTTGGTCGCCCGCACCGCCGCTTCCGGCGGCATATTCGACTGGATCGAAGAACAGGCTGGCAAATACGCTGGTTCCGTTGTTGTAGAGAACGCCGACCGTGCCGTAGTAGGAGTTGCTATAGACCAGATCGAGCAGGCCATTTCCCTTGAGGTCGAACATCTTGACATCACCTGGATTGGGCGGGCTCAGAAGCGTGTTTTGGAGAGTGGTCGCGTAGAGGACTGGCGTCGCGAAAGTTCCGTTGCCATTGCCCTGCGCTACTGCAATCCCCTCGTTGGGTGTGACTTTGTCGTCGACGGTGACAGCGAGATCGATCTTGCCGTCGCCGTTCAGATCGCCAAGTGCCAAGTTGCCGAGATTCTTGAAGCCGAGACTCGTGGTAACTGCGGCTTGGAAAGTTCCCTTGGTCGTCGAGCTTCCCAGGAACACGTCCACGCCCTGGTTGCTTTGCGGTACGACGAGATCCAGGATGCCGTCGTTGTTGACGTCGGCGACGGCGATCGCAGTTCCGGCGGCGCTGTTCGTGTAGGTTGCAGCGGTTCCGAATGTGCCATCGCCATTATTCAGGAGCACGCTGACGTTAGTACTGCCCACATTCAGCACGGCCAGATCCGGTTTTTTGTCGCCATTGAAATCAGCAGCGATGATTTTGACCGCGTTGGTCCCACCGGTCGCATAAAAGGTTGGGTTCCCGAAGCCCCCCTTGCCATTGCCGAAATAAATCTCCACGCCGTTGTTGCTTTGGTTGACCGTAGCGACGTCAAGATTGCCATCCCCATTAAAGTCGGCCACAGCGACACCCTCATAAGCGCCGCCCGTGCCCACGTTGATACCCGGCTGCATGCTGCCATCGGGATTCGAGAGATATACCGTGATACCGAGGCCGCTGCCGCTGGGGTTGTAGCCGTCATTGCCAACGACGAGATCGGGAATGCCATCGTTATTGAAATCGCCGCTGGCGATGGTGGTTGCGCCGGCGCTAAAGCCACCGGGGACGGGTGAAAAGAAATCGAGCGCGGAGCGGAAGGAACCATCGCCGTAGCCCTGCAGGTAAATGAAGCTGAGATTATCGTCCGGAACAACAATGTCAGGAATACCGTCCCCGTTGAAGTCCTGCACAATGGCAGAGGTCTTCGGATTGCCGCCGGTGTTGTAACCGACCGTCGGCACGTTTAAAGTTCCGTTGCCATTGCCGAGGAGAACCGTAATATCGCCGGAGTCGTGGTTGGAAACGATAACGTCGGCATTGCCGTCGCCGTTGACGTCGGCGATGCTGACTGCTAGCGGCGAAATGTTGGCGGCCGTGTTATCGATGGTTTCGGTGGCGGCAGCATAATAAACGCCGGTCTTAAAAGATCCGTTGCCGTTGTTCACGTAAACAGTCAGCGTGCCAGCCGCGCCGCCGCTGCTGCAGTTGGCGCTGATGATTTCCCACATGCCGTCGCCGTTCAGATCGCCAGCAGTGTTGTTGCAGATATCGTACTGGCCGTCGGGATTCGTAAGCGCAACGCCGCTGGCGAATGTGCCCCCAGCATGGCCGAGATAAACCGTATCCTGACCGCTGGTGATGCCCGCAAGATCGAGAACGCCGTCGCCGTTGAAATCGGCAAAGACTACGTTGCTGACCGCGCCGGAGAGGGGAACGGAAGTCGGAGTTCCGAAGCTGCCGCTGCCGTTGCCCAGCAGAACCCAGAGGTTCGCGGGACTGTGGGAGTCGACGAATACAAGGTCCAGATTTCCGTCGCCGTTTACGTCCCAAACTGCTCCGCCTTCGAGAAAGTTCGGAGAGATGGTTATGGGCGCGGAGCTCGGCGCCGAAAAAACCCCACCGCCATCGGGGACCCATAGTTCGAAGGTTGACGGAGACGTGTTGTGAACGACAATCAGATCTTTTTTACCGCTGTTGTAGAAATCGCCGAACAGAATTGCGTCGCCGCTAGTGCCGCGAGTGTTCTGGTTGAGCACGCCGGGCTGAAAGGTGCCGTCGCCATTGCTAAGCGCGACCGAGATTGCGTAGGAGCCGATTCCGCCCTGAACGGGAGCTGCAATGTCAATCAGGCCGTCACCGTTGAAATCGGTAGCTACGGCGGACCATTGGGTCAAACCGTTGGCGGCAATCGGGGTTGAAGTCAGGAACGAAACCGGATTGCTTGGAGGATTGCTGCCGCTTAAGTTGGCATGCAGGCGCGAGGACTTGCGTGGCGCTGTGGCTGTCGCCGTTAATGTCTGAGTCGAACTCTGGGACCTGGTGGCCGCTTGCGCCGCGGCCATTTGTTTGGCCGAGGGAGCGGAAAATTGGCTGGGCAGGCTTTGAGCCGAAAGAATCTGAAAGCACCCAAGCAGAAATACAAACGACGCAAGAGACTTCTTCATAGATGTGTGGAGCTCCGTTTCGATTGACTTCAAACAGATAAGGTCAGCAACACTGTGTTGTTCTTTGGGGGGCCAACAACATCGGGGGAAGTGGCATGGGCTTGCAATTAGTCTCCAGCAAAACTACCCGGAGAGGAATGGCCCTAACGAGTGGGGCACGAAAGTAATAGACGCCGACCCACTCGCGAAAGAACGAGCGTTCGAAACATGCGGCCTTTTTTGGCCCTTATGGAAACTATTAGGAGTTACTCATCTTTTCGAGGGTACGGAGGTACTGCAGTGGAATGAGTACTAGCGTGTTGGTTCCATCGTGGGGTTCTTACGATGGAGTGGAGGAAAGTGATCGCGCTGCGGTGGCCAGAGCTGAGGCTAGAGCGTCGGAAGCGGGAACACCGCCCTGGGCAAGATCTTTGCTGCCGCCGCCTCGGCCGCCGAGCGGGGTGATGGTTTGTTTCAGCAGAGCCGACATGTCGTGGGGCTGGCCGGGCGATTGCGCGAAGACTAACGCCGGTTCAGCGGATTCAGTGGCCAGCAGCACGACTGCTGATGTGGACTGACGAGTTAGTTTTTGCGCGAGGAGTTTGAGGAAGTTGAGATCGCGGCCGGAGAAAGTGCGGACGATCAGCTTGCGGCCTTGCTGCTCGGAAGTCTCGGCTAGCAAGGCGGTGGCTTCGGCTGCGGCGAGATCGCTCATTGATTGTTCATTTAATTTACGCAGAGATTTGATTTCATCGAGGGACTTGCGGACTTGTTCGGGAACATGGTAAAGGTGGCCTGAAAATAGCGCCGCGGCTTCAGTGAGAGTTTGGAAATCCCGGCGCGCGGTGGAGACGGCGCGCTGGCCGGCAACGAATTCTACCCTCCAACCTTGGCGGACTTTTTCGAATTTGCGCAGGAGCAGGCCGGCGATTTGTCCGGTGCTGCAAACGTGGGTGCCGCCGCAAGCGCTTAGGTCGAAGTCCTGGATATCGACGAGACGGAGCTGGTCGCGATCGGTGGCCGGAGGTTTGCGGAGACCCAGGGTTGCCGCTTCGTCCCGAGTAACGTAGCGAACATCCACCGGGCGATTTTCAAGGACGATTTCGTTGGCCAGGCGTTCGGCATCTTCGACTTGGGCTTGCATTAGCGACGGCGTGTCGAGATCGATCGAGCAATAATCGTCGGCCATGTGGAACGAGACGGTGGGCATATTGAAGAGGCGGATGAAAGCGGCCGAGAGCACATGTTGGGCCGAGTGTTGTTGCATATGGTCGCGGCGGCGAACGATGTCGATTTCGCCATGGATACAGGCTCCGGGCCGTACATCTTTTATCGGTGCGTCCAGGTAGTGGACGATGCGGCCATCTTCGGTGTCGGCTACTTCAGTTACGCGGAATTTGTGATCGTTGTTTGCTAGGGTGAGGTGGCCGGTGTCGTGAATCTGGCCGCCGCTGGTGGGGTAGAAGGCGGTGCGGTCCAGAATGACAGCTGGGCGCGGGGTTTCCTGGACTTCGCGGACTTCGGCGTCGAAGTTGTAGAGGAACGAATCCGGGTAGTAGAGGCGGTCGGTCATTTTGTTCAGGATAAGGATCAGACGGGGGGGTTCGCAAGTTTGCAACAGAAAAACTCTCAACCACGAAGCGCACTAAGGAACACGAAGAAACTGGGTTGGGCGTGATGTTATCTTGAGTGGTTGCCGGTGCCACGATTACTGCTATGGATATTCTCAGGAAACTTTTCGAGGAACGCTTTCACACTTCGCCTGCGCGCGTGCAGCCGCTGCAAGGGGAGTTGGGCGGGTCGGGGCGGAAGATCATCCGCCTGGCTAGCGAGGACGAGAGTGCAATCGGGATTTTGTATGGCGTGCGCGAGGAGAACGCGGCTTTCCTGGAGTTTTCGAAACACTTTCTTGGACATGGTTTGCCGGTACCGGAAATATATGCGGAGGATTTGGATGCCGGGGCTTATCTCGAGGAAGACTTCGGCGATGTGACGTTGTTTGAGTTTCTCTCGAGCCATCGCGAAGGTGAGAAGATTGCGCCGGCGGCGGTGGAGGCTTATCGCAAGGTGGTGGGGGTGTTGCCGCGGTTTCAGGTTGAGGCGGGACGCGATTTGGATTACAGCGTGTGTTACCCGCGTGGGAGTTTTGACCGGCAGTCGATTACCTGGGACCTGAATTACTTCAAGTATTACTTTTTGCGGCTGGCAGGGATCTCGTTTAACGAGCAGGCGCTGGAAGATGACTTCGAGAGCCTCACGAATTTCTTGCTGAGCGCGGATCGCGATTATTTTATGTACCGCGATTTTCAGTCCCGCAACATCATGCTGCACGCGGGCGAGCCGTTTTTTCTGGATTATCAGGGCGGGCGCAAGGGGGCGCTGCAGTATGACATCGCTTCCCTGCTTTACGATGCCAAGGCGGATTTGCCTCCGGAGTTGCGGCTGCAACTGCTGGATTTGTATGTCGAGCGGCTGGGCGATTTCATCAGAGTGGATCGCGAGGTTTTTCTTCATCACTTCTACGCATATGTCTATGTGCGGATTTTACAGGCGTTGGGAGCTTACGGGTTTCGCGGATTTTACGAACGCAAGGGGCATTTTTTGCAGAGTGTTCCTTATGCGATGAAGAATGTGCGCTGGCTGCTGCATAACGCGAAGTTGCCGATCGCGCTGCCGACTTTGATGGAGGCTTTCAATTCGATGTTGGCCTCCGAGAAGTTACAGGGGCTGGCTTCTTCCGCGGAGAACTTGATGGTGCGGATTTGGAGTTTTTCGTTTCATCGCGGATGGCCGAAGGACGAGAGCGGACATGGTGGAGGGTTTGTTTTTGACGGGCGGAGTTTGCCGAATCCGGGGCGCGAGGAGCGGTTTAAGGCTTTGACGGGGCGAGATGCAGCGGTGATTGAGTATTTGAATCAGCAGGAGAGCGTGCATCAGTTTTTGGCCAGCGTGATGTCGCTGGTGGATGCGAGCGTCGGCAACTATCAGCAACGCGGGTTTAAGAACTTGATGGTGGCGTTTGGGTGCACCGGCGGGCAGCATCGGTCGGTGTATTTGGCGGAGCAGTTGGCGAGGCATCTGCGGGCGCGGAATGGTCTGGAGGTGGTGGTGAAGCATCGGGAACTGGAGAGCCCGGAGTTTAAGGCTGCGGCGCGATGAAGGCGATGATTCTGGCGGCGGGGCTGGGGACGCGGCTGCGGCCGCTAACGAATGATCGGCCTAAGGCTTTGGTCGAGGTTGGCGGACGGACGCTGTTGGAGATTGCCCTGGCGCGGTTGCGCGAGTTTGGCATTCGGGACGTGATTATTAACGTTCATCACTTTGCTGACATGGTGGTGGATTATCTGAAGGCGAAGAGCAATTTTGGGATAGGGATTGAGATTTCGCGCGAGGAGGAGTTGCTTGACACCGGCGGAGGGTTGAAGAAGGCTGGGTGGTTCTTTTTGGAGAACTCCGCCGGGAGTAATGAGCCATTTGTGCTGCACAATGTCGATGTCATCAGCACGATTGATTTACGTCGAATGGTGGAATTTCATCGGGAGCGTGGGGCGCTGGCGACGTTGGCTGTGCAGGAGCGGGAGACTTCGCGATATTTGTTGTTTGATGAGTCGGGCCGGCTTTGTGGTCGAAGGACGGGAAACGATGGGAGGCCGGAGATTGTTCGTCGCGACCAGGATGGCCGACCAACGACCGCTCTGGCGTTTTCTGGAGTGCATGTGATTTCGCCCCGACTTTTTTCGTTGATTACGGAAACCGGGGCTTTCTCGATTATTACTTCTTACTTGCGGCTTGCGGCTCAGGGGGAAGATGTCGTTTCGTTTCGAGCCGACGAATATCGCTGGCGTGATCTTGGGAGATTGGAGAATATCGCGCTGGCGGAGCAGGAAGCATAGAGCTGCCGGCTGCGCGGGCGAGACCCTTTGGCTTCGCTCAGGGCAAACTGCCCGCGCACAGCCGGCCAGAGGCCGGCGCTACTTTAGGAGCGCGCCGCTCGAGTTGCGCTCCTAAAGTGATAAAATCAGTGGATTGCATGCCTTCGAAGAGCCTCACTATTACTCATCCCAATAGCGGAACTGCAGCCTCTGGTGCAAAAGATCGAACTCCGGTTCCGCGGCCGCAGAAGGTTGGTTTCGTCAGTCTGGGGTGTCCCAAAAACCTCGTTGATAGCGAGGTGATGATGGGTTTGCTTGCGCGCGCTGGAGCTGAACTTTCGACCCGCGCCGAGGATGCCGACGTCATCGTAGTGAACACCTGCTCGTTCATCGAGAGCGCGCAGCAGGAGTCGGTCAACACGATTCTCGAGATGGCCGCGCATAAGACGTCCGGACGGGCTAAGAAATTGATTGTTGCCGGATGCCTGGTTGAGCGTTATAGGGAGGAAATTCGCAAGCGAATTCCTGAGGTCGATGCGGTGGTTGGCACGGGCGAGTTGCAGAATATTCTTTCTGCTGCCGGACTTGAAACCGCTCCCGCTCCGGGTAGTTCCCCGTTTGTTGTGCTGCCTTCGCGGCCGGAAGGCGAGGCGCGCGAGGCGCAGGGGCGATTTTCGCGCGGGGAATGGGATGGAGCGGTTGCCGATCTTCCCAACTATTTATATGACGACGAAACTCCGCGCATTCTGGCTACGCCGAAACATACTGCGTACATCAAGATTGCGGAAGGCTGCGATCATCCTTGTACGTTTTGCATTATTCCGCAGTTGCGGGGAAAGTTCCGCTCGCGGCGGTTTGAGTCGGTGATTGCCGAGGCAGAGCGGCTGGCGCTGGCCGGCGTGCGTGAGATTACGCTGATTGGGCAGGACACGACTTGTTATGGGGAAGATTTCGGCCTGAAGGATGGGCTGGCATTGCTGCTTGAAAAACTCGCCCAAATCGAGGATCTGCGCTGGATCCGGTTCCTCTACGCCTATCCGAATAAGATCACGGGCAAACTGCTGGAGACGATTGCGGCGCACGAAAACATTTGCTCGTACATGGATGTGCCTTTGCAGCACGCGTCGGCATCGGTGCTAAAGCGTATGAAGCGCGGGGCGGGTGCGGACGTGTTTCTGCGCTCGATTGAAAAGATGCGGCGTGTCATTCCTGACCTGACTCTACGCACCTCCTTTATTGTCGGTTTTCCTGGCGAGACGGAGAAAGAATTCGAGGAGCTTTGCGAGTTTGTGCGCGAGGCGCAGTTCGACTGGATGGGAACTTTCTCCTACTCCGATCAGGAGGGGGCTGACGCTTACGGGCTGGAAGCGAAGCTTTCGACCCGTGAGATTGAGCGGCGGCGCAAGCAACTGATGGAAATTCAGCGGCGCATCAGCCGGAAGAGAAAGAAATCGCTGGTCGGTCGGGAGTTCGATCTGGTGCTGGAAGGAACGTCGGAAGAAACCGATCTACTGTTGGAGGGGCGGACTTCCATGCATGCTCCGGAAATCGATGGCAAAGTTTTCGTGAACGATTTTCCGCCGGAGATAGCGCCGGAGCCGGGTAATTTTTATCGTTGCCAGATCACGGAGTCTCACGATTATGATCTGGTGGCGAGGATTTTGTAGCGGCCCGGCGATTCTCGTTCTCTTAGCACAAACATCCTGAACTATGGCTCGCGCCCTGAAACCTCGCGCCCTGAAACTTCGCTGCCCGATCTGCAAGAAAGAGGTTAAGGCCGGAGATGCGGAGTTCCCCTTCTGCAGCGATCGGTGCCGCACGATTGATTTGGGGAAGTGGGCAAGCGGCGCGTATGTGATTCCCTCGCCGGTTTCCGATGCTGAGGAGGAGATTCCCGACGCTGTTCCTCCGGGAGACCAAGAGGAAGACCTTTGAGTAACGAGGCAAAGGGTAGCGCCGGCGTCCCGCCGGCTGTGGCGGGGGCGTCTCGCCCCCGCTTCGGCGAAGTCACGATTCGCAACCGGGGCAGACTACCGCATTGGGAGAAAGAGGGAGCGACCTACTTCATCACGTTCAGGCTGGGCGACTCGCTGCCGAAGTCAGTCCTCGAGCAAATCGAGTCGGAGCGGCGGGCGATCGTCACTACCGCGAACCAATTGCACCGCGAGCTGAGTCCGGAGGAGCGCACGACAATCCAACGGCTCTCGACTCCGATCATCGAACAATTCCTCGACACAGGTGCCGGCGCTTGCCATTTAAGTCATCCATGGATTGCCGATGAAGTCGCTAACGCCTTGCGTCACTTTGACGGAAAGCGATACCTGCTGTTCGCTTGGTGCGTTATGCCGAATCAT
>Ga0208690_1000694_pt1 | contig 9654 bp, 9 predicted proteins | sample June2015DPH_16_1_2_FD_184712 | JGI IMG/M metagenome (GOLD analysis project Ga0208690, IMG submission 184712) | Peatland microbial communities from SPRUCE experiment site at the Marcell Experimental Forest, Minnesota, USA - June2015DPH_16_10... | ecosystem: Environmental > Terrestrial > Soil >...
GTAAGTTACGTATCGCTCTCCGACCTTCACCCGCATCAGATCGGTTCCCACCATTGGGACAAGATTGCCGTTGCGGACTGCACCGATTAAGGCTCGCCAGTCCGATTCCCGCATTTCCGTGGCAAGCGCCTCACCCGTCGATAATGGTGTATTCATGGGCGAATCTCTGGGAGCGGTTCGGCAGAGACGGGTATATTACACCAGGATTTAGATTCCTTCTACTAATGGTTAAAGCGTTACAAACTGCCTGTCAGGCGGGCGCTTGCGTCGACTCCAAAGGCTGGCCCGGGAAGTTTCTCTTCTCCTGCGAAAGGCTTATGATCGCGTACCTCCTCCGTGAATTAGGGTGAAGCGAAAACGCAGCACTCACAAATTTACAAAGATGCCATCGAGAGTCGTCTGCGCACTCAAGTAGGCTTCATTCGGCCCCGCGATTTCGCGGCCCCGCACGCAGTGGAAGTTTTGAATGCAACACCCTTCTCGCACCAAAGCCCGCTGCGAATCAAAACAATGTCTGCGATATTTTCCTACGCGATCCGACTCGCTTACCTAAGCGGCGCGAATCCCGTCTGCGAAGTGGGACCGAGGGAACGCGCAGCGACCCTGAGTGCCACGCATATACGCTGGATGACGTTGAATTGCTAAAGAAGCTTCCGGAAACGGCGCGTACATTTTGCGTCGAGGCGGCCTTCGCCGGGCTTTGTGAGAGCGAGATACGTGGCTGACAGTGGCAGGGATTACACGGGTGAATTTCTACACGTGCGGCGCGGCGTATAGCGCGCACACTTGAGCGCAACGAGAACTCCCGATTGCTGGTCAAGCGGTTTCCGAAACCGTCCAATCGCCGGCATGGCATTCTTGCTCTAAGGGAGGCGGCGCCAACGGTACGGTTCGATATTCGCCGGGCCGAAGCAACTTTGCGCTACACTTGGGCGACCTGTGCCGACGCTACAGTCAACCCGTGCCAGGTGCGCGATGGCGCGGCCGGCAGGGGTTTAGACCTGAACTGACCACTGATCTATTCGAGCTGGGCGTGCCAGCAGACGTGGCCCAGACGATCCTGCGCCACGCGAATGTATCCACAACGCGCACGCATTACATCGTGCTAGAATCCCAGCAGGCGGCTGTGCAGCCATGCAGAAGTTAGAAAACGCGGTTCTAAATGCGGGCCAGATAAGGGCCAGCCGCACCGCCAAAAAACGCCGGAAGCCGCATAAACACTAGCCAGAAGCCGACGTAGCTCAGTTGGTAGAGCAGCCGATTCGTAATCGGCAGGTCAGCGGTTCAAGTCCGCTCGTCGGCTCCATTTTTTCAATCACTTACCAGCTTTTTCACTGCACCCTCAATTCATTGTGACGTGGTTTGTGACGTAGATTTCTCTGATCGATAGCTTCGCGCACCGGATCCAGCATCGGATGTTGATAGTACATGGCGGTACGCGGATCCGTGTGGCCCATGACTTTCATCACCATCGCGAGATTTCCGGTTGCTCCATATGCTGCCGTGCCAAAGGTGTGACGTGCGCAATAAAGTACCAGTGACTTCGGAAGTCCAGCTTTGCTGCGAGCGTCTCGGAACTGCTTTGCCACTGTGGTAAGGTGCCCGCCTTTTGCCCCGCGTGAAGGAAATAGCCACCCTTCTCGTTTTTCCGAACAGCGAATCATCAGCAGGTCCAGCATTCGTTCGCTGATAGGGACGTGCCGACGTGCTGCCCTGGTCTTGCCGCTCGGATTAAATATCAAACGTCGACTCCAGTCGATGTTCTCAATCCGAATGCGAAAGACTTCGTCAGGCCGCATTCCCGTGTCCTGAATCACGACTAGAATATCCTTCATTGGTTGTTTTGCGACGGCCAGCAATCTTGCCTCGGTTTCCGGATCGATGGTCAATTCGCGGCCCACTTCCTTCATCAGCTTGACAGTCGGTGCAACCGCGATCACCTTCCACTCCACCGCTTTTCCGAGCAGCCTCCGCAGTGTCCGGAGTGCCTGATTCACGTAAGACGGAGAACCCGCTAGTGCTAGGGAATCCAGTTCCTCAGTAGTGATGCGATCCAGATTCATTCCCATTAGCGGCGTAGAGGCGATCTGATTCCATCCCACGCGGTAGTAGCGGCGTGATTTCGGAGCCAGATGCCGAGCATGATCGACCCACTCCAGAAACCGTGCAGCGAAGTCACCAAGCAAAGGCGCCCGCCGCAATATCGCCGACGGTCCCCCTTCTTTCTGCTTCTTCGATCAGTTTCGATTCAACTTTCCTGGCTCGTGACTCCGAGGTTTGATGGGTCGTCCCGCGTTGACGGTGACCAGCAACTGTGAAGTCATAGTGCCAGGTCTTCCCTCGCCTATATAGCATTCTTCTCCTCCATGTATGCCCGCACGGAAGGAGTTCGGCGATTGCGTTCAATGTATCGCAAAACGTCCTCTTCCGCATACCGGATGGATCCTTCCAACTTGACCCAAGAGGGTCCCAGCCCGACTTTGCGCCAATAGCGAAGCGTCCCGCCGGGAACTGAGAGCATTTCGGCAACTGCGTTAGTCGTAAGAAGCTTCATGTTTTAGAGATCGCCGGCCTGCGTCCTTTCAACGACATCGGTCACTCAACTCGCCCCAATCGAATCGACCAGTTCCGGCAAAGAGCAATCCCCTGCGAGAAGGCCTTTGCCTTCCAACCTCGCCCGCAACTCGCGAAGAGTTGCCGCGATAAAGTTGTCTAAGGCCCGCAGCGTGTGTTTGGAGCTCGTCAGGGACTTTTAGATCGAGCCACTCTGGATAATCGGAAGAGGTTTTAGAGTGCGGATTCATGTTTTGTCGGATCCTGCCTCACAGTTGTTCCAAATTATCCGGGGGCAAAAGAAAACTCCGAGCAAATCACGCTGGTGCTGGCGTGCTGCCCGGAGGTCGGTTCGTGCCGATAAGTCCGGCGAGTAAAGCGAGTTTTTGAAAACTTAAGGTTTCTAAGGCGGAACTGTCACGGCTTCATCTCTAGCTGTGCAAATCCTCCCAATGCAATCATGCGTCGAAACGTATGCTATGTCGAGAAAAAAGTGCCGCATAGCGTAGGATAGTCTAGCCTAGCAGTAGTGCCAATAAAGTCCACATAAAGTGCTGTTTCGGGGACCATAAAGTGCGTTCTTCGGTCCGATATCGACAGATTGCTTCAGCATTCCTTTCGGCCCGCATTCGACCGTTCCCATTGCCTAATATGCGGGAAAATGACAATTAAGTCGAGAACCAATTAGGCGGTAGGCTAAGTTAATCTATCTTAGACTCACCGAGCACTTCCCGTGCGTTTCCCGTGTTCTTCCCGCGACTTCCCGAACATTTATTGCTTTTGCACTCGTTTCCGAGCCATGAAATTCGGACCGGACCAGTGCCCACTAGATCAAAATTCTCAACCATGAGGTGCCGGGGGCTTTCCCCTCAAAAGGCAAATCCCAGGTTTATTGAGCCTGTCATCTGCTCCTCAGGCTCCGCTCAAAACGAGCCTCCGTAGAGGGTTTCAACAAGACGATCATGCGGGAAAATACTCAAACAAGTCGAGAACAAAATGGGCGGTAAGGTAGAGGAAATTATTATATAGTCAAGTCGCGTCTTGGGGCCTCCTTGGGGTCTTCTTGGCCCAGTGCGCCCGAGAGAATTGCGTTTGCACCCATCGAAATGGCTCCGAGACCCAGAGTCAAATGGTTCCTATATCTGGATGACCTCCCTGCCTGCTAGCCGATAACCGAATCTAGGGTCTCCGGAGTTGCGACGCAGAACGTAATCCTAGCCCATCGATGGCACAGGCAAGTCGAATTAGGGTCGAGAAAATGGATTCCCGTCTGACCGAGCGAGCACCAATCATGCAAGAGGCGAACCTTGGCACAGAAGAAAGCTAAAATCATCGAAGCAGCGTGCAAATACGCCCAAAGCGGCATCCCGGGGCGAGTTGACGGGATTCGAGATGAGAGCGATACCGCAAAACCACTATCCTGTTGAACGCCAAGCGCGGTTCAGAGCAATACCAGTCAACGAACTCATCGATGGCGTGACGATAACCTCGCTTTGCGTCTGCTGAGTTGAGGCTGTTCAACAGTAAGCGTCAGAGGAAGGCAGGGTTGACAGGTCGAGCCGGGTGTGGATTCTTGAATTGTTTTCATTTTCCCAGTGCTAAGTGTTGCTCAAGAGGTTTTGCCCATTTATTCTCGGGCTTTGCGCAGACTCTCATACCGTCACGGGCGAATATTCGTCCGAATTGGGGAACACAATCTGTTGTGGAACGCTTCTCCACCGGTTTAGCCGAAGCGAATTCCCGATTTTGGCAGCCAAAACTTAAATTGTGACGTTCAACCTTGCCTCGGGTGGCGCGACTGCGTAGTCTCCGATTTAGAGACCTTTAACACCTAGGCGCGCCGCCTCGATGCCAAAACCTAGAGTCCTACAAGCTTTCTTTGAGGAAGCACCGCAGAGCAGCCAGACTCGCAAACTCACTTACTTGATGCGTCCGCTGACGGATTGCGGGAATGCCGAACGACTCATAGACCAACACGGTGAGTGCTTGCGCTATTGTGCCGCGAAGCGCCAGTGGCTTGTCTGGAACGGAATCCGGTGGCTGGTAGAACGAGGTTCTGCTGTGCAGCTTGCCAAGAAGATGGTCCGTGCGATGCGCCACGAGCGATTGCAGCTTCTCAGCCAATCGGAAAATGAGAATGGGGATTGGGAAGTTGCTCGTCGCCAGGCTGATGCATTGGCAAAGTGGGCACATCGCTCCGAGGGTGCTGCCCAGATCAATGCGGCCCTGCGCATGGCGGAATCCGATCCCCGAATCTCTGTGACCCCGGAAGAGCTCGACCGAGATCCCTGGGTGTTGAATCTGCCCAATGGATCATTGGATCTACGTTCTGCCACCTTCCGGGAGCATCGCCCCGAGGAATTAATCACAAAGGTTGCGGGCGCTGAATACAAAGCGAACGCTCACTGTCGCCGATGGAAGAAATTCCTTAACGAAGTTTTCGCACCTCATCTCGATATCATCCCTTACCTTCAGAGGGCCATCGGGTATTCGCTGACCGGACAAACTCGCGAAGAATGTGTTTTCGTGCTCGTAGGGAGTGGGCGAAATGGCAAGAGCACGTTAATTAGTCTCCTGCTTGAGCTCTTTGACGAGTATGGCGGCGTCGCGGAAATGGATACGTTCCTGACATCGGGCGCCAACAAGCTGAGAGAGGACATTGCGGACATGCGCGGGCGGCGATTCGTGAGTGCTCAGGAGCCCTTTATAAATAGCACGTTTGCGGAAGCCACGATCAAGTGGGTCTCCGGAGGGGACAGGTTGCGGGCCAGACGCTTGTATGAGCACGCTCAGGAGTTTCAACCCACTCACAAACTCTGGCTTGCCATGAATCGGGTCCCCGCGCTCAGATCAAATGACCACGCTGCCTGGAGCAGATTGCGAATCATTCCGTTTGATGTTTCGTTCACCGACACCTGCAACCGGGAATTGAAACACGAGTTGCGCAGCGAACTCAGCGGAATCCTCAGGTGGGCTTTGCAGGGCTGCACAGCTTGGCAACGAAAAAGCTTAGGCTCCGCCAAATCCATCGAACAGGCTAAACAACATTGGCGGAGACTCGGAAAGAAATGATGAAGCTGAGCAAGATTGACTCGCGCTTATTTCTGCTTGGAGAACACTGTTACTTGAACAGCTCGGACGAGTGCTATTTCGCGAACGTATACGACTCTTCCTGCCAGCCAGCGATCAAGCCGTTTATCATTTCGCTCAAGCAAGGCAATGGGACCGCAATTCTGGCTGCGGCGAAAGAACTCGCCTTAGCACTGCCCGACGACTGGATTCAGCGATTCACATTTGTCCCCATGCCGCCCTCGCGAGGCGACAAAGATTCCGTGAAGGCGCTTGTCGAAAAGCTGCCAGTTGCCGATGCCCGAGTTTTGCTGGTGCAAGAGAAAAACACCCTCTCTTCCCACCAGGGATGGCGTCCGACGCCGATCTACAGGAGTCGTTTTATGCGCCTCAATGAAGCCGAGACTGAACCCAAACCGGGCACGATTGTGGTTGTGGATGACGTACTGGCCACAGGTTCACATTTTCGCGCAGCAAAGATGGTCGTCCGCGAAAGGTGGCCGAACATGCGCGTAATTGGCGTGTTTTTGGCCCGTGCCCGCTTGCACCGTTACACAGCTTTTGCGCAAACCACGGCTGTTTCGATCTGAATCCAAGTAGTTTCATTCTTTACACTGTTACAACGACCGCAGAAGGCCCTTCAAAATTGCTCTTTCATTCGTGGTTTGTCCGATCGGTGCCGGTGGGACCGATGGAACTAGGTGTGTTTGAGGTTTGAGGAGGCCGATGAGGCGAATGAACTTGTTGCGGAGGGTAAAGCCAAAAGAGTTGGATTCGGGCCCGAACTAGCGAGACGCTAGTCAGTGAACAGAATGCCGATCTTCCACAGGACCACAGTTCACATATCACCGACCGTACTGGTTAGTGCCTGCTACGGTTCAGATTGCTCGTAATAAACAAACGGGGCCACGCACTCGCAAACCGGGGAAGGCTGGCCTCTTTTGTTTCGACTTCTCCGAGAGTTCTTATGCCTCAGCGCTCTGTTATCGGTAGTTTCAAGCGGCTCTTTAATTTCAAGCGGCCTCACTAGCTACTACTCGGTGTTGGCTGCTTTCTTTGGGCAGTCCTCATTTTTGCCATCTCGCACTTCGTGGCTTCCTAGTGGCCATTGTGAAGTGTAGGGACAGAGTCTGGATGAGTTTCAGGGAAGGTCAGATTGTGCACGCCGAAGGCTACGGGACCTCCACATTCAAAATAACGCACATCTTCGGGAGGAGGAAGTTCGCGACCATCGAGGCGTTCGACGTTTCAAAGCAGAAGTTCACGGGGCAGCCGATAGTGAACGTGCCTAGCAACGCTCTCAACCGGTTCAAAGCCAAGGGAGACCGCGGTTACGCAGTTTCGAGCCCAGGCCGCCGATGGTGAGCGGGACATTTGAAGGGCACCTAAAGTCCTTACGCCGGCCCGAGGACGTAATGCCTTAGCTGCGCCTCTAGTTCGGTGGAGATACTTTTCAAAATTGACTCGTCTAAGCCTTGTTGAGTGGTTGACGACTTGCTGCAGACTGCGTCGTGACCGTGACGCAAATCCATTCATTGGCTCCCGATTTCCCGATTTCTCCATTCGCCACAACACCATCACGTTCCTGGAGATCCGACTTGAATCTCTTTCGACTTTTGAATACGTGTTCCCTGTGTTAGGCCGAGGACTCTCATTTCCAAAATCGACAATAAGTCGTCGATGTCCTCCACTATCGCGGTGAGCCTGTCGAGGTCGTTCTCATTCTGCGCTCTCTTTCTTATTTTTGGCCATTGTTCTGAGATGAGGCGTTCTACCCTGCTCTCATTTTTCATCTGCTCACGGTCTCCTATCAGATGGAAATGGAAGTCTCAGCGCGACACTTGCTTGTCCGCTTGACCCGCTACCGTACAGATAAATTCTTATCGAAGCCATCGGAGAATGTCTGTGACAAACGACCAAGAAGAAGTCATAGCGTGGCCTCGCAGACGAGAACTTCCCATTGTGGTGTTGTACCGCTTCTTCCCATTTTGGAGTTCAACCGTGCTGAGAATCTCGCCCATGGACTCCCATAGATAACGTTAAGGGTTTTGGTGCAACAGCGCGATAATGCTCATTGAGGGGTTTGCAGCGCGGATTTTTGCGTGTGCTCCGGTTCACTCGGTAACACCACACGGGCTTTTACATCGAACATCTCGTAGTCCGTGAAAAGCCCCCGGTACCAATACGTACTTTTGCGCTCGGCCTGCGCCGCAATGGTGACGGGGACAAGGTATTGTGTCCCGTCTTTCTCCAGCCAGCCGTAAGTCATCACTGCCCGATAGTGGTATGACGGGCCCGTAAGGTCAATGGCCTCCGAAATCCGCAGGATCATCCCTGACTCATCCATCCAGACTTCGCCATTGCAGTCGTAGAATCTTGTCGAGCTTCGCAAGAGGCCAATATACCGAAACGAGCACACTTCGTCCTCGGCTTTAGCCGCAAACTGAAACACATGGACCGTTCGACCGCCCACGACAGCGTCCGGCGCTGGGTGGATTTTCATGCCAAGCTGCGTCCCGACCATTCGAGGAAGCTCAGACCACGCAGCCCCAGGGATTATCCAGTCCCTCAATGGTGGGAAAGGAATCTCATCATAGAATTTTTCTCCGCCCGAATGACGCCAACGCTGCCAGCCGTCCACGATGAATGTCTCGTATGCGTCCGTCGCGTCCGGTTCGCGGTCGTCACGCCCCCAAGTGAATGTTTGGGTCGCGACGAAGTTACGCATCGAGTCGGCGAGATGCCGCGCCGTGTGCCGTAGCTTAAATACGTCGGTCGACTCCATGTGGCGCTCCGATATTTCTTGGGCGCGTGGCCAGACATACGGCGGGTAGAGGTCCGCGGCGACCGGAGAGACGAAAACGGTCTTCGGGAAAAGGGTTGCCTGCAGGTAAGGCTGCGCCCGCGCGACAAAGTCCGAAAGCTCCTTGACCGGCACCGCGAGCGCGATGCGATCCTTGCCCTCGCCCCCGGCGTTCAGAATGCCGATGATCTTCTTTGTCTTGCTGTCAACCACAATGCCGCCGCTCGCGCCGGGGCGCACGCGACCTTCTTCGTAGCTGAAAGCAAGCAAACCTTGATATGTTTTGCCTATGAACTTACCGTGCCAGTGAACCAGCCCTCGCTTCGGGTTCCAGTTGAACGGGTAGGCATAGATGTCGGCTTCAGGACTGCTCTCCAAATCGGCGGCATCAAAGCCGATGCCATGGAAGCCCTTGAGCGAATGCCGCATCTCATAAATGGCCAAGTCGTGAGCGAGGGTGCACTTCAGCCAGCCGCCCCAAGGAAGACTCATGTCTTGTGCGCCCGCGTCGTCCGGGCTGGAATCGAGGTAGCGGTGGGCAGAGAACACCCCCTTGATGCGGATGTACTTGCCCATGATTTTGGCGACGTGATAGTTGGTGCCGACGAAGCGGCAGTCCGGGTCGAGGCAAAACCCGGTGCCGAATTGCACAGACAAAGGGGACAGGTACTTAATCTCGGGCTCGAAATTCGTGATGGGAAAAACGACCTGCTCGGGAACGAATTCCTGAGCACACACTGGAAGGGCAAAGGCGAACAGGAGGACCATGACCCTCAGTCTTGAAGCGGGAAGTACCTCGCTATGGCGGGCGAAAACGCCGGGACGAGTGATGATGTCTTGCCTGCTCTGTGCGGAGCCCGCAAACAGCTTGATGAGAAGGAAATAATTCTGCACGACTGTGTCGATCTCTCGCTGAAGGTATCGGCAGAGTCTGTTTCTCCTTTCCCAAAATTAGTGAGACTTCATGAACGAAGGTCCTGGGATGCATGGACTCGGTTATCTGCTGGACTTGATGCTGGTCTTGCAAACCAGGATTAGCCATACTGATCGGGAATCAACTATTTCGTTATCTGAAGCCGAATCGGAGAAGCGGTACAAGAAAGTAGACCGAGTGCATGACTGCAAGGACATGAACTCGCGGTACGCAGGGTTCACTCTCGAAGGGAGTGCAGATGAACAACGATACTGGCAACTTGGAGACCCTCTCAGAGGGACGATAACTCGATAAC
>Ga0208690_1000703_pt1 | contig 9605 bp, 7 predicted proteins | sample June2015DPH_16_1_2_FD_184712 | JGI IMG/M metagenome (GOLD analysis project Ga0208690, IMG submission 184712) | Peatland microbial communities from SPRUCE experiment site at the Marcell Experimental Forest, Minnesota, USA - June2015DPH_16_10... | ecosystem: Environmental > Terrestrial > Soil >...
GTCCGGATAGCATCTGGATACTGACGGACAAGAACGGAACGCTGGCGCGCATCGATCCAGCGACCAATAAAGTTGTGGCCGAAATCTACGTCGCCCGCGGTTCCTATATGGCTGCTTTCGGCGAGGGCGCGGTCTGGATAACCAGCACGCAAGGCAACCTGGTGAGCCGCGTGGATCCCAATACGAATCTGGTCAGCGACACCATTCCAGTAGGCAAGGCGCCGCGATTTCTGGCGGTCGGCGAAGGCGCCGTTTGGACGCTCAATCAGGGCGACGGCTCAGTTTCGAGAATCGATCCCAAGACCAACAAAGTGGTCGCGACCATTGAAGTAGGGGTCCCGGGCGAGGGCGGCGATATCGCGGTGGGAGAAGGATCGTTATGGGTAACATCGTTCGGGTTTCCGATATCGCGAATTGATCCGGCCACCAACAAAGTAGTCCAGCAATTTGTCGGCAAGGGCGGTGACGCACTGCGCGTGGGCTTGGGCTCAGTGTGGTTGTCGAATTACGAAGCGGGAACGGTGTGGCGGATCGATCCGAAACGGATCGCGGCAACCTTGGCGGAATAAAATCCGTTTCTCGTTTCTCGTTCATCGTTTCTCGTTTTTGATCGCGCATCACGCGGTGACTGGCCGCTAACTTCGCTTGTCTGCCGAATCGCTTTTCTCATCCGCGTTCATCCGCGTTTATCCGCGGCCAAGAATCAGGCAATCAGTATCCTGTCACCGCATTTCTCTGCTCGTTCCGCACGAAAGTACCTAACGAGAAACGAGAAACGAGAAACGGGTACTAAGTCATTTCCCTCGCTCAAGTTCGACGCCCAACCGTCCGAAAAGCCAATAGGTGCGTTTTCGAGTCCTAGTCGCCCTCTGTCTCCCCATCTTGGTCCGTTCCGCCGGGGCCATTACGGTCAAAGACAGCCGCGTAACTGCTTCAGTTACTGAGGAATCCTGCCGCGTCCCGAAAGCGGCGGCCTTGTTTCAGCCTACCGATCGTCAGGCATTCCTCTGGTTTGAAGCCTGGCAGGTCCGATCAGGCGATCAGTTGCGCGTGGAATGGCTGGACCCCTCGGGCGCCGTCTCCACCTCGGCCGACTACGGCGAACTCCCGGATGCCGCCGAGCTGTGCTTCACCTCCCAACTCCCCATCGCCGGATTCGCGCCCGCCTCCGAGCCCGGCAACTGGAGCGTTCGCGTGGTTTCGAACGGCCGGGTCTTGTTCACCCGCCCGTTCCAGATCGCCGCCAACACAGATGCGGGCGGCCCTACTGTTACTGGTGTGACCTGGTCCGGCGTGCGCGACCAGGAGATCGATTTCACGGTAACAGGCAAGAACTTTCAGCCGAATCCGCTGGTCTTCATCGCGCAATACACGCGCTCAGGTGGATGGACCTACCTGGCCAGTCTCCAGCCTCGATCCGTAACGCCCAACCAACTCACCGTGCATTATCCAGGACTGCCGGCCAACGAATATCTGGTGATCGTGCAGAATCCCGATCAACGGATGAGCCGCCCGATGCCGTTTGTGATCGCGACGGAAGGCTATAAACTGCCCACGGCAGCTGGCGAACCGTGGGTAATCACACAAGGCCCCTACGGAACCTTCTCGCACTGGGGTAATGCGCTGCACGCTTTTGACATCGCGCCGCAGTCCGGCCGCTGCATCGTCGCGATGAAGGGAGGCATCGCGTACACGCACGACCTTGGTCTAGCGCAGGACCATCGTCACCGAAGCTTCGGGAATTACATCACCATCGATCACGCCAATGGCGAGTTCAGCCACTACGCGCATCTCGCAACTGGATCATTTGTGGTTGAGAACGGGCAGCGCGTTGAGCAGGGACAAGCACTCGCAACAGTTGGTAACAGCGGCTACACGCTCGGCGAAGGTGGCGGCTATCACGTACACGTCAGCGTGACGCGGGCGCTCGCGATTTCATCGCCCAGCGTTCCATTCCAGTTCCAGGATCTTCCGGATGCATCGCGCGCTGTCAATCGAACGGTGGTCTCCGCCAATGCGTCGGCTTTGTGCAACTGCCGCGAGAAGCACGCCGGTGCGGTTGTTGCGCAAAAACATATGGAGCCGCAGTTTTCCGGACAAGTCTCCGTCGCTCAGTGGTGGAGCGAAGTGGTTACCGTGCCGAAGGGATCGAAGACGTTCGAAGTCAGCCTGTCCTGGCCCGGCGCGAACGATTCCCTGGACCTGCACCTGGTCAGTCCCAGCGGCCGCCACTACGGCTGGTACGGCGACACGACAGGCTATTCAGGATCGAAAACCAATCCCCAGGAATTCCACTTACCCAAGCCTGAAACCGGCATGTGGCGAATCTCGGTGGAAGGCGTACGCGGCTCAGGACCAATCGAGTTCGGAGTAGAAACGACAGCCAAGAAACCGAGCCCGCAATTAGTAGCCTCGAGCGCAGGTCAGGAGTAGGTGGCGCAGACACTCGTGTCTGCAGCGCCGAGACTCGTCTCGGCGAGCGTCAGCCCAACTTCGACCTCAGCAACTCATTCACCACACCCGGATTCGCCTGCCCCTTGCTGGCCTTCATCACTTGACCAACCAGATAACCAAGCACCGTCGTCTTTCCAGATTTGTATTGCTCCACCTGCTTCACGTTGCCCGCGATCACTTCGTCGATGATTTTTTCAAGTGCGCCGGTGTCCGAGATCTGCCGCAAACCTTCGCTATCGATGATTTCCTGTGGCGATTTTCCCGTAGCGACCATCTTGGCAAAAATGTCCTTAGCCATCTTGCCGCTGATCTCGCGCTCATTGATCTTTCGGACCAGCGTGCCTATCGCTTCAGGCGCTATTTTTTCGAACGCGTCGGGCAGGGCCATGAGTTCGGTGATGATCCAGTTGGCCGTGCCTTGTGGGTCGCCTGAGACCGCATTCGCCTTCTCAAAATACTCAGTCACGGACTGCGTGGCCGTCAATACTTGCACCTGATAATCGCTCAGCGCGAGCTTCCCAAGCTTCTCGCGTTTCGCCCGCGGCAGTTCCGGCATGGCTTCGCGAATCCTCGCGAGCCGCTCTTCGCTCACCCGCAGCGGGACCAGATCCGGCTCGGGAAAGTAGCGATAATCGTGCGCGTGTTCCTTGCTGCGCATCCCCACTGTTTCGCCGGTAGCGACGTTGTACAGGCGCGTCTCCTGCTCCACTCGGCCGCCGCTCTCGAGCACAGCCACCTGGCGCGCGATCTCGTAATCCAGCGCCATCTTGGCGAACCGGAATGAGTTCAGGTTCTTCACTTCCGCCTTGGTGCCGAATTTCTCGGCGCCCTTCAAGCGCACCGATACGTTGGCATCGCAGCGCAGTTGGCCCTTCTCCATATCGCACTCGGAGACTCCCACGTACTGCATCACCAGCTTCAGCTCGGAAAGGTATTGGTAGGCTTCTTCCGACGATCGCAAATCCGGTTCGCTCACGATTTCAATCAGCGGCGTACCGCTGCGGTTGAGATCCACGTAGGTGTAACGGTCGGAATCCTTGAAACCGTCGTGGATGCTTTTGCCCGCGTCATCCTCCATGTGGACGCGCGTGACGCCGATCACTTTTTTGACGCCGTCGGAGGTAATTTCCAGCTCGCCCTGCTCTGCCAGTGGTTGATCGTATTGCGAAATCTGGTAGCCCTTGGGAAGGTCCGGATAAAAGTAGTTCTTGCGTGCGAACCGCGAAAAGGAATTGACGGTGCAGTGCATGGCCAACGCGGCTTGGATGGCCATCTCCAGGGCCCGGGCGTTCAAAACCGGCAGCGCACCGGGGTGGCCCAGGCATACGGGACAAACATTCGTGTTAGGCGGCGCGCCGAAACCGGTCGCGCAACCACAGAAGATTTTGGTGCGGGTGTTGAGCTGGACATGCACTTCCAGCCCGATCACCGGCTCGTACTTTGCAATTTCTTCCGGCGTAGCTACGCCCAAAACACCTGAGGCCATGCTCCATTATAGGAAGACTGATCCTAGCGGATGTCGTAGCGCAGACTTGAGAGGATTTCGGATCTGGCCTCTGCCAGGTGAATGCCGAAATTGGCCGTATTCGACGCGATGTTGTTGTGAGCCACCGCGATGAGCTGGACGGAACAATTCAACGTGTTCTTGATCGGGTTTCCTTCCGGAGCGCCCATCCCGAATCCCACCACCGAACATCCTATTACGAACATGAATTCTAGTAATCTCGTCATCGCTTTTTCTCCTGCCTGGCTCATCTCTAAAGACGAGGCTTCTACTGGTTTATTACAGGGCTTTCCTCGATCGGTTACTGCGGTTTTGTTCCGGCTAGGGACGCCGTGCCGAGTAATCCGCCTAAACCCATTGTTTCCACCGCGCTGGACGGAACGATCACCATCGCGCCTTTCTCCTTAATAGCCTCATACAACATATTCATGGCCCTCAGGTGCAAGGCCACGGGATTGTTTACGTACATCATGGACGCTTCCGCGAACTTGCTCGAAATCTCGGTCTCGGCCGTGCCCAGGATGATGCGCGCCTGCCGTTCCCGCTCGGCCTGTGCCTGGCGCGACATGGCATCTTCCAGTGCTTGCGGGATGTGTACGTCGCGGATCTCGACCGATTGAACGGTGACGCCCCATGGGTTCGTTTTTTCATCCAATATGCGCTGCAGCTCTTTGCCCAGCATCTCGCGCTCCGTGATCATTTGCGCCAGATCGTGGCGGCCGATGGATTCCCGCAGAGCCGTCTGCGCGCTCATGGTAATGGCCTGGTCGAAATCCGATACTTCCAGGATGCACTTCTCGGCGTTCCATACCAGCCAGAAGATGATGGCATCCACGTTGACCGGCACGGTATCGCGCGTCAATGCCGACTCGGCTTTGACGTCAGTAACACGGACTCGCTGATCGACATATTGGCTGATGGAATCGACCACCGGAATGATGAAGAATATCCCAGGTCCACGCAGGCCGATGTAGCGGCCCAGGCGCAACACCGCGGCCTTCTGCCATTGTTCGGCGACCTTAATCGCAAACAGGAAGTACAGACCGATCGCTCCCGCAACCGGCATAGGCGCGGGATTATTGTAATAAATCGTCGGCGCCAAGCCAATTGCGATACAGACAACGAAAGCAGCAACGCCGATGGTACTTATCTGCGCGGCCCCTAATCGTCCCCCGGGTCCGCCGCGAGAAGGTCTAATCGTCAGCATTGAAAATGCCATAGCTCAAGTTCTCCTGTTCTGTTCATTCCGCAGCTCGTTGAAATAATCGAGCAGTTCCTGCATCGTGATTCCATCGGCCCCAGCCTTGGCCAGCAGTTCGCCCACTAGTTGAGTCACACGCCGCTGCCGTTCCAGATCGTTCTTCTCCGGCTGCTTATCCGTAATGAATGTGCCGGTTCCCTGCTGTGTGGCCAACACTCCCCGGATCTCCAGTTCGCGGTAAGCTCGCACCACCGTGTTAGGATTAATCGCCAAGTCAACAGCGAGCTGCCGAACCGTCGGCAGTTGGTCTCCAGCCTTGAGACTTCCGGTTGAAATACCGCCCAACACTTGATCCATGATTTGCCGATATACGGGCACGCCGCTGCGCAGGTCTAATTTCAAAACGAACCCACGCCCGGATTGACTTGCCGTAGTCATCTATAAATCTAGTGTACTAGTATAATAATACACTGTCAAGAGGAAAATGATGACTGTAAACTTCTGCCGCCATTTGACGTTTAAATAGTAGTGGGACTTAGCCTTCGATGAAGAACCGATTATTGGTCACAGCATTGTTGGTAGCCCTACCGCTGGCGCCGTCACCCAAAACGGATAAGCTATTCCAGAAGAAACTGGGCAAGGATGAGCAGATCCTGCACGCGCTCGATCGGCTGACCTTCGGCCCGCGCCCAGGCGACGTCGAGCGGCTCAAGAAGATCGGTCTAAAGAAATGGATCGACCAGCAGCTACACCCGGAACAGCTCAAGGAGAGCGTCGCGCTGGAATTGCAGCTTCTGCCGCTGGAATCCCTGCGGATGACTCCCATGGAAACGGTCGAGCGCTACCCACCGCCTCAGTTGATCAAAGCCATCGCTGACGGAAAGCAGCAGTTGCCTGAGGATCCGGTGCTACGCGCGACTGTGGAGCGGTTGGTGGCGCGCTACAAAGTGAGAAAGGGGCTGGAGCCGGCAGGAAACAGTACGGAGCTCGAGCCGGTCCATCCACTGAACGAAGTGTTGGAGCCGTGGGAACTGCAAACGCTACGCGCCGGTACGCCGGATAAAAAGCGTGATCTTTTGGAATCCATGCCGCCCGACAAGCTGGAGGAGATGCTGATTGCCATGCCGCGTCCGCAGCGGCAGCAGCTTTTCAATAACGCACCCACCGATGTCCGGCGCAAAATTCTTCTATTAAACGCTCCGCAACAGGTGGTGGCGTACGATCTGTTGGAATCGAAACTTCTGCGCGCGATCGAAAGCAACCGGCAGTTGGCTGAAGAGTTGGACGATTTCTGGTTCAACCATTTCAACGTATTTTACGAGAAAGGCGCGGACCGGTTTCTGATTCCCGAGTATGAACGCGACGTCATTCGTCCCAACGTGCTCGGCAAGTTCCGCGATTTGCTGGAAGCCACGGCCAAGAGTCCCGCGATGCTTTTTTATCTGGACAATTTCCAGAGTGTCAAGGCGGATCTGGACGCCAACAATAAAAATCGGAAAGTGAAGCGCGGGTTGAACGAAAACTACGGCCGGGAGTTGATGGAACTGCACACGCTCGGCGTGAACGGCGGCTATACGCAACAGGATGTAACCGAAGTGGCGCGCTGCTTCACAGGCTGGACTATCTTAGAGCCGCGCAAGGGCGGCGGGTTCTTCTATAACGACAAGCTGCACGATAAAGGCGAGAAGGTGGTGCTTGGCCACGTGATTCCAGCCGGCGGCGGCATGGATGACGGCGAGAAGGTGCTGGATATCCTGGCCGCGCATCCTTCCACGGCGCACTTTATTTCGAAAGAACTGGCCCAGCGCTTCGTCGCCGACAATCCACCGGATGCGCTAGTGGAATCGATGGCCCAGACGTTTCTGGCCTCGGGCGGCGACATCCGGGAAGTGATGAAAACCATGCTCGACTCGAAGGAATTCTGGTCGCAGGGCGCTTATCGGGCGAAGTTGAAAACGCCGTTCGAAATGGTGGCCAGTTCAGTTCGCGCGCTGGGCGCCGATGTTACGGAAGCCTGGGCGCTCGCAAATCAGGTGGGCACTCTGGGCGAGCCGCTGTATCGCAAGCAGGAGCCGACCGGCTACTCGAACATGAATTCCGAATGGGTGAACTCGGCGGCCCTGCTGAATCGCATGAACTTCGGGTTGCAACTGGCGAAGAATGGCGTGGAGGGCGTCAAGGTGGACGCACGGCGTTTCGGAAACAATCCGGACGCGGTGGCGAAAACCCTGATGTTCCGCAGCGCTTCCTCGCAAACGCGCTCCGCGATCAATAAGGCGCTGCGGGACCAGAAGCAAAAGACTCCCGCCTTGGTGGCCGGCCTGGTGCTCGGTTCGCCGGATTTTCAAAGAAGGTAACCATGAACACAAGACGCGTCTTTCTGAAAAATTCCGCGCTGGCAATTTTCGGCGTGGGAGCGATTCCGTCCTGGTTGTCGCGATCGGTCTACGCCGGCGATGCGTACAGCAAGCGCCGGAAGAAAATTCTAGTCGCCATTTTCCAGCGCGGGGCCGTGGATGGTCTGAACATGGTTGTTCCTTTCGGCGAAGAACGGTATTACCAGTTGCGGCCTTCCATCGCGATCCCAAGGCCCGATGGCACGCCCGCTTCGGCCGTGGATCTGGACGGATTCTTCGGTTTGCATCCGTCGCTCGCAACCCTAAAGCCGATGTTCGACGCGCGGCATCTGGCGATTGTGGATGCCGTCGGTTCGCCCGATCCAACCCGCTCGCACTTTGACGCGCAGGATTACATGGAATCCGGAACACCGGGTCTCAAGGCGACCGGGGATGGCTGGATGAACCGCGCGTTGTTGAAACAGGCGGGCGCGGCTTCGCCCTTGCGAGCCGTTAGCCTGGGCTCCGGGCTATCGCGGACGCTGCGCGGAGGGAACGACGCGATCGCGGTCAACAATCTGAATGATTTTCAGGTGAAGGATCAGAAATCCCAGGCGACTTTTGAGAGCATGTACGACCATTCGCACGATACCGTTTTGCACGGAACCGGCAAAGAGACTTTCAGCGCGGTCAAGATCATGCAGTCCATCCAGAAGCAGCGCTACACGCCGGCGAATGGCGCCAAGTATCCGGGCGGCCGCTTCGGCCAGAGCTTGCTGCAGATCGCGCGCTTGATCAAAGCGGATGTGGGCGTGGAAGTGGCATTCGCCGAAATCGGCGGCTGGGACACGCACGTGAACGAGGCGAACCAGCTTTCGAATAATCTGACGGAGTTCGGGCAATCGCTGGCGGCGCTCTACCAGGACTTGGGCGATCGCATGGAAGACGTAACGGTGGTGACGATGTCCGAATTCGGCCGGACAGTGCGGGAGAACGGCGATCGCGGAACCGATCACGGGCACGCCAACGTGATGTTCGTGATGGGCGGCGATGTCCGCGGCGGCAAGGTTTACGGCGATTGGCCGGGACTGGCTGATGACGAGCAACTTTACGAAGGCCGGGACTTGAACCTGACCACTGATTTTCGCGACGTGCTCGGCGAACTGGTGAGCAGGCACATGGGCAATCGGAATCTGAAGGCGGTTTTCCCTGGCTACAACAACCCAAAATTCAGAGGATTAATCGGCGAACGGTCGTGACAGCGAACCGATGAACCGAATAACCGAAGAACCGCTGAAAGCGCCGCTACTTCAGCACTTCTTCGATGAACGCCAGCGCGCGATCGTCTTTGCTCTGTCCCAACCAGAACATGGCTTGCTTGCGTACTTCCGGATTCCGATTATTGCGGACCACTTGAATCAGCAGCGGTACGCCGTCCCCGCCGGGTATCTGCGTCAGTGCGAAAACCGCCTTCTTCTTCACTTCGGTTTCCGGATCGTTGGCGATGGCGTCGTTAATCGCCGATTCGGCTATCTTCTGTCCGGCGCGCTGCGCCAGCCAGAATAGCGCCTGGCCGCGGACGTGCGGGCTCTTATCATTGTGCGCGACGCTGGCCACTACTTCGAGAGCTTCCGGGTTCTTATTCTGCGTGATCGCGAAAACGGCATGCTCACGAATTTTGTCACTCGGATCTTCCCGCAATATGCGGCTCACAATCTCAAACCCTCGCTGGCCGCGTGAATTTCCCAACCAGAAAATGGCCTGGCGCCGCACCTGTTCCAGCTGGCTCTGCGCCACCAGTTCTTCGAGAGCTTGGTCGGCGCTCGGATCCGCATGCATTGCGATGGCTGCTGTCGCGGCATCCCCCTTGCGCAGCTCGTTAACCATCGTGAGCAACAGGCGAATGCTTTCCGGTGGCGTCACGCCGGTCAGCCAGATGAACGGCAGGCCGCCCGCATCCAGATTGCACTCAGGCGTGAACGTCCGAATCTTGTCCGTCTGGTGATTCTCCACGCGGAATAGCACCACCAACTCTCGTGGACCTTCCAGCTTGACGGTCTGATTGTTGGAGACCGTGAAGCTCTGGTCGCCATTGCGGTGCTCGAGCGAA
>Ga0208690_1000714_pt1 | contig 9540 bp, 6 predicted proteins | sample June2015DPH_16_1_2_FD_184712 | JGI IMG/M metagenome (GOLD analysis project Ga0208690, IMG submission 184712) | Peatland microbial communities from SPRUCE experiment site at the Marcell Experimental Forest, Minnesota, USA - June2015DPH_16_10... | ecosystem: Environmental > Terrestrial > Soil >...
TCCGAACCGAGAAGGCAAAGCCGCAATCAACTTGCGAGTATAAGGATGTTGGGGCGCGGTAAAGATGTGCTCCGCCGAACCGCATTCCACGATTTCCCCTTGGTGCAGAATTGCGATGCGATGGCAGATGCTCGCCACTGACGGCAGGTCGTGGGAGATGTAGAGAATGGCCATTCCAGTCTCGCGGTTGAGCCGCGCAAACAGAGCCAGAATTTCCGCCTGGGTGATGATATCGAGGGCGCTGGTCGCTTCGTCGGCGATCACCAGCGCCGGACGATGAATAATGGTCATCGCGATCAACACGCGTTGCGCCTGCCCCACACTCAGTTGCGCGGAGTGCCGGCGCAGGAAATCTTCATCCGAGGGCAGGCTTACGCTGGCGAGCGCGGCGCGAATCGCCGCGTCACATTCTTCCCGAGTGCCGTCCGCGTGGGCCCGCCACGCTTCGCGCAATTGCGTGCGGATCCTTAGCGCGGGATTCAAAGATGAAAGCGGGCTCTGCAGCACCAGACCCAGGGAACGCCCGCGCAATTCGCGCAACTCCCGCTCCCGCATCTGCAAGAGATCGCGCCCTTGAAACTCGATGCGACCCTCGACCGTCGCGCCTTTGCCATCGAGCAAGCCGAGAATCGCCAGAGCCAGAGTGCTCTTGCCCGATCCGCTCTGCCCGACGAGGCCCAGAATCTCTCCGCGCCGCATTTCGATCCCGACGTTGCGCAGGGCCGGGGCCTTGCCCCGATAAGCCACGGAAAGGCGGGTTGAGAGCAGGAGGTCCGAAGAAAGAGGCGAACGGGAGATCATCGGGCTCCGCGGCTGATGGTTAACTGATCGGCGTTCCAATAAGTCTGCGGCCGCAGGATCACCGGACTCGCGCCGTGCACGGAAGCCGAGATCGCCGAAAGCGCGTTCTTATTCACCAGATAAATGAACGGAGCCTGCTCCATCACGATCGCCTGCACCCGGTCGAAGCTTTCTTTTCTCTTGCGCGGATCGACGGTCGAGGCCTGCGCCCGCATCAACCGGTCAATCTCCGCTTCCCATGCGGTTTCCGGCGTCTTCTCCGACGGATTCCACTGATGATTCTCCGAAGAACTCAGCCAAACGTTCATCTGTTCGTTCGGATCGAGATCCACGTTGGTGAGCCCCAGAATCGCCGCATCGTAGTTGAAACTTTGGCTGATGCGCTCGATGAGCGATGGGAAATCGAGTGTGGCAACGCTCACCTTGATGCCAATTTTCTGCAGATCCTGCTGAATCAACACCGCCATGCGCTCGCGGAACGAATTGCCGGCGTTGGTGACGATGGAAAACTCCACCGGGTTTCCATCTTTATCTTTTAAAGCTCCATTTTGCAAATGGAAGCCCTCCTGCCCCAATAACTTCAATGCGCCGTCGGGATCGTAGGGATAAGGTTTCAATTTGTCGTTGAACCAGAATTTATTGGCGGGAGACACGGGTCCGGCCGCGGGCTGCGCATGCCCTTTGAATACGACCCGGCTCAGATCGTCGTAGTGAATCGATTGCGCGATGGCGCGGCGGAAATTGGTCGAGCGAAACCAGCTTCGCTTGTAGGGCGGAATTGGAGCGCGCGCCACTTGGTTGAACCACATCTCTTCGGCATCGAGCGATGGTCCGGCATCGTGCACCAGCGCGGGTGAAACCGCCGACAGGCGGTCAAAGTATTCGCTGTCGAGCGAATTGATGATGTCCAGTTCGCCGCGCCGGAAGTGCAGCAGTTCGATATCGCGATTGGACTGAATGTCGAGGCGAATCGCATCCAGATAGGGAAGTTGGCGGCCTTGGGAGTCTTTCTTCCAGTAATTGGGATTGCGCCTCAAGAGCACGCTGGCGCCGGGTTTGTATTCAGCCATGAAAAACGGACCCAGAACCGCGGATTCTTTTTGGGGCGACTTGGAAGAGAGGATCGCGACCTGATCGAAGATGCGATCCACACCGGCGACCGGCTCGGGAAAGATTATGCTCACACGATCGGGAGCGGTGATTTTTGCGGTGACGGCTCCGGCGCCCGAGCGAAAGGCGTCGCCTGTCGCCGAATGCAAGGCCGGATCCATCAATTGCTGCATGGTGTAAACCACGTCCGCGGCGGAGAAGGCGGTGCCGTCCGAGAACGCAATTCCGCTTCGCAGTTTGAAAGTGATCTGCTTCCCATCCGCAGAGATCTTCCACGACTCGGCTAACTCCGGCTCCGGTTGCTGGTTTTGCCGGTTCACCCGCACCAGCACGCCGCCGGTCAGATAGCGGATGGTTTCTTCCGCGTCGTTCGAGGTCAACAAGGGATCGAAACTCTTGGGCTCCGTGCGCAGGCAGAAACGCAGTTCAGTCTCGGCCGCGGAGAGGCCGGATGCAAGGCAGAAGAGCGTCAACAGGAGAAACAGGGTGCTCGACCTAAATGACCAAACCATCCCGCTTCGCTCGACTGGACAGCCGAGGGGGGCTGTCCCCGGATCGGCAGATGCATCGAAGCCGCGCTTCATATCGCGAACTCCCGTTTGGTGAGCGCCAGTTCGAAGCAACTCACCACCAGGATCAACAACACCAGCGGAGCCAGCTTCCATGGGGCCTCGCTCAACGAAAGCATTCCTTCCATTTCGCGCAGTAGGCCACCCCACGAGGGCATGGGTTCTGCCACACCCAGGCCAAGCATGCCCAGGTTGGCTTCGCTCAAGATAAACACTGGAATGGAAATCCAAAACTGCGCCAACAGAATCGGCCGCAGATTGGGCAATACATGAACCACAAAGAGACGGATGCCGCTTAGCCCCGAAGCCCGCGCCTGCAGGAGAAATCCCGATTGTCTAAGGGTCGCGGCACCAGCACAAAGAATTCTGGCGGAGGCGGCCCAGCCCAACACGGCCAAAATAAAGAACGTAACCACCACCGAGACGAACGGCGAGACATCCAGAGGCAATAATCCCCGCACCATGATCAAGAGAAATAGCCACGGAAGCGAGAGAAAGAGGTCGACAAATCCCACGGCGCAGCGCGCCCACAGGCCGCCGAGATAGCCGGCCAAGCCTCCAATCAGCGCCGCAAGGATGGTGGATAAAAGCGCCGCCGCCGGCGCCAGCAACAGAGAAATCCGTGTGCCATAAATCAGGCGGGAAAAACGGTCTCGGCCAATGTCGTCGGTACCGAGAAGATGCTGCCGCGATGGCGCTGAGTTCGGCATCTCGCGAAACTGCGTAGCAAAGCCGGCAGGCGCCACCTCTCCGGCGAAGAGGGCCAATAGCGCGACGATCAGCAGGAACGCGCACGACAGTCTGCGGACCACGGTCAGGCTCCCTCGGACCTCAAGATATGACTCATTACATCTGCGCCGAAGTTGGCCGACAAGGTAACCAGCGTAACCAGCACGGTGATGTTCACCAGCAGCGGAAGATCGCGGCCCAGCGCGGCTTGCCACGCCAACTGGCCGACTCCGGCGATGCCGCAAAGGGTTTCGATGGGAATCGCAGCGCCCACGGCCACGCTCACGGAAACTCCGGCCAGCGCCAGAATTTCAGGCGCGATCACGGGCAGAACATGAAAGCCGAGGATGCGAAGTTCGCTCAATCCTTTGGCTCGCGCCGTGCACAGGTGAGGCAGCGAGTAAGCCTTGTCTAGAAGGTTCCGCATATACCGGAATACCTTCGGAAACACGATGAGCGCAATGCCAAGATAGCCGGGCGCATTCAGCAGCACCGAAAGCAAAGCCAAAGCCGCCGCCGGCAGGCACAAAAATAGTCCGCTCGCGATCAGAGTTGCGACGTCGTAGGCCGTGGTTCGGGCTAAAGCGGCTGTGAGGCCCAAAGCGAGAGCCAACAGCCAACCCAGCGCTAATCCAGCGATTACCACGCGAACCGTAACCGGCGCTCGATCCCGCAGCAACCCAAGCACCGGCTGGCCCAGCGAGCGCGAGACCCCGAGGTCTCCGCGCAACGCGTGCCTCAGATAGCTGAGATAAAAACGAAAGAGGGTGTGTTCCTGCGCGTGGGCCTCGTGCAGCGCCCTGAGGCTCGAGGCGTTGAGCCGCGTATCCAGTTGCTGTTCATCCACGTCGAAACCCGGTGCCGAGCGCACCAACAGGGCTGAGAGAAACGCACCCAGAAGAACCACCGCCGCTATGGACAACACGTGGCGCGCGATCCGGCTCGTCATGCTAGACGTCCTGGGTTTCGGGCCGCTGGGCAAATTCGAAGGGGGCGGATCGCTGGTCGGTGGCCTGGTCGCGGTGGGTTTGCTTCACGGAATACATGCGGCGATCCGCCTCCGCCAATAAGTGCTCGGCATCGTTCCCATCCTCGGGACAGAATGCGGTGCCCACGCTAAGGCCGAGCAAGTCTTCGCCGCAAATCTTCTGTCCAATACTGGCCGCGAGTTCGTGCAAAGACTGGGCCTTGACGAGAGCCGCTTCCGAGCTAAGGCCGGGAACCACCAGAACAAATTCGTCCCCGCCCATGCGTGCCACGTAATCGTAGCCGCGGCACGCTTCTTTCAGTTTCGCTCCCAAATCGCGCAGGACTTTGTCTCCTTCCAAATGCCCGTAACGATCGTTGACCTGTTTGAAGCCGTCGAGATCGCAGACCATCACCGCCGTAGAGCCGCCTTTGCGCTGGCAGCGGGAGATTTCCTGGCTGAGGTGCAGGAAGAGCGAGCGCGCGTTGGGCAAGCCGGTCAGGTAGTCGGTGGTCGCGGAGCTCTCCGCCTGCTGGTACTTGAGCGCATTTTCAATGGCGAGACCCAACTTCGAGCTGACGGCCAGAAGAATGCGCAGGTGATCGGCGTTGAAAGAATCGCGCTCCCGGCGATACATCGCCAGAACCCCGACCACGCCGTTGAGGCCCTCTACGGGGACGGCGATGGCGGAGCGCAGAATCTGCGTCTGCACCACACCGGCATAGGCGGATTCCACCTCCGGATTGCCGTTGATAATCGGCTTGCGAGTTTCTGCCACCCATCCGACCAGGCCTTTGCCCAGCGGAATGTTGAGAGACGAAAGCGCGCGAAAATCTTCTCCGCTCACAAATTCCGGAATCAGGCGACCGCTCTTGCTGACGAAGATGGCCATCGAGTCGTAGGGAATGAGTTTGCGCAATCGTATGGAGAGAACCGAGAGGGTTTCGACCAGGCTCAAAGAATTTCCCAAATCCTGGCTGAGTTCAAACAAGGTCTGAGCTTCCTGCCGAGCCGACGCGATGGAGGCGAGGAAGTCTTTGTCGCTCGATCCAGCCGGAGCGGGTTCGGAGCTTTCAAATCCGGCGGCGGGCCCGTGACCCCGCTCTACGAACATGTTCTTCGAAGATAGGCTCAGTCGGATTTCGTTCTCCGGCTTGGCCTGCGCCATCTTTTCCAGCTCAACATACCGGCGTTTCAGAATCTCAACGATCGCAGGATCGAAGGATGTGCCCGACATGCTGACCACCTTGGCCATGGCTTCATCCAAGGGCAAGGCATTGCGATACTGCCGGTCGGTCGAGAGCGCGTCGAGGCAATCGACCACGGCCAGCACGCGCGCCCCGATGCAGATTTCTTCGCCTCGGAGCCCGTCGGGATATCCCGAGCCATCCCATTTTTCGTGGTGTGACCGAACCACCGGAACCACGGGGTACGGGAACGCCACTCGTTCCAGGATCTCGGCTCCAACGATGGGATGAATCTTCATCTTTTCGAACTCTTCCGGCGTCAGCCGGCCGGGCTTATTGATGATGTGCTCCGGCACGGCGAGTTTGCCGATGTCATGCAGCAGAGCCGCCGCGCGAAGCGCCTCTAGTTCGTCCTCCGCCAGGCCGAGTTCTTTGCCGATTTCTACCGCGTAGGTGCGTACGCGATGCAGGTGATCGTGCGTAGTATTGTCTTTGGCCTCAATCGCCAGCGCGAGCGCTTCGATGGTGCGCAGGTTCAACGAGGCCACCTGCTCCACGTGCTGCTTCTCGATTTCAACCCGCTTCTTCTCATCCTCCAGGCGATCCAGGTAAAGCCGATATGATCGGTAGACCCAATAAATCACCGGCAGAATCAGCAGCGAAGTCTGCCAGCCGATGCGGCGGTTCACGAAACCCACCAGGCCCACCACCGCCGCACCCACCAGGTAGTAGGGAAACGACCAGAAATAGCAGTTGGACCAGATATGCCGGAAGGATTTCTTTTCGGTGATTCCGATAATCACCGACACCGGCAGCGTGTTGGCCACAAAATAAATCAGCGCGGCGATCATCAGCGCCGTCGGCCGAATGTCTCCCAGCCTCGACACCAAACGGTGATAGCTGACATAGGAGACGGCCGCGGCGTTCGTCAGCATGCTTACGTTGAACGCAATCTTGACGGCGCTGGGACGCTGCTGCGCGATCCACAGACACTGCACCAGCCCCGCGGCGCAGCCTATGACTAGAGTCTCGGGGAGACTCAACTCCATGATGCCCAGCAGAATAAAAAGGAAATTCACGGACATCGTGCCGTCGATGCCGGGCAGGCGCACCTTCAGCGCCGAAGCCATGACCGCGATCAAGGCGTAGCAGCAGAAGCGGACCAGGCTGGCGCTCTCCCAGTGCAGCAGCGCCGTCGCCAGCACCACCACGCCAAGAGACACCATGGCCGCGACGAAGATTTTCGCCTTGTTCGACATTAACTCTTTGATCGTAGGGTCCAAAGTGGGGTACGTCCAATTACCATAAGGATTGATTGCAGTTACGTTGGTGTCAGCGCCCGTGGTGTGGCCCGCATGGCAGGCCGGAAATTTGATCTTTGAGGGAAGTTACCTTCGTTCCAAATTTGCGAGAGAGTGCTGGCTGCACGCGACGCTCCCAAGCGACAATATCAGGTCAGCTTCTGCGGATCGCGATCGCGGGAGACTGCATCTGCCGGATCCATCCGACCTTACGAGCCGCAAGGATGGCAGGTTGCGAGGGCCGACGAACGCGTGGCAAAGGCGACCGATTCATACAAATCCGGCGTTCAGGTTTTGGCCGGCCCCGCGGAACCGAGCTCATCCCACCTGGGTGCGGACATGCAGCTCTTGCCCGCGGCGATACTCGATCAGCTTCCGGCCGGCGTGATCACCACCGACCTCGAAGGCGAAATCACCAGCTGCAACCTCTCGGCGCAGCGGGTCTACGGCTACAGCGCTAACGAACTTATCGGCAGGATGGTAGCTTTGCTCGGAAAGGAATTCGGCGATGAACCGGATTGCCTCTTAAATCGAGTGCGGGCCAACCAACGCTTCCACGGCCGCGTTGTTCAGCGAACCAAATCCGGGACGATGATCGATCTGCCGGTTTCAATCTCGCTCCTGCGCGGCCACGATTCAGAGCCGGCCGGTTTCGTCATCGTGTCATTCGATCCCGCGGAGCGGGATGCTCGGGCGCTGCCGATGAGTTCCCCGCAGACGCCGGAATCCGCCGCCGGAGCGGCCCGGGCCGTGGTGGTGGAGCGCGATCTCGACGGCACTCGCTTTATTATCGCCAGCCTGCTCATGCACAAGTTCATGGGCCTGGTCGATCGCATCGCCACCCACAACGAAACCGTTCTCATCACCGGAGAGACTGGCACCGGTAAGGAGTTGGTGGCGCACACCATTCACAAATCTTCCTTCCGCAGCAAGCTGCCGTTTGTCGAGGTCAACTGCGCCGCACTTCCCGAACACCTCGTCGAGAGCGAACTCTTCGGTTATGAGAAAGGCGCATTCAGCGGCGCGGATTCGGGCAAGCCCGGCCTGTTCGAAATGGCCGATAAAGGCACGCTTTTCCTCGACGAAATCGGCGAACTACCGGCGCATATTCAGGTGAAGCTGCTGCGCGTTCTCGATGGCAAGCCCTACTTCCGCCTGGGCGGCAATCGCCAAGTGAAAGTCGATGTACGCGTGGTCGCGGCCACCAATCAGAATCTCGAAGCCGCGGTAAAAGAGGGCCGCTTCCGCAAAGACTTGTTTCATCGCATCAGCCAGTTTCACCTGCGCGTTCCGCCTCTGCGCGAACGCCCGGACGATATCGCCGTCCTGGCGCGATATTTTCTGAACCTCAAGGCTCCGGGAAAAAACTTCAGCGAGGAGGCTTTGCGTAGGTTGCAGGCTCATCCTTGGATGGGCAACATCCGCGAACTGCGCAACGTCATCGCGAAACTCAGCGTGGAATCGGCGGAGGAAAAAATCGGCGTCGAAGAAGTCGCCGTCGAAATCGCGCAACAGGCGGAGCAAGCGCCTCCGCCAACCACCACGGCCGCGCCTCCCGAATATGCCGTTGCCCTCGACAACGGCACCGACCTCGAAGCCATGGAAGAACAAATGATCCGCAAGGCTCTGGAGAGAACCGGAGGCCATCGCGCCCTGGCGGCGGAACAGCTGGGCATTTCGCGCCGCACTCTAAGCCGCAAATTGCGCGAATATCAAATCAACAGCCCCGCCGGCGAAAAGCCTCCAAGCTTGGGCGCGCTGGGGTTGGAACAGCAAAAAACCTATCGGGTAAAAGTTCACTTTCCTGTCTCTCTGAAGAATTCCAGCGGCGAAGCGATCCGGCTGAATGCCGTAAACCTGAGCGCGAGCGGCATCGGCGTGGAGGGACTCGCCCCATCGGCGAAGTGGGAGGGAGTCCTGCAGGCAAGCTTCGTTCTTCCCGACGAAGATATTTCTATCGAAGCCCAAGGCTACATTGCCTGGTCGGAGGGCGGCGGACTAGCGGGAATTCGATTAGCCGGCATAGCTCCAGCAACCATGGCCAAACTTCAGCAGTGGGTCAACCGCAAGATGAAGCAAGACGGCTGGGAACTGATGCAGTGATTGGTTAGAACCCGCTTAACCGAGGGGACCGTCGGTGGTCTCGGGAACCTCGAACGATCGTGGCTTGAGCGTGGTCTGGAGCACCACTACATCTTCGGCCAGCAGCGTGGTCTGGGGAACCTGGTTCGATAAGGGCGACGCCGCCTTCGTCAGCCAATCGGAGAAAACCTCGGCCAACTCGTCACCATCAGCCTGAACGAGCCCCGCTCCTTCGCCATCTGCCAGGAAGTGGGTCTTCAGTTTTGGCCCGAGTCACAACCTGTCATTCACTTGCTTTTTTCGAAATCCCATCCGCCTCAAATAGCGGGTTGAGCCCCAAAGCCCATTTTCCAGCAGGCTGTCACGAAACTCGATGCGTCGGCAACGACGGCGGTCCAAAACTGGTCCCAGCCGCGAAGAAGCGGCAGGAGAGAGCCGGGCACGGCAGTGCCGGGCAGCCGGAAGTGGGATAAGCCCATTTGCGCCGACGGCACGAGTTTTCGCAACAGCCTCCTGGGCGATGGGACAAAACGTCTCCTGCCCTTCATGTTTGGGACAAGCTGTCTCGCCTCAGACCGCAGCATTTCTCCCCGCTCCATTGCCATCAATCACTTACAAGCAATCGAAGTTGGCCTCGCCCGTGCAATGAAGTAAGCGAATCTGATCCTGCGTCACGAGGGGTAAACCGAATGCGGTGCACGCGTAACACACGAAAATCGACACCCAAGCAGCGCCACAGTGCGACTTGGGGAAAACGGCTCAGCATGCTGTTGGTTGTGCTATTGGCCGGCGGG
>Ga0208690_1000720_pt1 | contig 9499 bp, 5 predicted proteins | sample June2015DPH_16_1_2_FD_184712 | JGI IMG/M metagenome (GOLD analysis project Ga0208690, IMG submission 184712) | Peatland microbial communities from SPRUCE experiment site at the Marcell Experimental Forest, Minnesota, USA - June2015DPH_16_10... | ecosystem: Environmental > Terrestrial > Soil >...
GTTCCGGGCCGAGATGGCTTCCATCGATCAGCGCTTGATCCAGCTTTATCCGAAGTTGAACACCACTTTTGGAGTCAACGTATTCCCTCTGTTCGTGGAAGACGTCGGCGCGGTGATGCGGCGCACCATCGTAGTGCTGCAGTTCGCGGTGGCATTCGTGCTGCTGATCGCCTGCGCCAACGTGGCAAATCTTCTGCTGGCTCGAGCCGCGGGACGTGAAAAAGAGATCGCCATTCGCATTGCGCTGGGAGCCGGCCGCTGGCGCTTGGCGCGGCAGATGCTGGCCGAAAGCCTGCTTCTCAGCGTATTTGCGGGAGCGGCGGGAGTCGGGCTTGCCTTCGCGGGAATGCAGGCGATTCGAAAGTTCGCGCCGGAAGACAATTACCACCTGCATCAACTGACGCTGGACGCGAAAGTGCTCGTGTTTACGCTGGGAGCGGCTCTCCTTACCGGACTAATTTTTGGTTTGGCTCCGGCCATTCAGACGGCGCGGCAAAACGTGAATGAATCGCTCAGTAAGGGCGGCCGCGGAGGCGGGAGCGGAGTTTCCGGACGTCTGCGCAATGTGCTGGTGATTTCTGAAGTCGCGCTGGCGCTGGTGCTGCTTGCGGGTGCCGGTCTGATGATCCGCAGCATGGCTTCCCTCCTCTCCATCTCGCCGGGATTCCGGACCGATCATCTGCTGACCATGCACGTTAATCTCAATGCGCCGAAATATCAGGATGAGAAGCTCGTGAAAGAGTTCTGCAACGAACTGCTGGATCGCGTAGTGCGTGTCCCGGGCGTCAAGTCCGCTGCAATTGGATCGGGTTTCCCGATGCTCGACCGGATTTCTGCCACTAATTTCCGCGTAGAAGGGGACCCACCGCCAGCCGACGGAACAGTATCCCTAGCCGATCAGACACCGGTGGGTGACGGATATTTCGAAACGCTCGGGATGCCTATTCTTCGAGGGCGCTCCTTCACGCGCTTGGATGCCGAGCAATCGAAACCATCCGTGATCGTGGTGAATGAAGCGCTGGCCAGGCGCATCTCGCCGCGCGGCGAAGCCATTGGCAAGGTCCTGCTGCTGGGCGGCGGCGAAAATCCTCAGCATTACACCGTTGTAGGTATCAAGGCCGACACGCATCAGATGGGCCTCGACACGGAGGTGCGGCCGGAGTTGTTTCTGCCGACCCGCACGTTCAATTCGATCGCATTGGTAGTGCGGACCGCGGACGACCCGTTGCGGCTCTCGAATGCCGTCCAAAGCCAGGTCTGGGCCATCGATTCGAATCAGCCCGCGGCGGACGTGGCTAGCATGGAACAGCGAATGGCCGAGGGGCTGGCGCAGCGCCGTTTCAACATGCTGCTGTTCGGGATTTTCGCTACGCTTGCGCTGTTGCTGGCGAGCGTGGGCATCTACGGCGTGCTCGCGTACACGGTCACGCAGAGAATGCGCGAGATCGGAATTCGCATCGCCCTCGGCGCCTCCGCGCGTAACGTCGCAGGTCTGGTGTTGCGCCAAGGATTGCTGCTGGCGTTGGCTGGCGTAGTGGCTGGCGGCGCCGCCGCATTTGCGCTCACGCGCTGGATGGAGAGCCTGATCTTCGGCGTCAGCCCCACCGATCCGATTACGTTCTCGGCAGTATCGACGCTGCTTGTGGCTATCGCGCTGGCTGCCAGCTATGTTCCCGCGCGCAGAGCCGTCAAGCTGGACCCCGTGCGGTCGCTACGCGTCGAGTAGCGTCTGCCTTATTATCAAAACAGCTATGCCGCGTTTGCCGGACGCGCTCAGTCTTTGCATGATTGTGAAGAACGAAGAGCGTAACCTTGCCAGGTGCCTCGATTCCGTACAAGGTCTGGCCGGCGAGTTCATTATCGTCGACACCGGCTCCACGGATCAAACACCGGCCATCGCAGCCGGCTACGGCGCGGCCGTGATCCCGTTCGATTTCACGGTCGTCGATTTTGCGGCCGCACGCAATCACGCCATTGCACACGCACACGGCCGGTGGATCCTGATGCTGGACGCCGATGAGGTGCTGGCTCCGGAAAGTGCGCCGGAGCTCGATAAGCTGATCGCGCTCGATGAAAACGCGGGATACTTTCTGGAGCGCCACAATCACTCCTTGGATTCCGAAAATTCAGTTACCGACTATGTCGTCCGACTCTTTCCGAACCGTCCGGATTATCGATACCGCGGCCGCGTGCACGAAATCATCGACTCCTCGATTCTGTCCGCGGGCGGGCGCTTGCATAAGACCCAAATCCGCATCCATCACAGCTTTTCCTCAGACCGTGAAGCGCGGCGCCGCAAGAACCACTGGTACATCCAAATCTTGAAGGAAGAGATTGCCGCAGACCCGTTGGACCCCACGCGCCTCGATTTTCTGGCCGCCGAATATCACCAGCTCGAAATGTTCGACGAAGCTATCGAAATCGCCGAACGCATCGTGCGCGTGCGGCCGCAAGACGCAAGAGCTCATTACTTCCTGGGCGTCTATCACCTGATTTACAAGTCCGACCTGGCGCGAGCCCGAGCCGATTTCAACCAGGCATTGAAGCTCCGCCCCGACTACCCCGAAGCCGCGGGATTTCTCGCGCAGATCGACCAACGGGAAAGTGAGCGCCTCCGGCAGGTAAATTTATGAATAACTTAGCGTTGTCTCAAATATAAGATGATGCGATTCCTGACCGCCTTACGCGATGTGTGTAACTGCCATGCTGCAACAGTCTTGGATTCACCCGCGTTTTTTCTTGATTTTCGGCGCTTCCGCAATCCTACTTGCTGGAACTGGCCCCCGGAATGTGCCCAACAGCGCAGGCCTGAAACAGGCTTGGCTCCAAGCGATGTATGCCATGGAGCCAGACAGCTCTCACGGATTCACGGCCCAGAACGCTGCCCAGAACCTGAAGCTCTCGTTCGGATCATCCGGAACCCGGCTGATTCACGGCAATCGAAGCCTCACGCTGAGGCTGCGGGGATATGGCCCAGGCGTGCTTTCGAGCGCGGGGAACCGCGTGGAATATCGGCGCGGCTTGTTGACCGAGTGGTACGTCAACGAAGCCCGCGGGCTGGAGCAAGGCTTCACATTGTCGGCCGGGAAATTCCGGCAACGGCCCACTCGAAATTGCGCTCCAGATCGGCGGATCGCTGCATCCGACGCTTCGCGCGCCGAATGAAGTGGCCTTGCTTGATGCGGAAGGTCGCGCCGTACTGCGCTATGGCGGCCTGAAAGCGTGGGACGCAAGAGGAAAAGAGCTGGCATCGCGGCTCGCGGTGGAAGGTGACCAAGTTCGGATCGTCGTTCAAGACGCCCGCGCGGTTTATCCCGTCACCATCGATCCAACATTTACGCAGATTATGCTCACGCCGAGCGATGGCGCCGGCAGTGCTCGTCTGGGTCAGTCTCTTGCGATCGCCGGTAACACAGCCGTGGTTGGAGCGCCTTCCGAGGGCGGGCTTACAGGCGCGGCTTACGTATTTGTATTGTCCGGCACAGCATGGAGTCAGCAGGCCAAGCTAACCGCATCGGATGGTGCGAGTGGTGACCAATTCGGCAGTTCGGTTTCGTTGTTCGGTACAACGGCCGTGATCGGAGCCCCCGGCAACTCCGGCCAAGGAGCAGCGTATGTGTTCACTACTACTGGTTTCACCTGGTCCCAGCAGGCCAAGCTGACCGCTTCGGACGGCGCCGCCGGGGATCAATTTGGCATCTCAGTCGCAGCGAGCGGACCCAACGTGCTGGTGGGAGCTAGCGGCAGTGCGTCCAACCAGGGAGCAGCCTACGTATTTGCATCCGCAGGCTCGACTTGGACCCAGCAGGCCAAGCTCACTGCCTCCGATGCAGCAAGCGGCGATCAATTCGGCTTGTCGGTTTCGTTGAGCGGAACTACCGCCGTGGCGGGAGCCTCGGGAAAATCCGGCAGCACCGGCGCGGCTTACGTGTTCGTCAGCTCAGGTACAAGTTGGACCCAACAAGCCAAACTCACGGCTTCCGATGGAGCGAGCGGGGATGAGTTCGGCTTCTCGGTTGCCGTAGATGGAGACACGTTGGTGTCGGGGGCCCCAGACAAAAGTTGCCAATTTAATTGCGGCACACCATCGGCCGGAGGCCTGGGAGGGGCCTACGTGTTTGCCTTTTCCGGTTCCAGCTGGAGCCAGCAAGCCGAACTGGCGTCCTCGGACGGCGGTGGCGGATTCGGCTGCTCGGTCGCGGTGAGCGGGACCACGGCGATTGTGGTGGAAAACTACAACAACTCGTCTTTGATGGGAGCGGCCTTCGCGTTCGTCCGTTCCGGCTCGAATTGGGCCCTGCAGTCCAAACTCGCCGCCTCAGACCTTGTGGTGGGTGACGGGGTTATCCCGGCCGCGGTGAACGGCAGTTTCGCGCTTTTTGGGGTGCCAGGAAAAAACGGAGCGCAAGGCGAGGCGTACGTGTTTATTCAGACAGGAACAGTTTGGACCCAACAAGCCGAGCTGAAAGCCTCCGACGCCACCAGCGCGGACAGTTTCGGCGACGCAATTGCCGTGAACGGCGAAACGGCGTTGGTGTCTTCCCCTACCAAGGCTTCCAATCAAGGCGCTGTCTACGTTTTTGTGCGTTCGAGTTCCGACGGAACCTGGAGCCAGCAGGCTAAATTGACGGTTCCAGGCCCAGCCAGCTTCGGCCAGGCGGTTTCACTCAGCGCCGACACCGCTGTCATCGGTGCTACCGATACCGCCTATGTTTTTGTGCGCTCGGGAACAAGCTGGACGCAGCAGGCGAAGTTGGCTGGCTCCGACTCAGTAGCGGGTGACCGCTTCGGCGGTGCCGTCGCGGTAGATGGGGACACGACCGTTATAGGGGCCAGCGCCCATAGCAACTTCCTGGGGGCGGCCTACGTGTTTGTGCGTTCCGGAACCACCTGGACCCAGCAGGCAGAATTGACCGCCTCCGACGCAGCGGCCAACGATCAATTTGGTACCAGTGAAGCGATAAGCGGGGATACAATCTTGACGGGTGTACCTTCCAAGAATTCGTTTCAGGGCGCGGCGTATGTTTTTGTGCGCTCTGGCACTACCTGGACCCAGCAGGCCGAATTGACCGCTTCCGATGGCGTCTCACCTGACAATTTCGGCCACGCCATTTCGTTGAGCGGCGACACGGCACTCGTCGGGGCTTACCTCAAAAACGGGGGCATAGGTGCAGCCTACATTTTTGTAAGCTCGGGCACGGACTGGACCCAGCAAGCCGAACTGACGGCCATCGACCCCGCGGCCGGGGCCATATTCGGCACCACGGTCTCAATCGATGGAAACTTGGCCGTGGTTGGGTCGTATAAAGGCAATGGGGGACTTGGAGAGGCGTACGTTTTCGCCCAATCCGGCACAAATTGGACCCTATCCATGCAGCTGAAAGCAGTCAACGGCGTGAAGGGCGATGATTTCGGGCAACAGGTTTCCATCAGCGAAGGAACGGCAATCGTTGGCGCGCCGGGCCACGCCGGCGGAGAGGGAGCCGCTTATGTATTTCCCTTCCCGACCTTACCCTCCAGCGGTCTGGTGAACGCCGCCAGCTTCGCCCACACGGTGGCGCCGGGATCTATCGTCAGCATGTTCGGAACCAACTTTGCGAATTCGACTGGCGCCGCAAGCGTCAAGCCCTTACCCGACACCTTGAACGGCGTCTCAATCTTGGTCAACAACGTTCCCGCGCCATTGATCTTCGTGAACCAACTCCAGGCGAATTTCCAGATGCCCTTTGAAACCCAGCCGGGCATGGCAACCGTGGTGGTCACCGCCAATGGACTTGAGAGCCAGGCGGCGATGGTGAATGTCAGCGCGGTGGAACCCGGAATCTTTGTCGCGGGGACGAACCAAGCCGTGGTTTTGAATCCAGACAATTCCGTCGCCGATAGCGCGAGTCCCGCCAAGGTAGGAACGGTGGTGGTGATGTACGTCACCGGATTGGGCCCATTGGACCATCCACTGCCTACAGGATCGCCAGCTTCGAGTAGCCCGCTATCGAACGCGACGGTGGTTCCCACAGTAACCGTCGGCGGAGCAAATGCGGTGGTGCAGTTCGCCGGCATGTCCCCAGGCTTCGTGGGCTTGGGTCAGATCAACATGGTGATCCCGAAGCTGGCTACTGGAACCTATCCGGTGGTGGTTACGCAAGGCAGCCAGTCCAGCAACAATCCAGTGATGAGCGTAACGCAGTAACTCGCCCCGTAGCGCAAGCCTCCGGCTTGCTCCGGACAAGCCGGAGGCTTGTCCCACGGCTGCTATCTTGATACTTGCGCCGGGAACTCGTCATCATTGTACTTTTCGTTTTGGCCCTCAGGCTTCCGTTCCTCAATCAGGCCATTCAAGGCGACGATGTCTACTATCTTTACGGCGCTCAGCACGCGCAGATCGACCCGCTCCATCCGTTGCACGTCCGCTACGTTTTCCTGGGCCAGATGGTGGATATGCGCGGCCATCCGCATCCGCCGCTGAACTCCTGGTATCTCGGCCTGCTGCTCGCGGTTTTCAAGGACGTTCATGAGATCCCGTTCCATGCTGCGTACATCCTGTTCTCGCTGATCGCCGCGCTCAGCGCGCTCTCGCTCGCGCACCGTTTCAGCCCTTATCCCCTCGCGGCCACGCTGCTATTTCTCGCGACGCCGGCCTTCGTCATCAACGGCAATTCGCTCGAAGCGGATCTGCCGTTCCTGGCCTTCTGGCTGCTCTCGGTCGCTCTGTTCGTTGGCGCGGTGCAGCGCCACTCGCTGCGTCGATTGCTCGGCTCGTCGGTCGCTATGGCATTCGCAGCGCTGGCGGCCTACCAAGCCGTGATCCTGACCCCGATCCTGCTGCTATACGCCTGGCAATGGGGCCGCAAGTGGCGCGCCGCCTGGATCGCAACTTGTACCGCGCCCGTCGTCCTGGCTGCCTGGTCGCTCTACGAACGCTTCTCCAGCGGAACGCTCCCCGCTCAGGTGCTGGCCGGCTACATGCAAACTTACGGGCTGCAGGCATTTGACCAAAAGATAAGGAACGCTGTAGCACTCACCGGCCATCTGGCCTGGATCGTCTTCCCGGGCCTCTGGCTCCCGCCATTGATGACCATCCCCGTGGCCATTGGCGCGGCGTTCTACGATTTGAATCCACTTTTCTGGGCTTCCATCGCCATCGGGCTTGGAATCCTCCTCTGGTGCGCGCGCAATTGGCGCGATTTCCTGGCGCAGTGGGTTCTTATATTCTTCGCCAGCGCTCTAATTCTTTTTTTCGCGGGATCGGCGCGGTATTTGTTGCCCATCGCGCTGCCCGTCGCGATCCTGGCCACGCGCCGCGTCAGCCGGCGCTGGCAAAAGATCGGATTCGCCGTTTCGCTCGCCCTCGGCCTCGCTCTTGCAATCGTCAATTATCAACATTGGGATGGCTACCGCAAGTTTGCGCGAGCACTCAAGAACGACGTCGAATCCAAACGCGTCTGGATCAACGGCGAGTGGGGATTGCGTTACTATCTGGAATCGGAAGGCGCGCTTCCGCTACTGTCCGGGCAAGCCGTTCATCCGGGCGAAATGGTGGCTTCCAGCGCGCTCTGCTATCCACAGCCATTCACCACCGGCGGTGGAGTGCTGGCGCTGACAGCGGAACGGACCATCCGGCCCTCCATTCCGCTGCGCATCGTAGCTCTGAACGGAAAATCAGCGTACTCCACCACCATGTTCGGGCTACGGCCCTTCGATGTTTCTCTCGCTCCCATCGATCAAGTTCGCGCCGAAATGGTTGTAGAGCACAAGCCCACACTTTCCAACCTCCCGATGAACGCGCCCGAAGCTGACCTGCAGATCGCGAGCGGCGTCTACCAACTCGAAAATGGCCAATGGCGCTGGATGAGCCAGACCGCCGTCATCCTGCTGAAACCTCCCGCACAGCCGTCCCCGCTGGTAGTTCGCTTTACCATCCCGGAGCAATCCCCTGCCCGGCGAGTCACGGTGGAACTAAACAATCGGCCCGTAACATCCCAAACGTATCCGGGCCCTGGCAACTACACGCTATCCAGCGCACCGTTGAACCCAGAGGGCCCGAGCGCCACGGTTACGATCACGGTAGACAAGAGCTTCTCGGTCCCAAGCGACCATCGGCAACTGAGCATCATCCTGAGCGAGGTGGGGTTTCAATAAGTTGTAGGGCAGGTTGCCAACCTGCAGCGGGTTGCCAACCCGCGGCTTTTGCGCCGATTACCAATCGGCGCGCAGGTTGCCAACCTGCCCTACACGGCATTGCTATACTAAGGGTTTAACCGCTCCCTGTTCAGGCGAGGTTTCCGTGTTCTTCAGCGTTAAGGAGTTGGAATTAAAGAAGGTCCGTTTCGACGTGGCCTTCTCTCCTGGTGAGATCCAATACGATCAGGGACTTAGTCAAGCCACGCCGCTCGAAGCGGTAGGCGGCGCGGAGTTGCTCCCCCATACGTTGGGAGAGATCCGGATACAGGGACACCTGAAGGTCCGGATGCGGGCGGATTGTGACCGGTGCCTGGAGCCGGCCGAGTTTCCGATCGACTCGGATTTTGATCTCTTCTATCGTCCGGCCAAGCGCGCCGGATACGAAGAGGATGTCGAGATCGACGAGGGAGAAAGTGAAGTCGCCTTCTATGAAGGCGGCGGTGTAGAGTTGGAAGATATTTTGCGGGAGTTTGTTTTGCTCTCGCTGCCGATGCAGCGCATTTGCCGGGAAGATTGTCACGGTATCTGCCCCAATTGCGGCCAAGACCGCAATCTGGCGGACTGCGCCTGTGAACCCAGGCCGGCGGATGACCGCTGGTCGGCGTTGAAGAAACTTCAAGTCAAAGGAACATAAATGCCCAATCCGAAAAGAAGACATTCCAAGGAGCGCACGTCCACCAGAAGAGCGCATGATTCCCTGAAGACCCCCGGCATGGCCGAGTGCCCGAACTGTCATGAGCCCAAGATGCCGCACCGTGCCTGCCCGCATTGCGGGCGATACAAGGGTCGCGAAGTGATCGAAGTAGCGGAAGAATAGCCAGGGACGTCGTATAATTCTCATTCATGCTGATCAACCCATGCTAACCATCGCGGTGGACGCAATGGGCGGCGATCACGCCCCGAAAGCCGAAGTGGATGGGTCCGTTCGCGCCGCCAAAACTCTGGGCGTAAAAATCGTCCTGGTCGGCAAACAGGATGTCCTTCGCAATGAATTGGCCCAGCACGGGGATCTGGACGGATTGCCCATAGAAATCCTGCACGCGAGCGAACAGGTCACCATGGAAGATAGCGCCGCCAAGGCCGTTCGCAGCAAGCGCGACAGCTCTATCCGAGTTGCGTCCCGGTTGGTCCGGGATGGCGTGGCGCACGGTGTGGTGTCGGCCGGCAATACCGGAGCCGTAATGGCCACCGCGAAGATGGTGCAAGGCATGGTGCCGGGCGTCGATCGTCCTGCGCTGGCCTCCGCCTTTCCCACTCTCAAAGGCACGCCGGTGGTGGTGGTGGATGTCGGCGCGAATGTAGACTGCTCAGCGCGCATGTT
>Ga0208690_1000728_pt1 | contig 9449 bp, 6 predicted proteins | sample June2015DPH_16_1_2_FD_184712 | JGI IMG/M metagenome (GOLD analysis project Ga0208690, IMG submission 184712) | Peatland microbial communities from SPRUCE experiment site at the Marcell Experimental Forest, Minnesota, USA - June2015DPH_16_10... | ecosystem: Environmental > Terrestrial > Soil >...
TGCAAGCGCGTGGACAGCCAGGCAATCTGCGAAGCGCTTATGTGGCAAAACGAGCGTCCCCCACACATGAGGAGCGTGAACCTATGAGGCCGCCTTGCAACTTGGCACGTATGTTGCGCCCAGCGATGCCCTGCCGGCCGCTCAAGAAGCGAGCTTCGCGCGCATCCGGGTGAACGTCACTAGGTCTGCCGCAGAAAGTCCGGTCGAAAAGGCGGCCAAGCGGGCTCGATGAGATCCGCGAGGGGAAGGCTTTCTTCGTCTCGCCGACGCGCTGGCGGGCTGCCGGCGCCCTTGCGGCGATTGTCCTGCTTCTTCTCATTCTCAACGCGCTAAATGTCGCGAACAGTTACGTGGGTCGAAATTTCATCACCGCGATTGCCCAGCGCGACCAAGGCCAGTATTTTCGATTCGCCGTTTTCTACGTTGGCGTCTTCGCTGCCTCGACCTTCATCGGAGTCTTTCAACAGTTCATTGAGGATCGCCTTGCACTGTCGTGGCGCGCTTGGTGCTGACCCAACACCTCATCGATCGCTACCTGTCCGGCCGCACCTTCGAACGGGTAAGCGCCAAAAAGGATATCGACAACCCCGACCAACGCATCGCGGAGGATGTGCGGACATTCACGAGCACGCTTCTGTCGTTCGTGGTCATGCTCACGAACGCCGCGCTGACGACCGTCGCCTTCGCCGGCGTCCTGTGGTCGATAACGCCGCTTCTACTCGTAGCAGCCGTCCTTTACGCCGCGCTGGGCTCGGTGTTCACGATTCTCCTCGGCTACCGACTCGTAGCTCTGAACAACCTGCAGCTCACCAAGGAGGCCGATCTTCGCTACGAGCTCATCCACGTACGTGAACGTGGCGCGCTCGTCAACGTGCGGGCAACCTCACAATCTGCGCGCCGGGTCAGGGGGCGTCTGCGGCGCGTGATTCGCAACAGCCGGGCCACCATCGGCGTGGCGCGGAACGTCGGGTTCTTCATCTCGGGGTACAACTACCTGGTTCAGATCCTTCCAATCCTGATCGTGACACCTCTCTATTTGCGCGGAACGATCCAGTTCGGCGTAGTGACTCAGTCGGCGATGGCATTCTCGCAGCTGCTGGGGGCCTTTTCGCTCATCGTCGCTCAGTTCCAGAGCATCTCGGCGTTCGCCACGGTGATCCGCCGGCTCGGGTTGCTGTGGGAGGAGATGGACGCCACGGACAAGGATTTCGGCATCGTCATGGGTGCCGCATAATTCAGCGGCGCGACCGAGGTTCTGACCGAAATACGTCCGTCGGCCGTGCGAGTGGAAGGCGTTTTGCCCCGGCGCTCGCGCGTGTCGCGGCGCCGAATTTGCATTCCTTGTCGCGGCGTCGGGCGAGTCCCGCGTCGCCGCCCGAAATGAAGAAGGACGAAATGAAAATCGGAATGGTCGGGCTCGGACGGATGGGGTCCAACATGGTTCGTCGCCTCCTTGGCGCCGGCCATGAATGTGTGGTGTTCGACGTTCATCCACAGGCGGCGCAAGACCTGGTCAAGGCGGGCGCGACGGCAACCCGCTCGCTGACCGAACTGGTGGCCAAGCTCGACAAGCCGCGCGCGATCTGGATCATGGTGCCGGCCGCCGCTGTCGAGTCCACGCTGGGCGATCTCGTGCCGCTGCTTGCGGCCGACGATGCCGTCATCGACGGTGGCAACTCCTACTATCACGACGACATCCGTCGCGCGGAGACACTCGGCAAGAGCGGCATCCATTACGTCGATGCCGGCACGTCCGGCGGCGTCTGGGGCTTCGAGCGCGGTTACTGCCTCATGATTGGCGGCGATCCCGCCATTGTGAAAAGGCTCGACGCGTTCTTTGCGGCCCTCGCACCTGGAGTCGAGGGCGGGACCCCGTCCGGTCCTGAGGGCAGCGGCACCGCTCAGCGGGGTTACATCCATTGCGGACCATCGGGCGCTGGCCACTTTGTCAAGATGGTTCACAACGGAATCGAGTACGGGGTCATGGCCGCGTACGCCGAGGGACTCAACATTCTTCGTCACGCCAACGCGGGAAGTGACGAGCGCACGGTCGACGCCGAGACCGCTCCGCTCCGGCACCCCGAGCTCTACCGGTACGACCTGAACCTCCCCGACATAACCGAAGCATGGCGGCATGGCAGCGTCATCGGTTCATGGCTTCTCGACCTGACTGCCGCCGCGCTGAAGAAGAGCCCTGACCTCGACGGATTCACGGGTCATGTGTCCGACTCGGGCGAGGGGCGTTGGACGCTGAAGGCGGCCATCGATGAGGGTGTGCCCGCTCCCGTCTTGAGCACTGCACTCGCTCAGCGGCTGGCTTCGCGCGGTGCTGAGGACTTTGCCAACAAGTTGCTCTCGGCGATGCGATTCCAGTTCGGTGGACACGAGGAAAAGCACTGATGGCCCCCAGCCACTCCGATGCGCTGGTCTTCTTCGGCGCGACCGGCGACCTCGCCTATAAAATGGTCTTCCCGGCACTGCAGGCGATGGTCAAGCGCGGCCATCTGAACGTGCCGGTCATCGGCGTGGCCAAAGCCGGCTGGAATCTCGATCAGCTGAGAGAGCGCGCACGGAGCAGCCTGCAGACGCACGGGGGCGGCGTCGACGGAGCGGCCTTTGACAAGCTCTTGTCCCTGCTCCGCTACGTGGACGGCGACTACGAAGATCCGGCCACGTTCGATCGCCTACGTGGCGAGCTGGGCTCGTCCGAGAGGCCCCTGCACTATCTCGCGATTCCGACGAGCTTGTTCTCGATTGTCGTCGCGCAGCTCGGTCGCTCCGGGTGCGCCAGGACAGGACGAGTGATGGCCGAGAAGCCATTCGGCCGCGATCTCGCGTCGGCGCAGGCGCTCAACGCTTCGCTTTTGGCCGTATTCGCCGAGTCGGCTATTTTCCGCATCGACCACTACCTGGGCAAGGAACCGGTGCAGAACCTGCTCTACTTCCGTTTCAGCAACGCGCTCTTCGAGCCGGTTTGGAACCGCAACTACGTCGATAGCGTTCAGATCACCATGGCCGAGACCTTTGGAGTCGAGGGGCGGGGAAGCTTTTACGACCAAGTCGGTGCGATCCGGGACGTCATCGAGAACCACTTGTTGCAGGTGACGGCCTGTCTGGCCATGGATGCACCGTCGAGTGGCTATCCCGAGGCGCTGCGCGACGAAAAGACGCGCGTGCTCGAGGCCATCACACCGCTGGATCCGATGAGCGTCGTCCGCGGACAGTTCCGCGGCTACCGGAGCGAGTCCGGGGTTGCGGCGGAGTCGCAGGTCGAGACCTTCGCTGCGTTGCGGCTTCAGATCAACAACTGGCGATGGGCCGGAGTGCCCTTCTACATTCGCGCGGGAAAGTGCCTTCCGGTTACCTGCACCGAGGTGCTCGTCGAGCTCAAGGCGCCACCGTGCTCGCCCTTCGGTGAGAACCTCGAGCGAGCGAACGGTTCGAACTACGTGCGCTTCCGGCTCGGGCCCGATGCCGCGATCGCCCTGGGTGTGCGCTCGAAGGCGCCGGGGGAACCCATGGTCGGTCAGGAGGTCGAGCTTTTGGCCACGCACGGCATCAAAGACGAAATGGGCGCGTACGAACGCCTGCTTGGCGATGCCATGAAGGGCGATGCGACCCTCTTTGCGCGCGAGGACGCCGTCGAGGCGGAGTGGCGTATTGTCGCGCCGATCCTGAACAGCCCGACTCCGCCGCGCGAGTACGACGTCGGAACCTGGGGACCGGTCGAAGCCGATCGCCTGATCGATCGCTCTGGCGGCTGGCACAAGCCCCAACCCATACCGCCGAAGGGTGCGTCGTGAAGCCGCCGGATTCTCGCCCTGGAGAAAGGCGCGATCATGCCAACGGCACCTGAAGGACAGCGCGAACCAGGCTCTCGGTTCGCGTTCGGCGCTCCGGGCATCGAGCCACGCTGGACGTCCAGCGCGAAGGACGGTATCGGCACCGCCTACAATACCAGTGCGTGCCTCTGGTTCACGTTGAGTCACGGGATCGTCAACGAAATCTATTATCCGCACGTGGACACCCCCAATACCCGCGATCTGCAGTTTCTCATCACAGACGGCGAGACGTTTTGCCACGAGGAGCGGCGCGATCTGGACCACAGGACCGAGCTGCCGGAACACAGTGCGCTGCTTTACCGGCTCACGAACTCGGACCGTAAGGGCCGCTATCGCATCGTGAAGGAAATCATCGGCGAGCCCCACTCGCCGGTTCTCCTGATGCACACGCGCCTCGAAATTCTGGATGTGACGCTTCGTGGCAAGCTGCATCTTTTTGCGCTGCTCGCTCCCCACCTCAAGGGCACGGGCCAACACAATTCGGCAGGTTGGCGAAACACGCAAGGTCGAAAGCTCTTTCACGCGTCACGCGAGGACGTCCACATGGCCTTTGGCTGCGCACCCGACTTCAGCCGCCGATCGGTCGGCTACGTGGGACACAGCGACGGCTGGCAGGACGTCATGGGCCATTACAAGATGGATTGGGAGTTCGAACGTGCGGAGGACGGAAACATCGCACTGACCGGCGAGATCGACTTGTCACGGGGTCTCGATTTCGTCGTAGCGGTTGCGTTCGGACGCAACGCCGAGAGCGCATCGACCCAGTTGCTGCAGACGCTCGCCACACCGTTCGCGGAGCAGCGCGAGAAGTACGTAAGCCAATGGCAGCGCACCCGATCGGAGGCTGAAGGGACTGCACAGGCCGGAGACAGGGCGAGGATGATGCGGCTTAGCCAGTGCATTTTGCTGGCCCACGAGGATAAGATCTTTCCCGGCGCGTTTGTGGCTTCGTTGAGCATTCCATGGGGTGAGACGAAAGACGACAGCGATCAAGGTGGATACCACTTGGTGTGGACTCGAGACATGGTTCAAACCGCCACGGCGCTGCTGGCCTGTGGGAGAACCGAGTCTCCGTTGCGCGCGCTCATCTGGCTATCGTGCGTCCAAGAGGCCGATGGCGGGATGCCCCAGAACAGCTCGATCACGGGCAAGCCCTATTGGAAGGGCATTCAACTGGATGAAGTGGCCGCGCCGATCTTGCTCGCCTGGCGCTTGCGGCGGGCTGGTGCGCTCCGGCAGTTTGATCCGTGGACGTTGGTCTCACGCGCGGCGGGGTACTTGATGCTTCACGGGCCCGTCACGGCGCAGGAACGATGGGAGGAAAACGCGGGGTACTCGCCTTCGACCCTGGCGACGATCATCGCGGGCCTGGTGTGCGCGGCCGAATTTGCGCACGACAAGCGGGAAGACCGCGCAGCGGATGCTTTGGTCGCTTATGCGGACTGGCTGTCCGCCGAGCTCGAGGCCTGGACAGTTACCGATCGCGGTGAACTCGTGCCGGGCAAGCCCCGGCACTACGTGCGCATCACGCCCGCGATGCCGCAGCAAGCCGATGGCACGGCTGATCCGAACACGGCCGTGATCCAAGTCGCCAACGGCGGTGGCCTCCATCCGGCCCGAAGTGTCGTCGGTGGCGATTTTCTCCAGCTGGTCCGGCTCGGGGTGCGTGCAGCCGAGGATGCGCGGATCGTTGACTCCATAGCGGTTGTGGACCATGTGCTCAAACGCGATCTACCGCAGGGGCCCTGCTGGCGCCGTTATAACCACGATGGCTACGGGCAAATGGACGACGGAGGAGCGTACGAGGGCGTTGGGGTCGGCCGCTCCTGGCCGCTGCTGACGGGCGAACGGGGTCACTACGAGCTGGCCGCTGGACGCGATCCCATGCCATTCATCGATGCGCTCGAGAAATTCGCCAATCGGGGTGGAATGCTACCGGAGCAGGTCTGGGACGCGGCCGACTTGCCGCGTGCGCACATGTTGCGCGGTCGCCCAACGGGTTCAGCCATGCCATTGTGCTGGGCGCACGCGGAATACGTGTCGCTCGTGCGAAGTGCGCACGACGGCGTGTGCTTTGATCGCGTCGAACCGGCGTTCCAGCGGTACGTCGTCAACCAGCCCAAGAAGGCGGTGCATGCCATGTGGAGTGCCTGCCATCCGATCTCCCGCATGCCGTCCGGTGCCATTTTGAGGCTCATCCTCGCTCGTGACGCCACGATCGTGTGGTCCGCCGACGACTGGGCAAGCACTCACCACGCCGACGCCATTCCGGTGGCCGCTCTCCATATGTGGGTCGCCGATCTTCCAGTGGAGGGCTGTTCGGACGGTTCTGTGATCCAATTCACGTTCTTCTGGAAGGAGACCCAGAGCTGGGAGGGTAAGAACGATTCCGTGACGGTCGGTCGTCGTGCCTCGGGGGCTCGATAACCACCGCACACGCTCGAGGGACCAATGTCGTAATGGCGGCCGTGGTGTCGGTTGCTGGTCCGGTTCGGGGGGCTTCGCGGAGCGCCCACGGCGAAAGCAGTACGCCAAGCGGGAAGAGCGGTCGCACGTACGCGCTCGCGCGGCGTCAAGCAAAAGCCGATCCAGATTGAGCCACAAGGGCCGACGCGCATCGCGGTCCACCTCACCCCGTGTCGAATCGCCACCGGCAGAACTTCGCTGTGCCGGATCGCCACGGCGTGGCGTCGGCGTCGGCGTGGACGGCCTGCGAGCATCGGAACCGAACGAGCATCGGAACCGACAACGCGAAAACGGAAAGCCATGAGCCATGAGCACGCTTGCAATTTGCAAAGTGCCATTGGCAATGTGCATGAGCTTGGCGTGCGCCAGCGTGCGCGACCAACCCATCGCATCGCGCGTTGAGGCGGGGTTCAAGCCCTCACGCGGGCTTCGTCGAGTCGGCCCTTTCCGAATCGCGCGAGCCAGGATCCGGGCCCGCATCGTGCAGGTCGGCGCCGCTCCATGATCCGATCGCCTTTGCTCGCCCTCGGCGCTGCACTTTGGTTTCTCGGCCTCGCGGGCTGCTCAGGCCCGGTCGGTCCGGAGGGCGCTGCCGGAGACGCCGGTCCACCCGGGCCTCAGGGCGCTACCGGCACGGCCGGGCCGGCCGGCCCCGCCGGTCCCGCGGGTCCTGCCGGCTCGGTGGGTGAAGCCGGAGCCGTTTCGGTCTCGGTCTCGTGCTTGTCGCCTTGCCACGGCTTCAATGGGGTGATCACGCAGTACCAGGCCAGCACGCACTACCAGGTGTACCTCTCGGAGGTCGACACGACGACCGCGGCGGAATGGGTCGCTCCCGGCTCCCCGTGCGGCAATTGCCACGCCATCGATGCCCTTCAGCAACGCGTCGCGGGAAACGTCATGACCGATGGCGACGCCGGCGTCGTCAACCTCGCCGCTGGCGAGCTTCAATACTGGGATACGACCAAGAATCCGCCCGTGGCCAACTATGCCAACTACGCCGGGACCGCCACGGTGGCGCAGGTGTATTGCACCACCTGCCATAATGTAACGCCCGCCAACGATCCGCATGTCACGGGGATCCCGTGGACGCCGGGGTCCTTCCCGCTCAATGTCGCGCCCGACGGGGGGACCGTGTTTCTCGAGAAGAGCCCCTCGGCGGGCGCGGTCACGGGCACGAAGACCCCTCGCGACTACGGCCCGAGCGACACGTGCATTTGGTGCCATCAGTCGCGTGTCGATGTGACCAACTACATCACCGCGGACGCGGGCAACCGGATCACGAGCGTCTACTGGGGACCGCACGAGGGGCCGATGGCCGACGTCTTCACGGGGCAAGGGGGCTATCAGTATCCGAACGTCACCTACAGCGAGGACTCCCACGAAGTGGTGCTCGGGTGTGTCGACTGCCACATGCCGAACGTCGCGGGCAACGCCAACGTCCCCAACCACACCTTCAATCCTCAGCTGAGTGTGTGCGCGAGCTGCCACATGCCGGCGCCGACGACCTTTGACGTGGGGGGTGGCGAGACGGTCATCAAGAGCGCGATGACGGACCTCGAACGCGCATTGAACGCCCAGGGCTGGCTGACGCGCGCGACGGCTCCGCCCTACACGCCGCTGACCGATCCGGAGGACGGTGCGGCCGGCGAGGTCGGCGACGGGAACTGGGCCGATGACAATCCGCTGCCGGGCGTGACGCTCACGGCGGCTCAGGCAGGTGCGCTCTACAACTATCTGATCATCTCCCGCGGCGGAGCCTACGGCGTGCACGCTCCGCTCTACGAAGGGCAGCTCCTCTATGACTCGTTCGAGGCCGTGACCGGTGGCGCACCGCCCACCTACTCGGCCGGCCGCCCGTAGTCGCGGCGGTGGACTTGGCGATCGCTCGAACGATCGGCATCCTCTGCCTTTTGGCATCGTGCCAAGAGGACCGGGCGACCGAGTCGCAGCCGCCGGGCTTCGACGTCGACGTGGAGGTGCCGATCCTCCAGGCGCACTGTGTCTCCTGCCACGGGGATACGAAACCAGCCGCGGGCTGGAGCGCCACGTCGTATGTGGCCGCGATCGGCTGCGTCGCGCCTTCCGGCGTGCCGGCCACGCTCCCGGCGAGCGGGGCCGCTCCCATTGTCGCCGCGCTCGACACGGCACCGCACCTAGGGCTGCTTTCGGACTCCGAGCGCTCGACGCTCTTAGGATGGGTGGTCGCGGGCACCCCGGACGTCGTGGACGGCGTGCACGATCCCGGGTTTGCCGATCCGCGGTCGATCGCGTTCCACGGAACGACGCTACGCGCCGTGCGCTGGGCCCCGATGCTCGACGCCGACGATCCGAACGCGTGCGGGCGCTGCCACGCGGGCGCGCCCTCGACCCCCGCCGGCATCACATCGCCTGCACCGGGCGCGCCCGCCTGCACGAGCTGCCACGACCAGCCCGGCGGAGCGCTCGCATGCAGCACGTGCCACGGATCGGGTACGCTCGCCTACCCGCCGCGCGACCCTTGCTTTTTCCCGGGTGACGCGGCGAACGCCGGGGCCCATGCGGCGCACGTCCAGCCCTCGGAGGCTTTGCCGAAGGGAGTCGCGTGTTCGACGTGCCATCCGGTGCCGGGCAATCCGGTCATCGGGGGCTACCACGGCGACGGGACCGTCGAGATCCTGTTTGATCCGACGGTCGTGGTCGGCGAAGCCAGCTACGACCGCGCGACGCAGACCTGTGCTGTCTATTGCCATGACCAGGGTGGCGCCCGGCCGCGACCGACCTGGAGCGAGACCACGCCGATGGCGTGCGGCGACTGCCACGGCTCGCCACCGAGCGGTCACTACGTGGGGCCGTGCAACAATTGCCACGCGGAAGCGAATGCCGCGGGCACGGCGCTGACCGGTGGGCCGCTGCACCTGAACGGCAAGGTCGACCTCGGCAACGGCAGCGGCCTCTGCGGCGCGTGCCACGGCAGCGGCAGTAGCCCTTGGCCGAGCACGGCCGCGCACCCCGCGCACCAGAACCCGACGATCACCGTGCCGCTCGCTTGCACGAATTGCCATGTGGTGCCGAGCACGATCCTGGATCCCGTCCACCTCGATGGCACGGTGCATGTCACGTTCTCGGGGCTCGCCACTGCGCGCGGCTCGCTCCCGGCGTGGG